>Ga0214919_10011880_pt1 | contig 10798 bp, 13 predicted proteins | sample LL1503_MetaG_FD_177994 | JGI IMG/M metagenome (GOLD analysis project Ga0214919, IMG submission 177994) | Freshwater microbial communities from Lake Lanier, Atlanta, Georgia, United States - LL-1503 | ecosystem: Environmental > Aquatic > Freshwater > Lake | place: USA: Georgia | collected...
GAGGGCATTATTAATTTGACAGGACCAAAATATATATATCTTGTAGTAGATGATTTTAATAATAATGTGATAAATAGTTTTTATGCTGCTTTTAATTCATCATTATTAAATAAAAGTGTAATAGCAAGAATAACATTACCATTAACTAGTGTTGGAATAACTAATACTTTTACTCAAAATAATTTTACAACAGTTACATATCCACGCGAATACTTAGGTCCAGTAGATATTCAAAAACTTCAAATTAAACTTTTAGATGAGTACGGTAGAATTTTAGATTTAAATAATATGGATTATAGTTTTTGTTTGACATTACAATGTAGTTACGATTTATAAAAATAACCTATTCAAAAATAGCAACTATAAAAAATAGCAACTATAAAAAAATAGCAACTATAAAAAAATAGCAACTATAAACAAATAATATACAAATAATATATAATATAATAAAACAATGTCAAGAGCAAATTTTACTCCTATACCAGCAAGACCAACTTTTGGTTTAAATAAAAATAATATCATATATGCTAGTGACTATATTAAACATAAAAAAATACAATATCAGATGAATCATTCAAATAATAATTCAACTACCAATTCTATTATATTCAACTATTCTTCTAATTATCCAACAGATTCAACACAAGGAAATTTAATTTTATTTAATCAATATCGTTATCCAATGAAAAATTATAATTTATTTAATTTAAATAGTGGTTTGTATACAAAGTTAGATTTGAAAAATGTAAATGTACTTGAAACAACCACGAATCCAACGAATACACCAACTTCTATAAATTCAACACTAACAACCCCATTTTATGAAAATTATATAATTGATCCAGATGGTTCATTATTTGGTAACACACCATGTGGAATAAATAACTATGTTAACTTTCGTACTCTTAGATAAATTAAAAACTAAATAGATAAATTAAAAACTAAATAGATAAATTAAAAATTAAATTATTTAGTTTTTAATTTATAATTCATCATCTTGTCTAAATATTTATTTTTTTCTTTAATTTGTCTATTTTTAAAAAAATCATGTTCCAATTCATTATTACTACATATCTCGATTGTATAATGATAATGAACTTTTCGTTTAAAAGCAACTTTATTCCATTGGGAAATATATTCTATTTTTTTATTATTTGGTTCCTTTTCTAAATCAATAAATAAGTCCCAATCATTTTCTTTTTCTTTTTCTTTTTCTTTTTCTTTTTCTTTTTCCATACTTAATAAAATATAAATAGTTTATTTTATTAAATCAAAAAAATCCAAAAACCCAAAAAATCCAAAAACCCAAAAAATCCAAAAACCCAAAAAATCCAAAAACCCAAAAAATCCAAAAACCCAAAAAATCCAAAAACCCAAAAAATCCAAAAAAAAAAGAATTATTTACTTATAGGTGTAACAACATTTTTCTTGCTTTACTAGAAATTTTTTTATGTTTATATTCTCTAGAACGAACATAAGCAGCATATACACCTTTTTTATTTATTTTACAAGTATTTTTTGTACAAATTGGAAAAGTTTTACCTGGCCCTAAGAAACACTTTTTACCACACTTTTTCATCATTACGGTTCTTTGATGATATCCAGGCTGCTGTTTTTTCCAACCACTCCAAGGAGTATTTTTACGAGTTTTTGACATATAAAATATAGATATAAAATAAATGAATACTAGTATAAATAATAATATTGTTAAAGAAAAATATTTTATTGAATTAGATAATGATAATCCACCAGATATAGAAAATAATATAAACCTAACGTTAAAAAAAAAGATTTTTGAAAATATAAAAAATAATAAGAAAACTGTTAAAATTATTAATAAATTTGATAATGAAATAAATAAAGACGACTTTATTAGTAATTTAAATAATAATTTGAATAATAATTTGAATAATAATTTGAATAATAATATTTTTAACTATAATGAAAATGAACAGATACTTATACATGATAATAGTGATTTAAGTGATAGTGACAGTTTAAATGAAACAAACAAAGGTAGTAATAATTCTTATAATGATATATTTATAAACAGTAGTTTAGAACGTGATTCTGAAAAAATATCCTTATCTTTAAACAGCATAGATGTAAACAGTATAAATTTCGGTAAAAATATACAAAATATACAAAATATACAAAATAATAACAACAATAACAATAATAACAATAATAACAATAAAATCAAAAAAATAGTTTATAAGAAACTAAATTATCGCGATGTCGAAAACAAAATTGATAAGTATTACTTTGATATCAATCATAAATATTCAAGTGCTTTGGATATTTTAGCAAGTTATCTGAAAGGTCAGAAAATTATCTATATGGAATCTAAACATTATTCAGAACAACAGCTAAATCGTTTAATGATGCCAGCTATTCTTCTTTCAACTTCAGCTACAGTTCTTGGATCAGTAATTAAAGATTATAATTATGAAAATAATTATAACTGGGGTGTTGTAATTATATCAGTAATAAATGGTTTCATCACTTTTATATTAGGAGTAGTTAGTTATTTAAAACTAGATGCTGCTTCTGAAGCTCATAAGATATCTTCCCATCAATATGATAAACTTCAATCAATGGTTGAATTTACTTCTGGTTCTGTTTTACTATTTCGCAACTATTCAAATGAAAAAATTAATTATAACACAGACTTGAATGATGATGATAAAGAAAAAGAAAAAAACAATAACTTATTATCACAAAAAAAATTAGAGACAGAGTTAATGAATATTCTCTCTGAAGTAGAAAAGAAAATATCAGAAATAAAAGAAACCAATCAGTTTATCATTCCTCGTGTTATTAGAATCAGGTATCCCATTATTTACAACACAAACATTTTTTCCATTATAAAAAAAATAGATGATTATCGTAAGAAAACAATTACTATTTTAAAAAATGTTAAAAATGAAATAAGATATATAAATGCATTACAAAATGCCAATAGTCAAAACTATTATAATCATATGTATAATGATAACAATAACGAAAACAATAACGAAAACAATAACGACAACAATAATTCTAATTCATTATTACAACATCAAAAATTAGTAGATCTTTTTAATTTAAAGAGAGAACTCGTAAAAGAAATATTGATTTTAAAGTCGGCCTTTTCAATTATTGATCAAATGTTTCAACAAGAAATGAAAAATGCCGAAATAAAAAAGAATACTTGGTTTTATTATGATAAAAAATTAACTGAACCAGAATCTTTAAATCCATTTATAGAAAACTTAATGGATCCATTCAAATTCAAATCTTCTACTCAAGAATAATATAAATGTAAAAAATAAATATAAATGTAAAAATAAATAATTAATATAACCTTAACCTTATGATAATAATTAATTATACTATTATCATATAACTCCGACTTGCTGGACTCGAACCAGCGACCACATGATTACCATTTGAAACAACTACAGTCATATGCTCTTCCAACTGAGCTAAAGTCGGTTCCATATTTTATATGGAAAAAGTCTTTAAATAGTTTTTATATAAATAAGTATTTAATTTTTAAAGTTAAATAAGTGGTTTAAGTTATTGTTGTTTATTTGTTTATAATTATTATAAAAAATATTACTACTATTGTTGTTATCTGAAAAAAACATTTTTTTTGATTTTATTTTATTGATTCGTTGAATAGCTTGAAGTCTTTTTACCCTTTGAATTAAAATATATCTTTTATACTGTTCTTTTGTTAAAGGAATCCTAGAATTTGATTTTTCTTTTTCTTTTTCTTTTTCCCCTAATAGTAAAGAATTAAAATTATTACTTTGAATATTATTATTCCTTTGAATATTATTAATACTTTGAATATTATTATTCCTTTGAATATTATTAATACTTTGAATATTATTAATACTTTGAATATTATTAATACTTTGAATATTATTATTTGAAAAATTACTTTTATTAATAACTATATTTTGATTATTATTTCTTACTTGAACTTTATTTTGATTATTATTTTGATGAATAAAATTATTTTTTTTAATATTATTTAAATAATGAAGCTTACCATCAATGACAGTCATATTTAAAGAAGCTAGAATATCATCATAAGAAATTTTAAGTTTTTTATTTTTAGCTTCTGGAAGTTCATTAATATATATTTCTACATTTTCATCATTATTTTGAAATTTATTACTAAGGTAACTGTTTTGATTATCTTCGACATTTTCGTTATCATATATTTGATCAAATTTTACATTCATCATCATTATAATAAAAAGAATATTATTTTTTTAGTATATTAACATTTTTAACATATCAACATTTTTATAAAAAATATTTTACAAATATAAAATATCTTTTTTATTATATAAACATAACATGATTAAAAATAATGGAAATATACAAAATACTATTTACAATAATACTAATAATAAGTATAGGGAAAGTAAAATAAATTGGGATGCTTCTTATGATGGAGAGTTAGCAAAAGTAAATATGGATATTAATGATAATGGTAGTAAAAAACATATAAATATGACTTTAAATAATGAAGATTTAGCCGAGTTACTTAATGTTCCAAGTGTAAATAAAGACTTGTATATACGATTAAAAAAAGATTTCGAAAGAAAAAATTTAAATAAAATAAAATCAACAAAATTATTGGAACCTTTATCAGTTGAATTAAACCAAACGAATGTTGTTCCATTAGAAAATCAAGTAAATGATATTGAAAATTTTCATGAAAGTATGATGAAAAAATATACTCCTAAAAAAAATTATAAAAATTACTATAAAAATAGAGTAAATAAATACTCGAGAAAATATTCTAAAAATAATAATCCAAAAACAATGAGGTTATACTTTAATAGAAAAAAAATGGATGTTTAAAAAATCAAAAAATCAAAAAATCAAAAAATCAAAAAATCAAAAAATCAAAAAAAAATTATTTAATTTTTACATATTATTCCCTTTACAAGCATAGTTTCGTCTTCAGAATAAGCTCTTTTTCTTTTATTATACATTAAAACTTTATCTTTATCAATAGTAGACAAATAATAGTTTGAAGCGTAAATTAATTTACACGTTATATCATCTTCATATAAAGATTCAATATAAATATTTCTTATTTTTTTGACTTCTTTAATAAAACTTTCTAGATATTTAATATCTGTAGTTTCAAAACTGATAACATATACAATATGGTTTCTATTTTGATACAAGTTATTTTCCATTTCAGTCATCGAATAATAAGAAATACAGTTATACTTGTTAGCTAGATAAATAATAACGGACTCTATTTCTGTGACGGAATAGTGTTTCAAAATATTAAAAGATACCTCAATATTGAACACCATTAATATACCTAAAGATTTTCCTTTTTAACGAAAAAAACATTCGTTTATTTTTCATTTTACATTTTTAACAGTATAAAATTTTTAATCCTTTATTATGACTACTATTAAAGATAATATAAAAAATTAAAATGAAGACTTTTTTATATATGTCATTTAGAAAATATGGTGGAATAAATTATTCAGCTAAAAATAATATTGTACATAATAATATTTTAAATACAAATACAGAAACAATTTCCAATTATTTAGGTCTTCGAAATTCAGATATTGTAGTTTTAAGTAACTTAGATTTAAGTGGTAATTCACTTTTGGATGTTGGTAGCATTGAATTTTCCGATGGAACTGTTCAAGTTACAGCATATACTGGAATAAATGGTATCACAGGAGAAACTGGACCAACTGGACCAACTGGACCAACTGGACCAACTGGACCAACTGGACCAACTGGACCAACTGGACCAACTGGAGCTACTGGAGCTACTGGAGCTACAGGTTGTACAGGTTATACTGGATTTACAGGTTGTACAGGTTATACTGGATTTACCGGTTGTACAGGTTATACTGGATTTACTGGATTTACTGGATTTACTGGATTTACTGGATTTACTGGATTTACTGGATTTACTGGATTTACTGGATTTACTGGATTTACTGGATTTACTGGATTTACTGGATTTACTGGATTTACAGGTTATACTGGATTTACAGGTTATACTGGATTTACTGGTTACACTGGATTTACAGGTTATACTGGTTACACTGGACCCACTGGAATTACTGGTCCAACCGGTAGTAGTGGAGATACAGGTCCTCAAGGTTCCATTGGTTATACTGGATATACAGGTTATACTGGTTACACAGGTTATACTGGTTACACAGGTTATACTGGTTACACAGGTTATACTGGTTACACTGGTCCCACTGGAATTACTGGCCCAACCGGTAGTTATGGAGATACTGGTCCTCAAGGTTCCATTGGTTATACTGGTTATACTGGTTATACTGGTCCTACAGGTCCTACAGGTCCTACAGGTCCTACAGGTCCTCAAGGTCCTCAAGGTCCTACAGGTCCTACAGGTCCTACAGGTCCTCAAGGTCCTCAAGGTAATCAAGGTCCTCAAGGTAATCAAGGTCCTCAAGGTAATGAAGGCCCTCAAGGTCCTCAAGGTAATCAAGGTCCTATAGGTCCTACGGGTCCTACAGGTCCTCAAGGTCCAGTTGGTAGTGAATATTGGAGTTTATCTGGTAGTACTATTACAGCAAAAACTGGAACAACTTATTACAATGTTCAAGCAACTTCATTTTACGCTTCCTCTGATTATCGAATAAAGGAAAATATAACCCCACTTAATAATTCCTATATTGTAGATACTTTAAATCCAGTAACTTATAATAATAAAATTACCAAAAAAAAAGATGTAGGTTTAATTGCTCATGAAGTTCAAACTTATTATCCGTTTTTAGTAAGTGGTGAAAAAGACGGAGAAACCTATCAATCGATTAATTACACTGGACTAATTAGTATTTTAATCAAAGAAGTTCAAGACTTGAAAAAAGAAGTCAATCTATTAAAAGAAAAATTTGAAAAAGTATTATTAAATAATGAAAAATAATAAATAAAATTGATTAATTAAATAACATTTACTTTAAGAGTAAATTTAAAATAAATGTTACTAAATAAGATTTTTAAACATGAAAGAGATGATGATATCAAGTTTGAAGAAGAAGGACATAAATATACAATTATTCCAGATCCAACTTCAACCTATACATCTGTAACTACCTTTATTCATAGTCATTTTAAAGCTTTTGAAGCAGACAAAATAATTGAAAAAATGATGAAAGGAAAATTATGGAAAGAAGGACACAAGTATTGGAATATGACAGCAGAAGAAATAAAGTCTCAATGGTCACAAAATGGAAGTAATGTTTCTCAATTAGGAACTTCTATGCATTATGAAATCGAATGTTTTATGAATAATCCAAATTTACCTATAGAATATACACACAAAGAATTATATGATTACTATATAAATAACGAAAAAAATATAAATAATAGTGAATTCTATAAAACAAAAGAATGTGAGTTCTTCTTTCATTTTATACAAGATTTTCCAAATCTAAAACCATATAGAACAGAATGGACTATTTATCATGAAGATTTAAAAATAGCTGGTTCTATAGATATGGTATATGAAAATCCAGATAAAACATTATCCATTTATGATTGGAAACGAGTAAAAAATATTACAACAGTAAATAATTTCAATAGTTATGCTATAACAGATTCTATTTGTCATATGCCAGACTCTAATTTTTGGCATTATACACTTCAGTTAAATATTTATAAAGCAATTCTAGAAGAAAAATATAACAAAGTCATTTCTGAATTATATCTTGTTCGAATTCATCCAGATTCCGAAGAAAATAATTATGAATTAATAAAACTTCCTATTTTAACAACAGAAATCAAAGATTTGTTTACACAAAGAAAGAATTTAATGAATGAAAAAGCTTAAATATAAAAACCATAATAAAATATATAAAAATAAAAATATAATATAGTCAAATGATATTTTATTTATTTTTTTTAACTACTATTTCCGTTTCATCGATTTCTTTTTTATTTTTTTTAATAAATGAAATTCAGAATTATATCCGAAAAAGTACTCATATAAATAATAACCAAAATAATGATAGTCAAACAAAAGCAACTATAGAAAAATATGAAGATAAATATTTGATTCAAGTAAGAAATAAGAATAGTAATATTAATAATAGTAATATTAATAATAGTAATATTAATAATAGTAATAGTAATAATAATAGTAATAATAAATTACAAGATGAACAACAAAACCAACACGAAATCGAAAACTCAGTAGAAAAATATAAAAATTATAAAAATAATGTTATTATTGAAAAAACACCTATTGGAAATGTAGCAATGTTTTATGATAGTGATAATGAAACATTCACTTATTATAGTGATAACACTATTCCTTATCGTTTTTTAGAAGTTGTTGCTAGGAAATATGTTTTAATATATAATTGTATCGAACTTTATATTGATATGGAAGACGAACTTGAAAAGAAAAAGTTATTAGATATTCAAGCAAAAGATAAAAAATTTCAAGAAATGAATGATATTCAAATACAATCCCAAAATAAAGACACTGTAAAAATAATAGAAAAAAAAAGTGTATTTGCTAAGTTTAAAAGTTATAATAAAGAAGCAGGTTCAGGAAGAGTAAATAATGCACCTCCACCAAAAAATAGTATTCCATCTAATAATAATTTTAAAAAAAATAATGAACCATGTATTTTAAAAGAAGAATCAAATAGATACTTGTGTAAAGGAAGATTTTCTAATTTTAATATTTTACAAAAAGTAGATAGAAAAAAAATAGACAAGAAATATGCTTTAAATTTTGCCGACTTTAAAAAAATGTCTGAAATAAACAAATAAAAATAAAATAATATTCATAACTTTATTTTATTTTTATTTTTATTTGTTTAACCATATTATAAGTAACTATATTATGAATATGAATGTTAACTTGAATAAAAATGGTGGATCATCTGAAGACACTCCTATACCTACACCTAGTCCCGTTACAAATAATAACTCCGATAGTTCCGTTGATACTATCAAAAAAAATTTTTCCATTATAAAAAATAGTGTAGACAATATCGGTTCTGAAATTAAAACAAAAGCAGATAATGTAAGTGATGATTTATTAAATATTGCTAAAAATCCAACAGATAGTATTGAAACTCTTATTCAAATGTTGATACATATTCCAAGTGTAATAGGTCAGATTATTGAGGACCCAGAATTTATAGTTCAAGTAAAAATTATATCTCTTACTTTAGCAAAAGCACTTTCAGAGTCTATTGAAATAATAACTCCTGAAGTTTCTGAAGCTATTGCTAAAATGGTTGGAAATGTTGGAAGATATTCTTCATTGGCATTAATAGATGCTATTGGTGTTATTCCTGGTGTAGGAATAGCAGTTGATATTATACTTACTGCTCATAATGTATTGAAAGTTATATTTTCTTTTACAAATGTTGGATTAGAAATGTCAGAAGTTTATTATACTTTAATAAGTAACATGATAAGAGTTTATAAAAAAAATGTTAAAGAAGTAAAAGCAGCACATGGAAGAATAAAAAATAGTTTAAATCAGTTTAACAATACAAATACACAAATACAATCTGGAGGAAAAAAAATACATCTGAATGAAATGAATGTAATCAATAAAAAACAACAAATAAAAAAACAAAAATCAAAAACATATTCAAAAACAAAGAAATACAAAAAACGTATGTAAGTAAACAGTTAACATCAATATCTATGTCTATTATTTTATAACTAAACTCTTACTAAATTCTTACTTCTTGTTTTTTTTCCACTCTGAAAAACCATTACTTCTAACTATATTAAAAGAAGTACCTAAATGTTCCATAGCTATTTTACAAGCTATTTTTTCTTTTAAGTCAAGTTGATTTAAATATTCATCAACTTCTTTTTCTAAAACTAATTCTTCAACATTCTTATTTTCAACATTCTTATTTTCATTACTTTTCATTTTTAAATAATAGATTCAAGTTATTTTTATTATTTAAAACCAAGTATTTTTGAATCAATTTTATAATTAGAATTCTAATTATAATTCTAATTATTTATAAAAAAATTGAAATCAAAAACTATTGAATATAATATGTAAAATAAAATACTTAATCTTCTAAATTAATAATGTTGAATGATAACCAATACATTTATCAAGATGAATCTAGATATATTAATAACCATGACAATGATACCATGGTTACTATTATTTCTAATAATAACAGAACAGATGTTGATGAATCCTCTACCGTTACACCTTTTTCGGATACTAATAAGGATGAGACATCTAGTGGCAAAAATGATTTGTCTAACTATAAAAATAATATCAATATTTATCGATATAAATTTTCTGAACGTATAAATGAATTATTATTCACTTTTTCCAAAATACATCAGTATGATGATAGAAAAACATTCAAAGAAGCATGGGATTTTTGGAGTGAAGATAATAAAGAAATACTAGAATTCGAAATAGAAAGATTAAAACAACTTAATTATGAAGGAGATATTATAAATAAAATGTTTAAAAGCTCACGCTATTATTTTCGAAAAAAAACAATAGAAAAAAAAGAACCCAAAAAAAGACGTAGTTATATTGGTTCTCAAAAAGAATTTTTAGATACAATGGATAAACATATATATAATAATATTATTACCAATATTCATTTCAAACCATCCGATGGATTTAATGAATTTTGTTTAGATGTCGTTAACAAAGATCTATTAAACGAAGAAATAAAAAGACTACAAGCAATGGATATAAAAGACGTAACTGAAATTAAAAATAAAATTAAAAAAACTTACAAAAATAGATATTTTATGTTGACTA
>Ga0214919_10011881_pt1 | contig 10796 bp, 10 predicted proteins | sample LL1503_MetaG_FD_177994 | JGI IMG/M metagenome (GOLD analysis project Ga0214919, IMG submission 177994) | Freshwater microbial communities from Lake Lanier, Atlanta, Georgia, United States - LL-1503 | ecosystem: Environmental > Aquatic > Freshwater > Lake | place: USA: Georgia | collected...
CGGGGTACTTCGCACCCACGGAACGCGAAGCGTTCCTCTACGGTCGCCAGGGCTGCGGTTTAAATCCGATCCCTTCGGGCTTCGTTGCTTCGTTGCTTCGGTCTCCAGGGCTGCGGTTTTAATCCGGTTTCGGGCTTCGTTGCTTCGGTCGCCAGGGCTGCGGTTTTAATCCGGGGCGTGAAATATGGGATAAATATGAGATAAATATGGGATAAACAAAAAACCTCACGCCCTTTACTCCCTCCGAGGTACTTCGCACCTACGGAACACTACGCGTTCCTCTGCGGTCGCTAGGGCTGTGGTTTTAATCCGAGACGCTAAATGTGGAATTAATATGGGATAAATATGAGATAAATGTGGGATGTACAATGATAGGCACCAAGTTTGATTAAAAGTTGTGTCGATTCTTTCTAAATATATAGGAGACGTCTATTTCATTTAATACATTTAATACTTTGTTATAACTTATTTTTTTATAAGTAAAATTAAATTATGATTTATATATGATAATATATTTTAAATCTATATTTAGAAAGAATCGACACAACTTTTAATCAAACTTGGTGCCTATCATTATACATCCCACATTTATCCCACATTTATCCCACATTTATCCCACATTTATCCTACATTTATCCCGCATTTATCCCACATTTATCCTACATTTATTTCATATTTATCCCACATTTATCCCACATTTATCCTACATTTATTTCATATTTATCCCACATTTATCCCACATTTATCCCACATTTAATCCTGTATTTAATCCCACATTTAGCGTCTCGGATTAAAACCGCAGCCCTGACGACCGCAGAGGAACGCGTAGCGTTCCATAGGTGCGAAGCACCTCGGAGGGAGTAAAGGGCGTGAGGTTTTTATGGTAATATATTATAGGACAACAATTATTAAACTCTATACATTTTTACATAATATTGGTTATCGTAATATTTACCAAATTAATGAATTTCTACTACGTGGGTATATGCCATGTGTCGATCCATCTATAACAATTATATATGATACACCATATTTATATGCTATGAAATTAAATACTTTAACTAATCTAATACGATGTAATATATATTATTTTGTAGGATCTAAAGATATTGATAATATAGAAAAATCGATTGAATCCTTTATAAAGGATGAATGTAGTGAAGTAAAATTAAATAAAAAAAATATTTCTGATACGTTATTTATAAATACATATACTTATAAATCTAAATATATTGATGATTTAGACAACTCATATTTTGCAAATTGGGTTATTAAATTCATTTAATCAAATCCGCATATTCGTGGGTTAATTATGTCATATATGATGAAAGGTCCGATTTATAATAAAGGTGGTAAAGTAGAAGATGCAACCAATGTACATACTGATGTATTATCATTAGATATTGATGGAACTTCAACTGATGCAACAATCGCTATAGCAGATACTCATGATTTAATAATTAATAATCCAATGTCAGATGGTGATATACGAATTAAATTAGGTAGTACAACTGGTGGTGGATCATTTATTGTACATGATTCTGTTGATGCAATATTATTTAAGATATCGAGTAATGGTCAACATATTGAAAATTATGAAACACATCAAAGTTCTGGTACAACTATTGCGAACTTTACACCAATTAGACGATTTATTCTTATTGATTTAACCAATAATACTGGTAATGTCACATCAACTATGTTATCAACAAGTGCTACTAATGGTCAATTAGTCACTATTATAATTATTAATCATGGGTCAACTCCTAGAACCAGACTTTAGTCGAACACTTACGATTAATGATTATATTAATCCAGGCGATGGTAGTAAATCGAATATGTCACATATATTTACTAATCGAGGTATTAGTTTATCACTTATTTGGTATGGTGATGGTTGGTATAATGTACATAGTGGGACAATATAATACTACTATCATTCAAATTATCGATTTTTAAAAATTTGAATTTTATTAATATAAATCTTAAAACAATTATACCTAAAACCTCACACCCTTCTAAACCTCACGCCCTTCTAAACCTCACGCCCTTTACTCCCTCCGGGGTGCTTCGCACCCACGGAACGCGAAGCGTTCCTCTACGGTCGCCAGGGCTGCGGTTTAAATCCGATCCCTGTAAACGGGTTGAGCCGCAGGCAAACGCGCGTAGCGCGTGTAGCCGTGAGGGTCAAGGGTCATTTTACCTTGTTTGAACATATTTATTATCTGGTCTGTTTAACTTATTTGATATGGAACATTCATCAGCTATCATATCGGATAGACCCGAAATAGATACACAATGTGTAACAACTGATCAAGACCTCCCGCCTATTAAATGGTCTCTCGTATATAATGATGATATGGAAGCGGGTTGTATATCAGAGATTTATGACTGTTATAATATTCAAGCTGAACACAGCGTTTCTGCACATATCGGTACTAGTAAAAAGAAATTATATGTTATAAAAATACTAACTCGTAAAGATAGTCTCGATGTACTTAATTTACGAACAATTGAACTACAATCTGAATTAGGTAAATTAGGTATTATGCCTGAAATTATTGATCAAGGAATTCATCCAGCTAACAAGGGTGATCCAATTACATTTAAACGCCGTTTCTTTGTTATGACCAAATATATGATAAATGGATTCGATTATCTTAAAATGCTAATATCATCTCGTAAAAAACAAACAGTTATCACATTACTTATCAGAAAATACTATATTGCAATATTTGATCTATATCGTAAACTTGCAACAAGTGGTATTTGTTCATTTGATGCGAAAAACAAAAATATTGTATTAAATTATGATGATATAGGAGGTACTATGGAAATTACAGATATTAGAATTATTGATATTGAGTATTCATTTACGAAGGTATATTATTCGGATCTTGATCATTTGATTATATCGCAATATTTTGTAGCTATGATATTAATGCATTATTTGACTGATAATTTTACAAATAATAAAACATATCCAATATATGATTGTTATAAGAATATAATATACAAGATTGATTTTGATTATTTGATTGATTTACGCTTTGATTTAATCAAAGACTGTGCGGAATACAAAACCGGAACATATATTGGACTTTTCTATTGCTATTATGATATATGTTATGGGTCAAATAGTATAAATCTTATTGAATTCGCACAAACAAAAAATAAAATTGAACTATTTACAGGTGTATTGAGTGATATATTGAAATCGTTTCCATTTTATTCTAAATGTCCCTAAAACTTACAAAAAAGCCATATACTGCGAAATGGAAGAAAGTTGAGCGTATTTTTTCAGAGAATTATAGCCGAATTTATATTTGTAAATCAACCGATGGATCACCAACAGAGTATATTCTAAAGATATTTGATAATCTACTTGATGGTAATGATGATGTTACTGATGCTAAAACTATTACATTAAATTATGAACTCGGACTTCGGGCTCTAAATCCGGCCGTCCTAGATTGTGGATATTATGATAATGTACCAATTAAGGAGGATGATTATGAATCATTAGCATCTGAAGATTCATCAGAAGATTCATCCGAATTTACATCTGATGATGAGTCTGATGAATCTACAATATCTGAATCTATGTCTGGATCTAGCAAATCTGAAGGATTTACTGAGCCTCCAAAATCACAACATTTATATTATATGGTATTACCAAAATATCAAATTGATGGTGATAAATATTTAATGGCGATTTCATTGGACCATGATCTATCACAGAATAAAAAAGATAAGTTATATTGTGAATATATGTCACAGGTTTTTAATTTATATAATAAGATGGCTGAGTTATGTATGTGTTCTTATGATGCAAAAAATCGGAATATAGTTTTAAATTTCGATATTGAGACATATAATATAATGGAAATGCGTCTTATTGATATTGATTATAATATTTGTAAAACCTTCTCAAATACAAAAGAAAACCAACAACTTTGTTTTGCTGGAATGTTATTAGTTCATTATGTCGCAGCGAAAAATGATGCTGAAGATGATTATTTTAATGAAGCATATAAGAAATGTTATGTGGGATTAATTAATGATAAATTACTTAATTATCGTAAATTCTCAGTATTAGATGCAAAGATTTCGTTTAAAAAGTTATTTTATTGTTATTATACGAATATGCATTTTGATGAATATGATAAAATGGATGAGAAGAAACAGGATAAGCTATATAAATCAGCGTTTAAACATATTGCTAAGAAATTCATCTAAACTAAACCTTACGCCCTACTAAAACATCACACCCGACACCATTCGGTCAGCATCGTAGATGCTGCACCTGTGGTGCAGCTGCGGTTTTAATCCGGTTTCAGGCTTTGTAGCTGCGGTCGCCAGGGCTGTGGTTTAAATCCGATTCCATACGCGGCGCGCTGATAATACAGTTAACATTGTTCTGACTCATTGATCAATAGAACATATTTTAGTGGGTGTTATTGGGTGTTATTGGTTCTATATTCTTGGTAATTGGGACACATATATAATAGATATTTGGTTTAATCTTGCCCAGATTTTTTACTTATATATATTGAATATATAATACTATAATATTATAAACACATATATTAATCTTCATTAGTTTGAAAATGGGAAATTCGATCGAATATACACACGCATTAAAGCTACATGTCGAACAATTAGAACTTAAAATTGATACACTTGAAAAAAAAATATCAAATATACCACATAATAATAATGATGAACAGGGATATGAAATTGATATTCATAATGTTCACATATCAGATATATCTGAATCTGTAATAATACCTAATACATCTGTTACTATTGAGACTGTTCAGCAGGATAATATTATGGATAATATTATGGATAATATTATGGATAATAGACAGTTAAAAGCAATTATACAATGTAATAAATGTAATAAAATATTTAAATATAAATCGCGTTTAATGACACATCTTAATAGAAAAATACCATGTGTTTTTAAATATTTATTAGATATTAAAGATTTCGAAGAAGCTAATAAAGCAAAAGAAGAACATAGATTTTGTATATTTTGCAATCGTATTTTTGCATCTAATAAATATTTAAAAACACATATTAACAAAAATTGCCATATAGCGCTAAATGAACATAATAGAAATAAAGGTATTGAAATATCGAATAAATCATATATGGATGTAAGTCATAATATAGTAATCAATAATAGTGTAGTAACTAATAAATTTTCAATAAATATAAACGGATTTGAAAATTTAGACTTTATAACAGAATATGATGTAATCCAAATGTATGATTCAGTATTAACAACTAAAATGAAAAAAAATATAAAAGAAGGCGATACGCAATCCTTAAATGAAGTAGTGAATGCGATTTTATACCAAGCCTTAATATTAGTCTATAATAACAAATACCATCCCGAAAATTATAATATGTTCATCCCATTATTAAATGATTTTATGTGTTCAAAAGAAAAAAAAATAATGATATATAAAAAAGAAGGCTGGTCTTTAGAAGATAGTGCAAATGTATATCATAACATTACTAACACAATAATCTACAATCTTTTAAGTATAAAACATCCACGTGGTCCAGATTATAATAATATATCGAAACAGATATTTAAAACTAAGGAATTATCGGAATCAATAATACTCCCAGTTATAGAAAACATAAAGAATTTAGACTTAGCCATACTTAACCCACGAATATAGGCTTTTTATCATGCAAAGGTTCTTATAAGTTTTTGATAAATATTTTTTTTGAAATCGGTTTGTGGGATTTGGTATTTTTAATCCGCTTCAGACTTTAGCCCTGGCGACCGCAGATGCGTTATGCGCCTTGGAGAGAGTAAAGGACGTGAGGTCGGACTTTAGTTGAATGCAACTATTTTCATATTACATCGAAATATTTACAAAATAATTTAGTTAATATATTAAGGTTATTATCTGATTATAAAAAGGATCGGATTATGATTTAGTTTCGTGGGATTCAACAGGAGTTGTTATGTAAAACGTTTTTTAGATAAATATCTATGTAAACAATCCAATAAATCTAAAAAAACATCTTACATATTTTTTTTAAATTATATTATTTTGCAATACTATATATACATCAATTGTTAATAAAAATTTATATATAATCATTAACTGACCAGATTTAACAGTTGTATCCACATTTGTTTAGTATTCCGGGTTGAACCGCGTATACTACTTGACCCTCACGGCTACACGCGCTACGCGCGTTTGCCTGCGGCTCAACCCGTTTACAGGGACCGGATTAAAACCGCAGCCCTGACGACCGAAGTCGGCGCGCAGCGCCGCGTAGGGAGTAAAGGGCGTGAGGTTTTAGTATAAGGAGGGTCATATGTTACGTTCAGACGCCCCGGAATTTATACCATATAGTGGGAGTCCAATTTATGGAGATGCACCAGATAGTGATGATGAAATAGTTACGATTGACGGTAAAGATATGATAGTTGGTAGATATGGTGAATATGCAATCCAAAGAAATATTATTGAAAATAAATATAATCCAGGTGAATTATTTAAAAAATATGCAAGACATACTTATATTACAGAATCAACTGTTATATCCCATATTCTTAAAGAAAAACCTAAAAAAACTGATCCATTTCAAATTACACTTACGAAATTATCAAATACAATAGATAAAATTAATAATATATGCTCATCTAAGCTGTCTTCAGATCCATCTGAATATAATACATTTTGGACGCAGATTAAACGATGTCCATGCAAAATAATTAGTTTTATAACATTGTCGGGAAAAGATATTGATGAAATGGTTAACGAAATAGATTTACAAGTATTATATAGATTTGCCCAGGTAATCATTTCATATACATCCGTTTATGATGATGTTGGAAATACAAAATTATCAATTATCCCGTCTCCACCTGTTATTGAATTAAGTCGTGAGATTATTGAATTTGATAGTGATGAGGGAATTCTAAATAATCAACTTATCGAGATACATAAATCAGCTATAAAAAATATCAATCTAATAGAACAATATCGAGATCTACTTGCATCGGTATTGGATAAATCTACAGATCTACTCAGTACTGCGTTTAATATCTAAAAACCTCACTAAAACATCACGCCCTTTACAAAAAACCTCACGCCCTTTACTCCCTCCGAGGTGCTTCGCACCTACGGCACGCTTCGCGTGCCTCTGCGGTCGCCAGGGCTGCGGTTTAAATCCGATCCCTGTAAACGGGTTGAGCCGCAGGCAAACGCGTGTAGCGCGTGTAGCCGTGAGGGTCAAGGGCTTCGTTGCTTCGGTCGCCAGGGCTGCGGTTTTAATCCGGGCACGAAATGTGGAATAAATGCGGGCTAGAATGTAGGCTAGAATGTAGGCTAGAATGTAGGCTAGAATGTGGGCTATGTATGATATATGTGGGATATATATGGGATATATATGGGATATATAAACCTTGGCACTAATTTTATTAAAAAGATATGTCGATTATAACTTATTTTTTTATAAAAAATATATTAAAAAATATATTAAAAATGAGATATCTTATTTTTTTATAAAAAATACTTCTATATATTAAGTTCATATTTATATGTATTAATTGTGTTAGATATAATCGACATATCTTTTTAATAAAATTAGTGCCAAGGTTTATATATCCCACATTTATCCCACATTTATTCCACATTTATCCCACATTTATCACGCATTTATCCCGCATTATTCCATATTCTAGCCCACATTTATCCCACATATTCTAATCCACATATATCAACATTTATTCCATATTATAATCACATTTCGCGTCCCGGATTAAAACCGCAGCCCTGGCGACCGTAGAGGAACGCTTTGCACCCACGGAACGCGAAGCACCCTTCACGCCCGGATTTAAACCGCAGCCCTGGCGACCGAATCAACGAAGCAACGAAGCCCGAAGGGATCGGATTTAAACCGCAGCCCTGGCGACCGTAGAGGAACGCTTCGCGTTCCGTGGGTGCAAAGCACCCCGGAGGGAGTAAAGGGCGTGAGGTTTAGAAGGGCGTAGTGTGTAGGGAGTAAAGGGCGTGAGGTTTAAGAGGGAGTAAAGGGCGTGAGGTTTTTTGTAAAGGGCGTGAGGTTTTGTTTTGAGAATGTATATATTTCGTACGATTGCTAATATTAAGAAATATTCATTACAGATTGTAACAATAGGTAGTGGTATATTATTAAAGACTATACATTTTGATGATGCAAAATCGTGTCATAAACAGGTTAAGAAATTTATAAAAAAGTTATCAAAATCAACCGAATATGGGTATACGGTATATATTGATCCAACTACTATATATAGTTATAAACTGTTAAAAAAAGATATAATAAAATCTACTAATTTATATATTGCAGGTAATAGCGAAAAACAACTACAAGTCGTGCGTTATTATAATATCGAAGTTGATCCTAAAAAAATTAAATCAGTATTAAAAAAATGTTTTGATGGGTTTAAACAAATCATATACAATAATATAACTGATACATTTAACACAAAAGAAGCAATATTATACCGTTGGCCAACATTTTCTATCATAGATACCTGTTTACCCATTCTACAGAATGATATAAATATATCAAAAATAAAAATATATTTAAAAGCACATATTAGCTATAGAACGGTGATGTCGTCAAACAATGAAGACTTATATTTAGAAATGACAAACTGTCGAGTTGAAACATGTTTATTAACATATGATGATTTACAGACAGTAATAAATAATAAAACATTATCAGTTATATTAAAAGATTGCACAATCCCGAATTTATTTAATATATCTGGTTGTATTGGAATGATAAATAAATATACTAGTTGGAAACAATTCGATAAATTATTCCCATCATATGCTCTAAAAGTAATATTGATATAAATAATTTAAGAAGTAGATGGAATACCACCAGAACCACCAATAATATGCCATGTAGATGATGCAGCAGACCATACTAACCGAACTGACGATCCGACGTTAGGAAGCGTGATATATCGATTTAGAGTACCATTTGCATCATATAATTTATTTGCACCCAGATCTACTTTAATACCTGCAGATGTGCCACCATTCTGGGGTCCTGCCCAAACGATTGTCCAAGTATCACTATTCGAAACACTCCTGCCTGTATTTAAATCCATAGTCATCGTATTATTTCCGACATGTGGGTCTGCGTTAATTAAGTAAATGTTTTTACCAGTTGTATCTAATGGGGCAATTACATCCGAAACCGGAGATGCTACAGGTTCAACGAGTCCTTCACCACCACCTGCAGCTGAGACTTGAGTATCGACATAGGACTTACTAGTCGCATGACTAGGGTCAGTAGGTGAAACTGGAAGTCCTGAAATAGTACCGCCACCACTAACCACAATATTGATATTATTACCCATTGTAAGAACTCCAGATGCATTAACGGCAGCTAGTGTTGATGTACCAGTAACACCAAGAGTTGTGCCAACCGTAACTGCAGCTAGTGTTGATGTACCAGTAACACCGAGAGTTGTGCCAACCGTAACAGCTCCTGCAGCTGCAAGAGTTCCAGACGCATTAACTGCGGCAAGTGTTGATGTACCAGTAACACCGAGAGTTGTGCCAACACTAACTGCGCCAGTTGCAGCTAGTCCAACTGCAGTAGATGACCCTGTTAGGGCCGCTGGGCCCTTGAACATAAACGACATTTTTAATAAAGTTTGTGGGTTAAAAGTTGGTTGTTAAAAATTAGAAGTTTTAGTTATAAAATTAGAGAAGCGAAAAGTATAAAATGTTATATTAAAGAAAAAATATAACATTTTAAGATAAATATTTAATTCATATACATTAAACATACTGTAAAATTTGAATTTTTAACTTGTATTTATAGTAATAATTATATATTTGAACAACACCCTTAAAATTCCAATAACATAGTACTGTGATATACTGACCCATTATATTCAGTCTTATTTGATAGGATCCAGTTTATGGATTTATATCCAAAACACCCCAGAATCAAGAGATCATGTCCAATAAACGATACATCGCATATTGCGTTTCCATGCGCAACATTACAGCTACATGATATATTAGATAAAGCTACGATTAGCTTTAATATGGGTCGGGAATGTGCTAAATCAACTGCCAATAATATCGGATATACATTAGATCTGAAGTATTATTCAGATTCAGACTTTGCGAAGGGTTATGCACAATCATTAGGATATATTCATGGGATTAATGGAAAAGACAAGAATTGGTCAAAATATATTGAACCTATTAAATATAATTCAATTAAATCATTTAACCAATTGAATGCAATATATTTTCGGATGATGAATGCAGTTAATTCGAAACATACATTTGTTGTTTCTAGTATATATAAACAAGACTATATATTTGGATGGTTATATGGGCAATATCAAATGCAATGGCAACATGATACATATTCACTTGAACAACAAGGATTTATTTATGCTCAATCTAATACCAAACTAGATCCATGTAATGTACTTCATATAAGTATCAAATTTATTCTCGGATTCTGTGCTGGTAGAGGATATAGAGATTATAAAAATTTTGAAATTAAAAAAATAGTAACATTTTCCAAAAAGTTTGACGAACTTAATCTATCAAAAGAAAAGTGTCAGATGTATTATGATATGTTTTATACCGATATAGGCTTCTAAAAAACCTCACGCCCTTTACTCCCTACGCACTACGCCCTTCTAAACCTCACGCCCTTTACTCCCTCCGAGGTGCTTCGCACCTACGGCACGCAAAGCGTGCCTCTGCGGTCGTCAGGGCTGCGGTTTA
>Ga0214919_10011882_pt1 | contig 10795 bp, 7 predicted proteins | sample LL1503_MetaG_FD_177994 | JGI IMG/M metagenome (GOLD analysis project Ga0214919, IMG submission 177994) | Freshwater microbial communities from Lake Lanier, Atlanta, Georgia, United States - LL-1503 | ecosystem: Environmental > Aquatic > Freshwater > Lake | place: USA: Georgia | collected 2015-03-15
GTCCGGGCGAAGTGTTGGCCACGGACTCCACCTCCATCAACCTGTTCAAAGTCTTATCGGCCGCGCTGTCTTTGGCCGCTAAGGACCACCCCGAGCGGCGCACCCTCGTCAGCGAGCGCAGCAACTTTCCCACCGACCTTTACATTGCCGAAGACCTGTGCGCCCAACGTGGCTACGCCCTCAAACTGGTCGAGCACGAGCACATAGCCGCTGCGCTGGACGCAGATACCGCCGTGTTGATGCTCACCCACGTGAACTACCGCACCGGCGCCATGCACGAGCTGACCGCCGTAACCCGAGCGGCCCACGCCGCAGGCGCCCTGATGGTCTGGGACCTGGCGCACAGCGCAGGCGCCGTGCCGGTGCACCTGGGCGCAGCAGACGCCGACTTTGCGGTGGGCTGCGGTTACAAATACCTCAACGGCGGCCCAGGCGCACCGGCCTTTGTCTGGGTCAACCCCCGCCACACGCAGCGTACCGACCTCCCCTTTTTGCAGCCACTCTCTGGCTGGTGGGGCCACGCTGCGCCGTTTGCCTTTACGCCGGACTACCAGCCCGCGCCCGGGATTGACCGCTACCTGTGCGGCACGCAGCCCATCGTGAGTTTGGCATTGCTGGAATGCGGTCTGGACGCTTTCAAAGCGGCCGAGCTACTCGGCGGCATGGCGGCGCTGCGCGCCAAGTCGCTGGCATTGACCGATCTATTCATTGCGCTGGTCGAAGAACGCTGCCCGGGCTTCGGCCTGGGTCTGGCCACCCCGCGCGAACACGCCCAACGCGGTTCACAGGTTTGCCTCACACGCGAACACGGGGAAGGCGGCGATTCAGGCTCGGGCGCATTTGCCATCGTGCAGGCACTGATTGCGCGTGGCGTGATTGGCGACTACCGGGCCGGCGACGGCGGCGTGCACAAGGACATCTTGCGCTTTGGCTTTACGCCGCTGTACATCGGGTTTGAAGATGTGTGGAACGCGGTGGAGCATTTGCGCCAGGTGCTGGTCAGCGAGGAATGGAAGTTGCCAGCGTTTCATCAGCAGAACGCGGTAACCTGAGCGTAGTGCGCCCTAAGGCGATGCGTACGGACTCGGACTAGGCGCCGAACAGCTCGGCCATTTCTTCGTCAGTAAATACACGCGACCGGGTATGGAACGCCTTGCCTTCCGGTCCCTCGAGGGAAAAAGTGCCCCCGTGCCCCTCGATCACATCAATGATCAACTGGGTGTGTTTCCAATAGGCGTACTGCGCTAGCCCCATGAAGAAAGGGCAGGCGCCGATATCGCCCAAATACACGTCGCCTGCGCCTATGGTGATTTCACCCGGTAGATAGCAGTTGGCGGCACTGTTGTCACAGCAACCGCCGGACTGGTGAAACATCAGATCCGGGCCATGCTTGGTTTTGAGAAAAGCGACCAATTCCAAGGCCGCAGGGGTAGCAACTACTTTATCGACCAAGGTGGCCTCCTCAAAATGAAGGGGCAGTTGCCCACCCCTTCGATTGCACGCGTCAGCCGGCGAGCGGATTAAAAGAATCCGAGCTTGCTCTCGCTGTAGCTGACCAACAGGTTCTTGGTTTGCTGGTAGTGGTCGAGCATGACTTTGTGGGTTTCGCGGCCAATACCAGACTCTTTGTAACCGCCAAAGGCTGCGTGCGCAGGGTAGGCGTGGTAACAGTTGGTCCAGACGCGACCGGCCTTGATGGCGCGGCCCATACGGTAGGCCACGTTGCCATTTCGGCTCCAGACGCCCGCACCCAGGCCGTACAAGGTGTCGTTGGCAATCGCCAGGGCTTCGGCTTCGTCCTTGAAGGTGGTCACGGCCAGCACGGGGCCAAAAATTTCTTCCTGAAAGATGCGCATCTTGTTGTGGCCCTTGAACAGCGTGGGCTGTACGTAGTAGCCGCCGGCCAGATCGCCGCTTTGATGCGATTGCGCGCCACCAATCAAGACCTCGGCACCTTCTTGCTTGCCCAGTTCCAGGTAGGACAAGATCTTGGTGAGTTGCTCTTTGGACGCCTGGGCACCAACCATGGTGTTGCCGTCCAGAGGGTTGCCCTGCACGATCGCAGCCACGCGCTTGAGCACACGCTCCATAAATTTGTCGTAAATCGATTCTTGGATCAGCGCGCGCGAAGGACAGGTGCAAACTTCGCCCTGGTTAAAGGCAAACAGCACCAGGCCTTCGATTGCCTTGTCCAGAAAACCGTCATCTTTGTCCATCACATCGGCAAAAAAGATATTGGGCGACTTGCCGCCGAGCTCCAGTGTGGCCGGAATCAGGTTGTTGGCAGCGGCTTGTGCAATCACGCGCCCCGTGGTGGTCGAGCCGGTGAAGGCAATCTTGGCGATGCGCTTGCTTGTGGCCAGCGGTAGTCCTGCTTCGCGGCCATAGCCATTGACGATATTGAGCACGCCTGGGGGCAGTAGGTCGGCAATCAGTTCGGCCAGAACCAAGATGCTGATGGGAGTGGATTCCGCTGGTTTCAAGACCACGCAGTTGCCAGCGCCGATTGCGGGCGCCAGCTTCCAAGCTGCCATCAAAATCGGGAAGTTCCAAGGGATGATCTGGCCGACCACGCCCAGTGGCTCTTGAATATGGTACGCCACCGTGTTCTCGTCGATATTGCTCAGGGCGCCCTCTTGCGCGCGCACGCAGCCGGCAAAGTAGCGGAAATGGTCCACGGTGAGCGGGATGTCAGCAGCCATGGTTTCACGGATCGGTTTGCCGTTATCCACGGTTTCGGCATAGGCCAGCAGTTCCAGGTTGGCCTCTATGCGATCGGCAATCTTGAGCAGGACATTGGCGCGGCTGGCGGCGTCGGTTTTGCCCCAGGCGTCGGCAGCGGCGTGTGCGGCGTCAAGCGCCAGATCAATGTCTTCGGCGGTGGAGCGGGCAGCCTTGGTATAGACCTTGCCGCTGATCGGGGTGATCACGTCAAAGTACTGGCCTTTGACGGGCGGGACAAACTTGCCGCCTATGAAGTTGTCGTAATGGGCTTTGTAAGCGATTTTGGCGCCGGCTGCGCCGGGGGCTGCGTATGACATAGTGTCTCCTCGTTTTAGACAAATAAATGAAACAATTCCCTTGCGGGTACTTTTGTCTATCAAGTCCCATGCCAAGCAGCGCACGGGCGCTCCAAGCATTGATTTCATTGGAGATTTTTATGGTGTTTGCAACCCTTCTGGGCCGGTGATATCGATCGGACGTCCCAGGCTGGAACACCTGTAACAAAGCGTGACGCGCTGAAAGCTGCGGCGCTATGCACGGCTGTTCATATCGTCAAACAACCCTTTCTTCGGTACGCTTGCACTGGTTCAGTTTCTTTAGAACGGACTTCAAGTCTGCCCAGGAGTTACATTGCAAACAGCCCAGCGTGCCGTGGCGATTCGCCATGCCCGCCAACACCTTCGCAAGTTTGGTTCGATCCCAAGCGGTGGAATCGATGAACGGCTTGCCCGCTCGTGGAGTCGAAGTCTGGCCGCCGGTTTGTTGCCGGACGGGGGAGTGCATGCCACCGAGCACAGCAGCGGCGCCGACATAGGCCAAATCTTGCTGCGAAACCACGAGCTGCTCGCGCACTCACGTCCCATCATGGAATACCTGTTTGAGCAGGTGCGCCATGGCCAAAACGTGGTGGTACTGGCCGACGACCGGGGTACGCTGATGCACACCCTGGGTGACCCCGTTTTTCTGGACAAGGCGCAACGCGTTGCCTTGTCTTGCGGTGCCTCTTGGCATGAAGCGCACCGGGGCACCAACGCCATTGGAACGGCACTGGCTGAAGGCAAAAGCGTCGAAATTCATGGCGCCGAGCATTTCCTGGAGCGCAACAGTTTCCTGACCTGCGCCGCCTCGCCCATCCTCTCGGCGACCGGCCGTCTGATGGGCGTTCTTGATATTTCTGGAGACCAGCACAACGGCCACCACACGCTGGGTCTGGTCAACACCGCGGCCCGCATGATCGAGAACCGGCTCATCACGAAGGGCTTAGGCCACTCGATTCGACTGCACATTCACACCCATGCAGAGGGAATCGGCACGGTGGCTGAAGGCATTGTTGCCGTGTCCGACGACGGCTGGATCGTGGGTGCCAACCGAGCCGCCGCAGCGCTTTTTCAGCTGAACCCCGCGCATTTGGGTAAGACCCAGTTGAACAGCGTGGTGGATTTGCGTATGGACGATGTGTTGTCGCACTGCTTGCGCAAACCCGGTCAGGCAACACGTCTGCGCTTGCATAACGGCAGCGCGGTTTTTGCCACTATCCAAGGTGAGCGCTTCCAGTCCGCCTCGGCGGTGATCCCGCAGCAAGTCCCGACCGAGCGAGCCCCTGGTGACGCCCTTGCCGGTCTGGACACCGGAGATTTGGCCTGGCGCAATGCCGCAGACAAAGCCCGCCGCGTACTGGACAAGCCGATACCGGTTCTGATATTGGGCGAATCTGGCGTTGGCAAGGAATACTTTGCGCGCGCGATGCATGATTCAAGTGCGCGCCGCAACGGGCCGTTTGTCGCCATCAACTGCGGCGCCATTCCCGAGCACCTGATCGAAGCCGAATTGTTTGGTTATGTGCCCGGCGCCTTTACCGGGGCCAGAAAAGAGGGCAGTCCGGGCCGACTGCGCGAGGCCCACGGCGGCACGCTACTCTTGGATGAAATTGGTGACATGCCACTGTCCATGCAATCCCGTTTGCTGCGCGTACTGCAAGAACGCTGCGTGACCCCACTGGGCGGCGGGCCCGGCGTAGAGGTGAATTTCGCTCTGGTTTGCGCAACGCACCACAATTTACGGGCAGAAACCGAGCGCGAGCGCTTTCGCAGCGATTTGTACTACCGCATCAACGGGCTCACGCTGAAACTGCCGCCACTGCGCGAACGAACCGATTTCAAGGCCTTGGTCCACCGATTGCTGACCGGGTTGAACTCGAAGTGCGACATCCGTATCCATGGCGACCTGCTGGCACGAATGGCCTTGCATTCTTGGCCCGGAAACCTGCGTCAATTGTCTAACGTGCTGCGAACCGCAAGCGCCATGCTGGACAACCATGAACAATGCATTGAGTGGGATCACCTGCCTGACGATATCGCGCACGACCTCCGGCAGACCGAGATACAGGACGCAAAAGACACGCCGAATCTGCCGGGTAAAAATCTTCAATCCATGACCATGGATGCCATGCAACAGGCGCTGGCGGACAGCAACGGCAACGTTTCACAAGCAGCGCGCCAACTCGGGATCAGTCGGCAGACCCTGTACCGCAAACTTGTGATCCGGTCCGATCGCATCTAAACGCGCTCACCCATGTACAACCACGGCACGTCCAGCAAGCGCTGCCCCAGCACCTGCATGGCGGTGTCGCGGCCCCAGCGTTGCAAGCCGGTAGCGTGGAATATCTCGCCGTTGCGCTGGGCGCGCGCCTGCACGCGAGCGTTGCGGCGCCATCGGTTTTTGGCGTAACGCTCCAGTGCGGCTGCATCACCCACATCGGATTGGGCCAATACATCGGCCAAAGCGGCGGCGTCTTCAATGGCCATGCCTGCGCCTTGGGCCAGGTAGGGCAACATGGGGTGGGCCGCGTCGCCCATGAGCGCGATGCGGCCAAAGGCCAGTTCTTTGGCGCTGCGCAGGTGCGGCAAACCGTTGAGCGGCCACAGGCGCCAGACCTTTATGGCGGCCACCAGGTCTTGCAGTGCGCTGGCGGTGCCGTCCATGTGTGTATGCAGGTCGCGGGCGTTGGCCTCGTGGTCCCAGTGGTGGATATCCTGGGGCGACGGACCTTCAACGATCACGACCACATTGAGCCATTGGCCGCCATGTACCGGGTACTGCACCGCGTGAAACCGCGGCCCCAGCCAGGCGGTGACAACTTCGCTGCGCAGCGCCAGGGGCAGCGCGGCCTGCGGCACCATGGCGCGGTACGCCAGGTGGCCGCTAAAGCGTGGCTGGGCGTCGGTGCGCACAAAGTCGCGCACATGGCTCCACAAACCGTCGGCGCCAATGACCACGTTGGCACGGCGCTGGTGGCCGTCGGTGGTGGTCACTTGCACCGCATGGGTGTCCTGGCTGACGAGTTGCAAGGCATTGTTGAGCAGTAGCTGGGTGCTGCCCTGGGCCTGTACCGCATGGAGCAGCAGGTTTTGTAAATCAACACGGGCAATGGTGGCGTAGCGCGCGCCATAGCGTCGCACGGCGCGCGCACCCAGGGACAGTTGGCCCAGCAGCGCTGCTGACTGCGCGCTGCGCACCTGCAAAAGCGGTGGGAAACAGGCCACCGCGTCCAGGCCCGACCGCAGGCCCCAGCCTTCGAGCAAACGCACCACATTGGGACTGAGCTGGATACCGGCACCCACTTCCGAGAGCGTCGCCTTCTTTTCGATCAGTTGCACCGGCAAGCCGCGCGCACCACAGGCAAGCGCGGTGGCCAAGCCGCCAATGCCACCGCCTACCACCAGTACCTTTTTCTGCGTCATGGCTCAAACTTACTCAAGGCGCCATACCGCATTGGGCTTGAAGCCCAGATCCGCCGCCTTGCCCTTGCGCGCGCGCAGTGCGCGGGCGTTGTTCAGGCTGCGAATCTCCAAGGTCTCGTCGCGCTCCTTGCCACCGCGCCCAATGCCTGCAATGCGGATGCTTCGGGTGTACGCGGCCGCGCCAGCCAGCGTGTCTTTTCCCTCCAGCGCCAGCAGCATCAGGCCACGCCCGCCTTTTTCCATGGTTTTGAGTTCAGACAACTTGAAAGTCAGGATGCGGCCCAGGGTGGACGCGCAGGCCACGTCCGTGGCCGGAGCCACCAGGGCGCGGGTGGTGTTGGGCAGCGCAGACGCTGCCGCCGCACCCGGCATCTGCGCAAGGCTGGCGCCCGCCACCAGCGAGGGGGCGCATAAGGTCTCGCCAGGGTTACAGGTCACAAAGGCCTTACCCGCTTTTTGCCGCGACACCATGTTGTCCACCGATGCGATAAAGCCATAGCCACCGCTGCCCGACAAAAGCAACTGCGCGCTGGCTGGTCCGGCAAAGTAGTGCAATACCTGGGTACCAGATTCCAATTCGATCAGGCTGGTCAGGGGTTGTCCGTCGCCCCGCCCGCCGGGCAGCAAGGACACGGCCACCGAATACACCCGCCCGTTCGAGCCAAAGGCCAGCAGCGTGTCCACGCTGCGGCATTCAAACGTGCCGTAGAGGGCGTCGCCCGCCTTGAAGGCAAAGCTGCTGGCTTCATGGCCGTGGCCGGTGCGGGTACGCACCCAGCCTTTGTCGCTGACCACCACTGTGAACGGCTCGTCGACGATCTTTACCTCGGCAACAGCTTTTTTCTCTTCCTGGATCAGCGTGCGGCGCGGGTCCGCAAAGGTCTTGGCGTCTGCCTCGATTTCTTTGACCATCAGGCGGCGCAGGGCCGACGGATTTCCCAAAATTTCTTCCAGCTTTTGCTGCTCGGTGCGCAATTCCGAGAGCTCTTGCTCGATCTTGATGGCCTCCAGGCGGGCCAACTGGCGCAGGCGTATTTCCAGAATGTCTTCGGCCTGCCGATCCGACAGATTGAAGCGCGCCATCAGCGCCGACTTGGGCTCGTCGGACTGGCGAATGATGGCAATCACCTCGTCAATATTGAGCAGAACTAACTGGCGCCCTTCCAGAATGTGGATGCGGTCCAGCACCTTGCCCAGGCGGTGGCGCGAGCGCCGCTCAATCGTGGTTTGGCGAAACGCGATCCACTCGGACAGCATCTGGCGAAACGACTTTTGCGTAGGTCGCCCGTCCAACCCGACCATGGTTAGGTTGATCGGGCTGGACGACTCCAGGCTGGTGTGCGCCAAGAGCGCGGTTATCAGTTCTTGCTGCTCAATGCGGCTGGTTTTGGGCTCAAACACCAGGCGCACCGCGTTTTCTTTGCCCGACTCGTCGCGCACCAAGTCCAGCACGGCCAGGATGCTGGCCTTGAGTTGGGTTTGGTCTTGCGACAGGGCTTTTTTGCCCGCCTTGACCTTGGGGTTGGTCAGTTCCTCAATTTCTTCCAGCACCCGCTGGCTGCTCACGCCCGGCGGCAGCTCGGTCACCACCAGCTGCCACTGGCCGCGCGCCAGGTCTTCAATCTTCCAGCGCGCGCGCACTTTGAGCGAACCACGCCCGGTGCGGTAGGCATCGGCAATGTCTGCTGCGGGGCTGATGATTTGCGCGCCGCCGGGGTAATCCGGCCCGGGCACCAAGGCGTACAAATCGGCATCGCTCAACGCGGGCGTTTTGATCAGGGCCACGCAGGCGTCGGCAATTTCGCGCAGGTTGTGGCTGGGAATCTCGGTGGCCAGACCAACGGCGATGCCGCTGGCGCCGTTGAGCAAGGCAAACGGCAGGCGCGCGGGCAACTGGCGCGGCTCTTCGGTGGAGCCGTCGTAATTGGCTTGAAAGTCCACCGTGCCCTGGTCAATTTCATCCAGCAACAGGCTGGTGATCTTGGCCAAGCGCGCCTCGGTGTAGCGCATGGCGGCAGCACCGTCGCCGTCGCGCGAGCCAAAGTTGCCCTGCCCGTCAATCAGCGGGTAGCGCTGCGAAAAGTCCTGCGCCATGCGCACCAGCGCGTCATACGCCGCCTGGTCGCCGTGCGGGTGAAAGCGGCCCAGCACGTCACCCACCACGCGCGCACTTTTCACCGGCTTGGCCCCGGTATTGCCATTGGCGCCACCAAACCCCAAGCCCATGCGCGACATGGAATACAAAATCCGCCGCTGCACCGGCTTTTGCCCGTCGCACACATCGGGCAAAGCGCGGCCTTTGACGACGCTTAAGGCGTATTCCAGGTAGGCGCGCTGGGCGTAGGTGGCCAGGTTGAGCTGGTCGTCTCCCTCAGGCGGCGGGGTCAATGGGGTCAAAAGGTCTTGGGTCATTCGTCTGTTTTCACTAAAGGCGCGCGAGGTCTTAGAAACGCGGAATGGCTTGGCGGGGGCGCAAGCCTCAGGCTTTTGCCGCCACCCAGTCTTCGACGTGCAAACCCTCAACGCCTTCAAAGTGCCGGATATTGTGGGTGACCAGTACCAGGCCCTGGGCCAGTGCCTGGGCGGCGATCAGGGTGTCCATGGCGCCAATCGGGCGGCCCAACTGACGCAGCTTGTGCGCCAAAGGACCATAGACGTCGGCCACTGCATCGGTCCAGGGCAAGGCTGGCACTTGCAGCAAACACAGGTCAATCATGCGCTGGCGTTTGTCGTGTGCGCCCAGGCCGCTTTGCCCGAAGCGCAGCTCGGCACGGCAAATGGCAGAAGTGACCAGTGTCTGGCGCGCAAGCTCTGCAGCCATGCGGGCACGCAAGTCCACATAGCCCCCTCGAATGAAGTAGCTCAAGATATTGCTGTCGGCCAGATAGCGCGCTGTCATCACTTAGGGGTTCGACTTAGGCCAGCGGGTTGCGAGGTGGCTCTGGCGAGCGCGGCGGCAGGAAATCGGTGCGATCGGTGTTGTGGTCAATTAGGCTTAGCAACTCAGCCAACTGCGCTTGGCGCTCGACATCGCTGGGTTTGGGGCGAAGAATGATGTCGCCGGTCTGCTCATCACGGCTGATCCAGACTTCAGACGTCTCCAGGCGAAACGGCTTGGGCAGGCGCACAGCCTGGCTGTTGCCGTTGGTAAAAACTTTAGCGGTGGCTTCCATCAGAAATCTCCTAAGAAGGCAATCTTGTCAATGTACACACTTAATGTATGTACTTCAAGCGCGTTTTCGCGCCCCCATTGGTATTGATGGCGCTGCGGGACGAGAGGCCGGCGGGGGCCGAGAGAAATGCACGCATCTCAGACATCAATCTCAACAGAATCCCCGTGGATTTCCATCAGCTCGCGCCGCGCCGCCGCCTCGCCCTTGCCCATGAGCTTGGTGATCAGCGCCTCGGTCTGGCCAAAGTCGATATCGCCCAGCATCACCGGCAAGAGGCGCCGGGTGTCGGGGTTTAAGGTGGTGTCCCAGAGCTGCTCGGCGTTCATTTCGCCCAGGCCCTTGAATCGGCTGATGCTCCAGGCGCCTTCGCGCACGCCTTCTTTGCGCAGCTTGTCCAAGATGGCGGTCATTTCGCCCTCGTCCAGCGCATAGGCCTTAGACGCCGGTTTTTTGCCGCGCGCTGGTGCGTCCACGCGAAAGAGCGGCGGACGGGCCACAAACACGTGGCCGGTCTCGATCAATTTGGGAAAGTGGCGGAAAAACAGCGTCAGCAGCAGCACCTGAATGTGCGAGCCATCCACGTCCGCGTCGCTCAGAATGCAGACCTTGCCGTAGCGCAGACCGCTCATATCGGGCGTGTCATTCGGCCCGTGCGGGTCGACGCCGATGGCCACTGAAATATCGTGGATTTCGGTGTTGGCGAACAGGCGGTCGCGGTCCACCTCCCAGGTGTTGAGCACCTTGCCGCGCAGGGGCAATATGGCCTGGCTTTCTTTGTCGCGGCCCATTTTGGCGCTGCCACCGGCCGAATCGCCCTCCACCAAAAACACCTCGTTATAGGCCAGGTCACGGCTTTCGCAGTCGGTTAGCTTGCCCGGCAACACGGCCACGCCCGAGCTTTTGCGCTTTTCCACCTTTTGCCCTGCACGCTGGCGGGTTTGCGCGGCCTTGATGGCCAGCTCGGCGAGTTTTTTGCCGTAGTCCACGTGCTGGTTGAGCCATAGCTCCAGCGCCGGGCGCACAAAGCTCGACACCAGGCGCACCGCATCCCGCGAATTGAGCCGCTCCTTGATCTGGCCCTGGAACTGCGGGTCCAGCACCTTGGCCGACAGCACGTAGCTGGCGCGGGCAAACACGTCCTCGGGCATGAGCTTGACG
>Ga0214919_10011883_pt1 | contig 10794 bp, 11 predicted proteins | sample LL1503_MetaG_FD_177994 | JGI IMG/M metagenome (GOLD analysis project Ga0214919, IMG submission 177994) | Freshwater microbial communities from Lake Lanier, Atlanta, Georgia, United States - LL-1503 | ecosystem: Environmental > Aquatic > Freshwater > Lake | place: USA: Georgia | collected...
CTTCTGCAATCTCAGGACCTGTTCGATGATCTCACCGATGACCCTGCCGGGTGGTTGCTGGCGCAGAAGGTCGAAGACGAAATCAAGCCGCCCTCATACAGATCGAGCACACCCATCATTGATCGTCCGTTTGAGGATGCCGAATGGTTCAGTGCCATCATTTGGCCGTTCAAGCATTGGCAAGCTAGCCGGTTTTCTGATGGGACCTATGGCGTTTGGTATGGATCAGACTCTATCGAGACAACGGTTTACGAGACTGCCTACCACTGGTATCGGGGTTTGCTGAGTGATGCCGGCTTCAACCGGATGACAGTAATTGCAGAGCGTAAGGTCTACTCGGTGGCATGTAATGCGGCGCTGCTGGATTTCCGGAAAGCCGCCGATGGGCACCCGGAACTCTTGCATCCTTCGAACTATGCGTTTTGCCAGTCAGTAGGGGCGAGGATTCACCGAGAGGGGCATCCCGGTCTTTTGACGCAATCTGTTCGCAGGTCTGCAGGGGAAAATATGGCAATCTTTAACGCTGACGTCCTCTCTAACCCAAGGCAAAACTGCCAACTAACCTACAGGCTAGAGAATGATCAGATCCTGGTGGAGAGACAACCCGGGGTGGTGTGGGTCAAAATGGATGTGGCCAGTTTTTAATGGAAACAATAGAAAAGCGATTACAAGCCAAAATGGATGAAGTGGTCAAATCCATATTGGCATGCGTGTGTCTTCAGATCCAGCAAATGGACGCATTTCTTGAAACTTGGAGAACGGCGCAATTACCCAGTTCTCAACAGCCAACGCTTGTATCCATTCAAACTCGACGCCTCTGGCGTGAACCGACGCCTTTTTTACGCACTCAGGAAGGCGCATATCTGAGGGAATTCGCACGGCTTGCGATCGGTTGTTTGTAAAGACAGTAGAAATAGACATGGCTAACTCCTTGTATATAGCAAAGACATATGGCAATTATAAAAATTGATTCGGAAGAAAGCAAGTAAAGTTTTGCACCTAATATCGCGCCACTTTCGCTTTTAAAAATTGGCGCGAATCTATTAATCGCGCCACAGATAGTATAAATCGCGCCAAATCCAATATGACTAATATCGAAACCTTGCTGAAATCTCTAAAAGGGTCAAAGGAAGGACTGATGTTTGCCGAAATCTTGCTTCAGCACCTTAAGTTTAAAAATTATTTTCCAATATTTCTGCTAATAATTCCGTAATTTACAGATAAATATTCCGTAATTTACGAGCATAAATTCCGATATTTACGGTATTATTCGACGTATGCGCTCAACCCTCCTTTACCCGCGGCGGCTCGAATCACGTATCGCAGAAGCCATGGCCGACACACCGGTGGTTCTGTTGGCCGGACCTCGTCAGGCAGGCAAAACGACGCTGGTTCGCCAAATGTCTGGTGCAGGCATGCGCTATTTGACCCTCGATGATGAACTGACGCTGATGTCTGCGCGAGATGATCCTGTGGGCATGATCCGTAGCTTGGATCGAGCTGTCATTGATGAAATCCAGCGTGCGCCGCAATTGTTGCTAGCCATCAAGAAAAGCGTGGACGAAGACAGACGGCCAGGGCGCTTTTTATTGACTGGTTCAGCTAATTTGATGGCTGCGCCCAAAGTGGCAGATTCCCTAGCGGGACGCATGGAGACCTTATTGCTTCTGCCTTTATCTCAGGGTGAAATTGAAGGACAGACAGCGAACTGGCTCGATGGGGTGTTCGCAGGGAAGATTCCCAAGCCAGTAACAGCAGCTAGCGGAAACGATTTGGTAGAAAGGGTGCTGAAGGGCGGGTATCCAGAAGTTATTGCCAGAGCCACCGCTCGACGCCGGAACGCATGGGCGCGCCAGTACATTGATGCGATCATTCAACGCGACGTGCGCGATATTTCCGGTATCGAGAAACTGGATCACTTACCCCGTTTTTTGCGTGCTCTGGCGCAGACTGCAGGCCAGATGTGCAACTACACGCAACTGGGCGGCCAGGTTGGTTTGGACAGCAAAACGACATCCAAATACATCAGCGTTTTTGAGCAAATGTACCTTCTCAAACGTGTAGACGTTTGGGCCCGTAATCGACTCAATCGGCTTGTCAAAACACCCAAGTTGCAGTTTATTGATACCGGTCTGCTCGCAACCTTGCTGGAGTTGACCTCGGACGAAGTACAGCAGGACAGAACCCGGTTTGGCAACGTACTGGAAACGTTTGTTTTTGGCGAACTGCTCAAGGCGACAACAACGGCCGAAAACGACTTTGCCTTGATGTGCTACCGTGATGCTGACAAAGTCGAGGTTGATGTAGTCATCGAAAACGCCGCCGGACAGCTTGTTGGTGTGGAAGTTAAAGCTGCTGCCACCGTCAAAGAGAGTGACCTTCGTGGGTTAAGAAAGTTATCCACTTTAGCGGGTGACAAATTCAAAATGGGCGTTTTGCTTTACGACGGTGACGAGACGATGCCGTTGGGCGACAACATCTGGGCTGCTCCCCTATCAACCTTGTGGGGCAAGTAGTTACGTGTGACAGATCAAGGGCTAAGCCGCTAGCCCCCTTGACCCCCCGAAGTTAAACTGCTCATTTCGACATAAAACGAATGACCTCCATCCCCCAACACATAGCCATCATCATGGACGGCAACGGCCGCTGGGCGCAAAAGCGGCATATGCCGCGCACTGTTGGGCATGCCAAGGGCGCGGCGGGGGTGCGCGAGTTGGTGGAGTTTTGCGCGCACAAGGGCGTGAAATACCTCACCCTGTTTGCTTTCAGTACTGAAAACTGGAGTCGTCCTGAAGAAGAAGTCTCCACCCTCATGGGCCTCTTCCTGCAGTACCTAGAAAAAGAACTCAAAAACCTCTCCCAAGCCGGCGTGCGTTTGCAGGTCATTGGTGACGTCACGGTTTTTGCGCGGGAGTTGCAAGATCGAATCGCCGAAGCCGTCAAAGCCACGGCGGGTAACGACGGTATCGTCTTGACAGTCGCCGCCAACTACGGTGGGCAGTGGGACATCGTGCAGGCGGTGCAGCGTTGGCAAGCAGAAAACCCACAGGCTGACGCGTGTGACATTACTCAAGAACAGCTGGCGAAGTATTTAAGCACCGCCCACATGCCAGACCCGGATTTACTAATTCGATCTGGAGGTGAGCAACGCATTAGTAACTTCTTGCTCTGGCAAATGGCTTATACTGAGTTATATTTCACGGATGATTTATGGCCTGAGTTTGATAATGACCAGTTGGAGTTGGCTTTGGATTGGTATCAGGCAAGGCAGAGGCGTTTTGGGCGGGTTTAATCCATTTAGTCTGTTAAGTAATTGAACTTAAAGGAATTAAGCTAAACATCAAAGGAAAATTATTGACCTTAGTTAAAAACTTATTGCGGTAGCCATAATCAAATTTAATTGTCAAAAAATGACTGTTAAAGAAAATCATTTTTCGAGGCTAACCCTAAATCCACTCCATATAAAAATTGACACACCCTATCAACAGCTTAGGTTTTTTTGGCACATACTTCCAATCCATTATTGAAGCCATCAATACTTTTGATTTGCATTTACTTGAACAAGCTGCCACGCTAATTCGAAGTGCCCATTCCAATGGGGGGAAATCAGTTTTTGTTGGAAATGGTGGTAGTGCTGCCATGGCTAGTCATTTAAGTGTCGATTTGACCAAAGCGGCGCAAATGCGTTCCATAAATTTCAATGAGGCAGATTTGATTACTTGCTTCGCCAACGACTATGGTTATGAAAACTGGGTTGCCAGTGCATTGGAGGCCTATGCAGATAAGAACGATGTTGTGGTTCTTATAAGTAGTAGTGGAAAGTCTCCAAACATCATCAATGGAGTAACTCAAGCGCGCGAAATGGGGTTACCTATTATTACTTTATCCGGTTTCAAAAGCGACAACCCTCTTCGAAAACTGGGCGACGTTAATTTCTGGTGCGATAGCGAAGCCTACAACATCGTGGAGATGACGCATCACGTCTGGCTTCTCTCAATTGTGGATTTCATAATTCAGGCCAATTCACCTTTGGCCCAGTAGATGCGTGCCCTACTGCTTGCTGCTGGTTTAGGAACGCGGTTGAAGCCGCTTACTGATGAATGGCCAAAGTGCCTAATGCCCATTGCAGCACGCCCATTACTTGAGTATTGGCTAAGTAACTTTCAAGCAATGGGCATACCAAAAGTTCTAGTGAACACTAGTTACCATTCAAATATTGTTCAGAATTTTTTAGCGCGACCGCAATTTTCAAACTGGGTTGGTTGGGTTTATGAATCCCGGTTACTTGGAACGGCGGGCACATTAGTTGCCAACTTAGATTTTTTCCGTGGACACACGACTCTTTTGGTTCATGCTGATAATTGGTGTCAATGCGATTTTAGCGAATTCGTAAATTACCATTTTTTTAAGCGACAAGCAAATTGCCCAATTACCATGATGACCTTTAAAACAGATTCTCCGCAAGAATGTGGGATCTTAGAAACTGACAGCAATGGTGTTGTTGTAGCTCTTCATGAAAAAGTCGCAAAACCACCAGGAAATCTTGCTAACGCAGCGGTTTACCTTCTTCAGCCTGAGGTAATCGAGTGGCTAGGGACCCATCCTCATTTAAGCGATTTCAGCAACGAAGTTCTGCCCCAATTTATAGGTCGTATTGCGACATGGCACAACTCGGGGATTCATCGTGACATCGGTACTTTTAATTCTTTACGCGCCGCTCAAGATGATCCACTACCTTCACTTTGCTGGGCAGAAAAAGATGACTGGCAGAGAAATTTCGAATCCACGCAGATTTTTAAAAATCTAATGAGCAAGCTCTTAGCTCAGAAAGAACACGATGAGTGACAAATTCGGAATTGACAGCCATAAACTTATCTACCATCCCAAGCGCGTATCCCAGCTTCTCGAAGTTGGGGATGACTGGGAGAAGGCCAAGGTTATATACCCGATTTATATCGAGATCGCCCCAGTAGGCGCTTGTAACCATCGTTGCACATTCTGTGCGGTGGACTACATTGGCTACAAGACCAATATGCTCGACGTTGGTCTGCTCGGCGAGCGATTAAAGGAAATGGGGCAATTGGGTGTAAAAAGTATTATGTACGCTGGTGAGGGTGAACCTATGTTGCATAAGCAGATCCACGAGATTGTCAAGCTCACTAAACAGGCTGGAATCGATGTTTCCTTCACAACCAATGCGACTGTGATGAATGACAAGTTCATCGATGAGGCCTTGCCACATGTTTCGTGGATCAAAGTTTCATTAAATGCTGGAACTGCAGAAACCTACGCCAAGATTCATCGGACCAAGGAGCGTGACTTCGACCGAGTAGTGCAGAACTTGAAAAAGGCTGTTCAGGCGCGACGCGAACGCAACCTTGACGTAAACCTGGGAATACAGACCTTGTTGTTACCTGAGAATGCGAAGGAAATGGAGCAACTAGCCCTTTTGGCGCGGGACGAAATAGGTTTGGATTATTTGGTGATCAAACCCTATTCGCAACACATGTTCAGTGATACGCACCAATATGAGGACCTCAATTACAAACCATATTTGAATATGGCTCGTGATTTGGAGCGCCTTAATACTGAGAACTTTAACGTGGTGTTCCGAGAGCACACCATGCGTAAGTACTTAGAAAATGATCGGTACACAAAATGTCAGTCCACCCCATTTGTTTGGGGATACATCATGGCTGACGGGTCTGTTTATGGATGTAGCGCCTACTTGTTGGACAAGCGCTTTGACTACGGCAATATCAACGAGCAGAGCTTTAAGGGAATATGGGAAGGCAAGAAGCGCCAGCAGAGCTTCCACTATGTACGCCATGAGCTAGATATAAAAGAATGCCGCCGCAACTGCCGTATGGACGAGGTGAACCGCTACTTGCACAAGCTGGTTGAAAACAACGTTCCACATATCAATTTCATTTGAGGAACTGAGCGAGTGAAAACACTAGTCACCGGAGGTTGTGGTTTCATAGGTAGTCATCTTGCTGAACAATTACTGCGGCAAAGTCATGAGGTAGTCATTGTTGACAACCTTTCCTGCGGTCGCTTGGCCAATATCGCCTCCTTTGAGAAGCATCCCAACTTGCGCGTGTTAACTGCAGATATCGTTGACCGAGAACAAATTGCGCCAGCTTTCTTCAACGTGGACTGGGTGTTCCACTTGGCTGGGATTGCAGACATCGTGCCTTCTATTGAGCAACCGGACAAGTATTTCCAAAACAATGTTCTTGGCACTTTAAATGTATTGCAGTGCTCCCGAGACGCAGGTGTTAAACGTCTTGTTTACGCCGCCTCTTCTTCAAGCTACGGCATCCCTTCGCAATATCCGACCCTGGAAACGGCCGCTATTCAGCCCCAGTATCCTTACGCACTGACCAAGTACATGGGGGAGGAGTTAGTTATGCACTGGGCGCTGGTATTCAAACTGCCAGCACTCTCGTTACGTTTATTTAATGTTTACGGCCCTCGATCACGCACCACTGGTGCTTATGGTGCAGTTTTTGGCGTATTTCTTGCTCAGAAATTAAAATCCAAGCCATTTACGGTGGTTGGTGATGGAACTCAAACCCGAGACTTCACATATGTGACTGATGTTGCAAATGCGTTCGTTCTCGCGGCGCAATCGGACTCTAGTGGTGAAGCCCTCAATGTCGGAAGCGGTAATCACTATAGCGTCAATTATTTGGTGAGCCTTTTAGGTGGAGAGAAAGTGCATATACCTAAGCGCCCGGGCGAGCCGGATTGCACATTCGCAGATACTGTGAAAATTAAGCGATTATTGAATTGGGCACCTCAAGTCAGCTTGGAGCAAGGCGTGCAAAACATGCTAAATGTGATAGAGAACTGGCGCGATGCACCGGTCTGGGAGCCTTCTAGTATCAATAGTGCAACCACCACTTGGTTTAAATATTTAGGCTAGAACTCATGAGCTTCAATCAGGAAAAATTATTGGAGGGTATGTTACGCATCCGTCACATTGAAGAAGCGATTGCTGATCGATACGCGGAACAAGAAATACGCTGCCCTACTCATTTATGTATCGGTCAAGAAGCAATAGCCGTTGGAGTATGTGACGTTCTTACAGCGGCTGATAAAGTTTTTTCAAATCATCGCGCTCACGGCCATTACTTAGCCAAGGGTGGTGATCTGAACGCAATGGTAGCTGAGCTTTACGGGCGTACGACTGGTTGTTGCGGTGGGCGTGGCGGCTCCATGCACTTGATCGACATAGATGCTGGTTTTATGGGCGCAACTCCGATTGTTGGCGGGACGGTACCCGTCGCAGTAGGCGCAGCTTGGGCATCTTCGTTACAAAAAAGCAATTATCTGACAGTTGTTTTTTTTGGCGATGGCTGTTTCGAGGAAGGCGTAATGCACGAGTCTTTGAATTTTTCGGCGTTACATAAACTGCCCATTGTATTTGTCTGCGAAAACAATGATTTCTCCGTTTACACTCCTCTGAATATCAGACAGCCACAGCGGCCCATTCATGCAATCGCTAAAGCGCATGGCCTGAATGTTATGGCTGGGGACGGAAATGATGTTGAACTCGTTCGATCTCTTGCTAAGCTTGCAATAACCAATGCGCGTAATGGACACGGGCCGCAATTCCTAGAGTTGAGCACCTATCGTTGGCGTGAACACTGCGGACCAAATTTTGACCATGAGTTGGATTACCGTTCTTCTGCGGATATTAAAGCAGGTTTAGCTGATTGTCCAATTGAACGTTATAAAACAGTGATGAAGCATAAAGGTGTGGATATTGATGCAGTTATGAAAAAGCTTGAGAAGCTGTTGCATCAGGAAATTGAAGCCGCATTTCAATTCTCAGACAAAAGTCCTAACCCTCTTCCTGCTACAGCGCTGGAGAAACTTTATGCATGAGCAGGATGTAAGGCAACTAAATTTTGTAGATGCCATTAAAGAAGCACTCGATTTGATGCTTGAAAAACATCCTTCGGTTCTCATCATCGGTGAAGGCGTCCCAGATCCCAAGGCAATTTTCAACTCAACTGCAGGCCTTCAAAATAAATTCGGACCTTGCCGCGTTTTTGATATGCCATTAGCTGAAAACGGACTTACTGGGGTTTGTATAGGCGCTGCAATGTCTGGTATGAGACCGGTGATGATTCATCAGAGGATAGACTTTGCCATGCTGGCGATGGATCAGATTGTGAACAACGCAGCTAAATGGCACTACATGTTTGACGGCAAGGCAAGGGTGCCCCTTGTAATCCGAATGATCATTGGGCGAGGCTGGGGACAAGGACCGCAGCACTCTCAAAGCCTGCAGGCCATGTTTGCATCAGTGCCCGGACTAAAAGTGGTTATGCCCACGACTGCGGCAGATGCTAAAGGTCTGATGATTGCAGCGATCGAAGACGATAACCCAGTTATATTCATAGAGCACCGATGGTTACATCATGTAATAGACCATGTTCCCCAGGGGCTTTATAAAACACCTATTGGAAAAGCGCGCATATTGCACCATGGAAGCGATGCTACTGTTGCTGCATTTTCATTTATGTCGCTGGAGTCATTAGTCGCTGCTAAGGCGCTTAAGGCGCACATGAAAATTTCGGTTGAGTTGCTTGACATGCGAACTGTTCGGCCGCTTGACACACCCTCTGTGCTAAGGTCGGTCGAAAGAACGGGACGCCTTGTGGTTGCTGACACAGCGTTTAAGACGGGTAGCGTAGCCGGTGAACTTATTAGTCAAGTGGTCGAGCAGGCCTTCGGTTCTTTGAAAATGGCGCCTGTTCGTATAGCATCACCTGACCATCCAGTTCCCACATCTCCGTTCATGTCTGCAGATTACTATCCAGGTCCTCGCCAGATAGCCGAGGCGGTAATTGACTTGGTTGGGGCGTCGCGGCAGATGGAAGGCTACTCTTTGCTTTGTAATGCTCTGAACAGTCGCAATCGCCATGATGTTCCAAATAGAGAGTTTTCTGGGCCCTTTTAATCCAGCTAATTCCAAGCAGTATAAAAGTAAGTAAAAAAAATACTCCAATGAATTCAATCAAGCATTTCGCAGATGTAGAGACGCCATTACCTAGTCCAGCTTGGTCGTCGATGGATAAATCCCAGCGTATGGATCAGGTGCTGATAAAACTCGAAGCTAGTCCAGCACAATTTCTAGATAACGTAAAAGTAGTTGCGGCCAAATCTGATGGGCAGATAATAGTACAAATGAAGCAGGAACAACCTGCAAGTAAACGAGGCCCAATGTTGCTAGATCTTGAAGATTATCTTAAGGCAACCATCGATGAAGCACTCTGTGTATGGTTAGAGCCTTTAGGTGATCGTAACTCCCTTCGTAATCTTCGTGGCATTGAGGTAAAAGCATGACAAGCGCAGCAGTTCAGACAAGTGAAGGGGCATTGATTCTTGACTCCCATAAACTTTCTTGGCATTACGATCGAGTCTCATCTTGGGAGGCTGGGGAGCGCATTGCCCCTGTGAGCGTGGATATGTCTCTTACGCGCGCTTGTAGCGCAATGTGTTCCTTTTGTTATGCAATGATGCAGGAGTCCCAAGCGCGAAGTAGTATCAAGGAAATTCACGCGCTGAACTTGCTTGATGACTTCGCAAAGATGGGGGTACGCAGTGTTTCGTTAGTTTCTGATGGCGAAAGTACCATTTCTAAGGCCTATGTCCCGTTCATCCAGCACGCTTCCAAATTAGGCATTAATGTTGGAAATGCTACGAATGCTTGGGAATGGGAGCCAGAAAAGATTGAGGCTGTCCTGCCCCACATGACGTGGATACGCTTTACGGTAGCCGCCGGCCGACCAGAAAGCTACGCGAAGATCATGTACAAGGGTCCTGAGCATACCCACGTGTTCGACCGAGCCATGAGTCACATACGCTACGCTGTTGAGCTGAAGCGAAAAAAAAACCTGGGGGTAACACTGGGTATCCAGATGGTGTTGATGCCTAAGCTTAAAAACGAGATACTTCCATTTGCAAAGCTTGGGGTCGATTTGGGAGTGGACTACGCTGTAATCAAACACTGCTCTGATGATGAGCAAGGAACGCTAGGTATTGACTATAGCCAATATGAGGCCTTGCATCCGTTGCTTGCGCAGGCCGAAGCCATGAGCAATGAAAAAACCAAGGTAATTGTTAAATGGAGCAAGATCAAGGACGGTGACAAGCCAACTTACCAGCGTTTTTATGGGCCGCAGTTTTTGCTACAGATAAGTGGAAGTGGACTAGTTGCTCCTTCGGGCATGTTTTTTAACGCCCGTCACTCCAAGTTGCATATTGGGAATTTCACAGAAAATCGTATGTTGGATATCTGGAGGTCTGATCATTATTGGCGTGTTATGAACTACTTGGCTTCGCCGTACTTTAATGCGCAGAAAATGATGGGAACTCTACCTATCCAACATTATGTGAGCGTAGCTCTGGATAACCATCTAAAGGGTATACAGAGAATACAGCCTGGCTCAACCGAAAAGCCGCTCCACGTAAACTTTCTATAAAAAACTAGGGGCTTAGGAAGCAAACACAATTAAAGTGGGTTAGCTCTAAGTAACTTTAACAAAGTCAAATAAAGGTTTTGATGGCGATGGTTAAACCTGAATTCAGTTTCTTTCAGATGCAGCGCAAATGTATGCTTTGCCACCCCATGGAACTGTGCCAAGCGATGTTTAGCGTAACTCCAAAACGACTCAATTCCGTTGACATGCTTTGAGCCCCTCACGAATTCATTGTTTCCATGATTAACCCTGAAATGCTTGTCAACTCCAATATCGACCAGGCCATCGTAGCCAC
>Ga0214919_10011884_pt1 | contig 10794 bp, 13 predicted proteins | sample LL1503_MetaG_FD_177994 | JGI IMG/M metagenome (GOLD analysis project Ga0214919, IMG submission 177994) | Freshwater microbial communities from Lake Lanier, Atlanta, Georgia, United States - LL-1503 | ecosystem: Environmental > Aquatic > Freshwater > Lake | place: USA: Georgia | collected...
CGTGGAAACTTGAAGCGCCATCAAAGAATCTCAAAGGCGCGGCCATCGGCCAAGCGATAGCGAGAGAAGTCGCGCACGTCCAAGGTCATGATGCGGTTTACGCCAGTGTCCGAAGCAAGATACACCAAGGACGCATCCGCAAAATCCATCTCGGTGCGCGGAGATTCGGTATAGCGGCGCATCAATTCGACCATGCCTTCTAGGTTGCTTTGGTCAAAGGGGAAGATGGACAGACCATCGGCCGCCACCCAGCGCAAAAACGTAAAGCGCTGTGGCGGGCCCAGTAAATAGCTGGCTTCGGTAACACACGGCCAAGTGCTGGTCAGTGACCATTGCTCCTGGGCAGCCCGCGCAAACAACCCGCTGTAATGCGCGCTATTGGGCTGGTCGCGACCGAACAGGGCGACCATGGCGCTGGCGTCAACGATCGCTGCGAATGCCATGTTTTTCTTGCAATTTGGCTACCAGCTGCGCGCGCGATGCTTCGGTGTCATAGGGCTGCCCATAGCCCTCAAAGGCCTGGGCTACCGCGGCATCTGCCGGGTTGGCGTTGGGGCCATAAGCGCGTTGCTCTTCTTCGACCTTCAAAGCCAGCATCAGCTCATAGGGGTTTTTGCGGCCTAGGGAACGCTCCACCGCGTCGATGATGAACTGCGATTTGGTAATGCCCTGGCGCTTGGCAGCTTGCTCTATCTGCTTTTCAAGCAAAGGGTCCATACGCACGGAAACGGCCATGATGCACTCCTTTTGAAATACGGTAATACAGTATAACGAAAGGACTTCAGACCTGCAAAGACTTGCTGATCTGGTCCAGCACATCGCGGGCGCTGACCGGAATCGGCGTGCCCGGGCCGTAAATGCCTTTCACACCAGCTGCGTACAAAAAGTCATAGTCCTGGCGCGGAATCACGCCGCCTACGAATACGATGATGCCTTCGCCACCCTGCTTTTTTAGCGCGTCGATGATGGCTGGCACCAGGGTTTTGTGGCCGGCCGCCAGGGTTGACACGCCCACGGCGTGCACGTCGTTTTCGATGGCCTGGCGGGCGCACTCTTCGGGGGTTTGGAACAAGGGGCCGATGTCCACATCAAAGCCCAGGTCGGCAAAAGCCGTGGCCACCACCTTGGCGCCCCGGTCGTGCCCGTCTTGGCCGAGCTTGGAAATCATCACACGCGGGCGCCGGCCTTGGGCATCGGCAAAGGCGGCGATATCGGCTTTAAGGGCGTTCCAGTATTCCATGGTGTCTCCGTGGCTGTGCTCGGCATCGTAGGCGGCGGCATACACGCCTGACACTTTGTGCGTATCGGCGCGGTGGCGCCCAAAGGCTTTTTCCAGCGCGTCGCTGACCTCGCCTACCGTGGCGCGCAAGCGCATGGCGGCGATGCTGAGCTCCAGCAAATTGCCTTCGTGCCCGGCCGCGAACGTCAGCGCATCCAGCGCCGCTTGCACCGCTGCCTGGTCACGCCCGGCGCGCACTTGCTTGAGGCGTGCAATTTGGCCATCGCGTACCGCCACGTTGTCGATATCGCGCGCTTCAATCGCGTCTTCGGTTTTGAGTTTGTATTTGTTAACCCCCACGATCACGTCTTGGCCGCTGTCGATGCGGGCTTGCTTTTCGGCAGCCGCCGCTTCAATCTTCAGCTTGGCCCAACCGCTATCGACCGCCTTGACCATGCCGCCCATGGCATCGACTTCTTCGATAATTTTCCAGGCCGCGTCCGCCATGTCCTGCGTCAGCTTTTCCATCATGTAGCTACCAGCCCAGGGATCGATGACGCTGGTGATGTGCGTCTCCTCCTGGATGATGAGTTGCGTGTTGCGCGCGATACGCGAAGAGAACTCGGTGGGCAGCGCAATCGCCTCGTCAAAGCTATTGGTGTGCAGGCTTTGCGTACCGCCAAACACCGCGGCCATGGCCTCGATGGTGGTGCGCACCACGTTGTTATACGGGTCCTGCTCGGTCAGGCTCCAGCCGCTGGTTTGGCAGTGGGTGCGCAGCATCAAGCTCTTAGGCGATTTGGCGTCAAAGCCTTGCATGATGCGGCACCACAAAAGGCGCGCTGCGCGCATCTTGGCCACTTCTAAATAGAAGTTCATGCCGATGGCCCAGAAAAAGGACAAGCGGCCTGCAAATTCGTCCACATCCAAACCCGTTGCAATCGCGGTTTTGACGTACTCCTTGCCGTCGGCCAAAGTAAAGGCCAGTTCCAGAGCCTGATTGGCCCCGGCTTCTTGCATGTGGTAACCCGATATGGATATCGAGTTGAACTTGGGCATGTTTTTGGCCGTGTAAGCAATGATGTCGCCGATGATGCGCATCGATGGCGCAGGCGGGTAGATATAGGTGTTGCGCACCATGAACTCTTTGAGGATATCGTTTTGTATGGTGCCGCTCAGTTGCGCTTGCGCCACGCCCTGCTCTTCAGCCGCCACGATGTAACCTGCCAGCACGGGCAGCACCGCGCCATTCATCGTCATCGACACACTGACTTTGTCCAGCGGAATTTGGTTGAACAAAATCTTCATGTCCTCCACCGAGTCGATGGCGACACCGGCCTTGCCCACATCCCCGGTCACGCGCGGGTGGTCGGAGTCATAGCCCCGGTGGGTGGCCAGGTCAAAAGCGACTGACACGCCCTGTCCGCCTGCGGCCAGCGCCTGGCGGTAAAAGGCATTGCTTTCTTCGGCGGTAGAAAAACCGGCGTACTGGCGAATGGTCCAGGGCCGCACCGCGTACATGGTGGCTTGCGGGCCGCGCACATAGGGCGCAAAGCCGGGCAGCGTGTTGGCATAGGGCAGACCGGCGGTGTCTGCGGCGGTGTACAGCGGCTTGACGACGATGCCGTCGGGCGTGGTCCAGTTCAGCGCATCCACATCGCCACCGAGCGCAGACTTGGCGGCGGCGCGCAGCCAGGCGGCGTGGTCGGCCTGCTCAAAAGCGGGCCAGGCGGATGGCTGCGAGGGCAAGGATGCGGGCGGTTTGGAGCTCATGGCACGGGCTTTCAAATCAAAAATTTTGACGCTGAGGGAAGCTCTGCATAGGCGCAAATCCGTCATTGCGAGCGCAGCGAAGCAATCCATTTTGGCTTGCCCACCCGTCACGCATGGAGCGCCGCGTCGCGGCGCTACTCGCCATGATGGACATGTGCAAACCTTGCTGAGCGCATTCTATCATTCATAATTATTAATTCAAAACTGAATTAGGGCTTACAATTTATGCCATGCAAGGCCTCACCCTGACCCCGCGCGCGCTCTACCAAGAGGTGGCGGAATTGCTGCGCGAGCGCATTTTTTCTAACACCTTGCCGCCGGGCAGCTGGATCGACGAAATGGCGCTGGCCGAGGAATTCGGCATCAGCCGCACACCTCTGCGCGAGGCCATCAAAGTGCTGGCCACCGAAGGCCTGGTCACCATGAAAGTGCGGCGCGGCGCCTATGTCACCGAAGTCAATGCCAAAGACCAGGCGGATGTGTACCACCTGCTTTCCTTACTCGAATCGGACGCCGCTGGCGTAGTGGCCCAGCGCGCCACGCCCGCCCAGTTGCAAGACTTGCAAGGCCTGCACACCGAGCTGGCTGCCGCCATCGACTCTACGGACCGGTTTTTTGAAGTGAATGAGCGCTTTCATATGCGCCTTCTGGAAATTGCCGACAACCGCTGGCGCGACCAGTTGTGCGCGGACTTGCGCAAAGTGATGAAGCTCAACCGCCACAACTCGCTACTCAAAAGCGGGCGCGTGGCCGAGTCGCTGCGCGAACACCAAGCCTTGATGGACGCGCTGCTAGCGCGCGACGCGCCGCTCAGCGTGCAGCGCATGCGCGAGCACTTTGCCAACGGGTTGGAGGCAGCGGGCTGATGGCGGTAGCCAGGCCGGGCTGCACCGCGCCCATGATGCGACACACTTGGCTTTGTAGACCGAAGGCGCACTGATGGCCGCGCAAATTGGCCATACCACGCATGTGCTCTACCTGCATGGCTTTCGCTCATCCCCCGCGTCCGCCAAAGCCCGCATGATGGCGCAGGCCGTGGCGCAGCGCCATCCGCTGGCGCAATGGTGCTGCCCCCAATTACCGCCCTCGCCGCGCCAAGCGGCAAATGACATGCTGCGTTGGATAGCCGACTGGCCGCGTAACACCATGGCTGTGGTCGGCTCGTCACTCGGCGGGTTTTATGCCTCCTGGGTGGCGCGCCAGACCGGCTGCCGCAGCGTCTTGCTCAACCCGGCGGTTTTTCCGGCGCGCGACCTGGCAAAACACATAGGTGTACAAAACCAATGGCATGCGCCTGAGGAGCGCTTTTATTTTCAGGAAAGCTATATCGCCGAACTACAAGCCATGGCCGACGAGGGCGCGCAAGCGCCCGGCCCGGAACTGGCACTGATCTCGCAACGCGACGAAGTGCTGGATTGGCGAGAAATGCAAGCGCGATATCCCAAGGCTACGCGCATCCTGCTGCCCGAAGGCGACCACGCGATTAGCGACTTTGCCTTGCATGTGGATACCGTGTTGGAGTTTTTGACGTTGGTTTAGCGAGGCCCAGGTGTTGAATCAAAATATTTAATATTTAGTAATTCAATCTCCCGAGGATGTCATGCAAAGCACCATCACCGCCCGAGGGCAAACTGTTGTACCGGCTGCCATACGCCACCAATTCCACTTAGGCCCGGCAGACCGCTTGGAGTGGATTGTGGATAAAGGCAACATCAGCGTAGTACCGGTGCGTGCGCACCCGGTGCAAGCCTTTCGTGGACAAGGCAAAGGCGGCGCTACAGCCCGGCTACTGGCAGAGCGCAGAGCAGACGCGGCCCGGGAATGAAATGCTTTTTGCTAGACACATCGACCCTACTCACCTTGCGTGACGATGAACCCGGCGCAGACCGGGTGTCGCAGGTGCTGGAAATGGCGATGCAAGGGCAGGCCAAGTGCTACGGCTGCTTTATAACGCTGATGGAAATTTTCTACCGCGTGTGGCGCGACGAAAACGAGGCAGCGGGCCAACTGGCCTACCAGCAGTGTTTGGCACTGCCCATCGAGTGGCTGCACAACATAGAAACCTTGCTCGTCAAGGCCGCGCAATTCACGGCACTCTTTCCTTTGTCCATTGCAGACGCGTGGGTCGCCGCCTGCGCATCGGAACACAGCGCCGTTCTGATGCCCAAAGACCCGCAGTTCAACGTATTAGCGATCAGCCAGGAACCGCTGCCCCTTAAACGCAAAAAAATCAAATAGCTTGCGCGGGGATCGCTCAGTCCCCCACCCGCTTGCCCGCCACCACCAAACCCACCCCGGACAAAATCAGCACGCCGCCGATCAGGTGGTGCAGCTCTAGTGCTTCGCCCAGAAGCAGCCAAGCCACTACCGCTGCGTACAAAGGGCCCAGGTACATGGTCATAGCCACCGGGCCGGGGCCGAGGACCGATTGCGTCCAGCCATATATCCAATAGGCCAGCACGCCAGGCAACAGCGCGGCCATGACGACTAAGGCTAGCGCTTGCGTGCCCAAAGGCGGGCCGCCTTGCAGCAGTTCCCAGGCGGCAAATGGCGTCAGCACTACCACGCCACCGGCGCAGATGACGGCCAGTTGGGCGCTCGCGCTCATGGTGTTGCCCCAGTGTTTTTGCAGCATGGAATACGCGGCCCAGGCGGTGGCGGCAGCGGCGATCCATAAGTCGCCCGGCACAAACACCACTTGCGTGAGCAGCAGCCACTGCCCCTGCACCACGACGTGCACCACGCCCACCAGCGCCAGCACCACGCCCAGCGCCTGGCGTTTGGAGAAGGGCTCGCGCAGCCACAGCACCGAGCCCACGGCAATCATCACGGGCGATGCGGCGTAGATGAGCGAGATATTCATCATGCTGGTGGTCTGCCCGGCAAAGTACACCGCCGCGCCGCAAATCCACATACCGCAGGCGCCCAGCAGCAAGTAGCGGCGGGTGTGGATGCGCAGTTCTTGGCGGTGCTGCCACAGTTCGGCGCGTGTAACCCAGGCCAATATCGTCCCGGCCAGCGCCCATCGGCCCCAGGCCAGCACATGCGGCGTGATGACGCCATTGGCGCGCCGCGCAATAACAGAGTTGACTATCCACAAAAGCGGAATGACCCAAATCAACAATTTGGCAGCGCGCAGCGCGGCGGCTTTTGAATTAGGCTGCATGGTCGGCTACAACAGCGGCTTGCGCCATAGCCGCATGCGCGAGGGCCAGCACTTCGCGCGGGGGCAAGGGCTTTAAGCGGTGGTCGCTCCACACCTGACGCCACAAGCGCGCACCTCGCCGCCCGTGGTACAGGCCGAGCATGTGTCGCGCTATTGCATACCAAGGGCAGCCGTCTTCTGCAAAGGCGCGCTCCATGTAACGCACCATGGCTTCTTCCACTGCTTCGGGCTGCGTCTGCGTAGGCGCGTCGCCATAAAAAAGCGCGTCCCACGCAGTCATCAGCCAGGGGCGGTAATAGGCTTCACGCCCGAGCATCACGCCATCGACGTGTTGCAAATGCATGGCGATGTCGGCATTGTTCGTAATGCCGCCGTTCACCACGATGTGCAGGCTTGGAAAATCTTGCTTCAGGCGGTAAGCCATGTCATAGCGCAAAGGGGGAATTTCGCGGTTCTCTTTGGGCGACAGACCTTGCAACCAGGCATTGCGCGCATGCACGATAAACACCTGGCAACCCGCCTGCGCCACCGTGCCAACAAAGTCGCGCACAAAGCCGTAGTCCTCGTTTTTGTCGATGCCGATGCGGTGCTTGACCGTCACCGGCATATCCACCACATCGACCATGGCCTTGACGCAATCGGCCACCAGCGCCGGCTCATTCATCAGGCAAGCGCCGAAAGCGCCACGCTGCACGCGCTCGCTCGGGCAGCCGCAGTTGAGGTTGATTTCGTCATAGCCCCAATCGCGCCCCAGGCGCGCAGCCCGCGCCAAGTCCGCCGGTTCGCTGCCGCCCAGCTGCAAGGCCAGCGGCTGCTCCTCAGCGTTGAACCGCAAATGCCGCGCCACATCACCGTGCAGCAGCGCGCCGGTGGTCACCATCTCGGTATAAAGCCGGGTGTGGCGCGTCAACAAGCGGTGGAAATAGCGGCAATGCCGGTCGGTCCAATCCATCATGGGGGCCACGGACAGGCGCCAGCGAGTCGCTAGAGGGTCAGTGCCCAGTGCCATGTCTATCGAAAGCTCAGAGACGGGTGTAAAAAACTCCATGCCCCATTATCCCTAGGCTAGGCAGAGATCAAACCACCACACACCAAGGTGCCGTATCGTGCACTAGGCCCATCCACAAAGCCCAGGCCGCGCTGGCGGCCAAAGCCGCGCCAGCTAAACGCACGCCCCAGTCGCCCGTCGCTGCGGCAGAAGGTGTGCGCGCCGCCAGGCGCAGCCACAGCCAAGGGCCGGCCAGCATGGTGATGCCGCTGCCCAACGCGAACAAGGCCATCAGCAGCGCGCCGCCCGCCACGCTACCGGCCAATGCAGAAACCATGACGGCTGAATACAACAGGCCACACGGCAATAGCGCCCACAACATGCCCACCAGGCCCGGCGCCGCGCCCCGGTGCAAGCCTAGGCGTTGCGCGCGCGTCCATAAATAACGGCCTAGTGTTTCCAGCCACGGCGGCTGGCGGGCGCGCCAAAGCAGCAACAGGCCCAGCACGATGGCGGCGATGTGGAGAAAAGTCCAAAGTGGGCGCAGCGCCACCGACTGCACGCTAAGCCAGCCCAAGCCTTGCATGGATGCAGCGGCCAGCGCGCCCAGACCCGCGTAGCCCACCATGCGGCCCGCTTGGAAGCGCAGTAGCGCGCGCCCCCGCGCAGCGCCCGCCGCCTGGCCTATGCCCGCGCAGGCGGCCCCGCACATAGCCACGCAATGCGGGCCACCGGCCAAGCCCATCAGAAACGCTGTGGGCGCTAGAGAAACAAGCGCGTAAGACACAGCGCGATGCTAAGCGCTCTTATAAGATTTTGGAAAAACGGTTGCGGTGCACGTCAGCCTGCAAATGGCGGTCAAACACCATGGCAATGGCGCGCACAAAATACCAGCCCATGGCGCTTACCTGGATGCCCGCAGCGTCCACCTCCACCAGCCCTTGTACTTGCAGGGCCTCTAGCGCCTGCAACTCCGGTGCAAAGTAGCGCGCAAAGTCCACCAAATGGGCCGTAGACACCGACTCAAAGTGCACCGCGCCCTGGCACATCAAAGCCATGATGACCGAGCGGCGCAGTATGTCGTCACGGCTCAGGGCCAACCCGCGCACCACCGGCAGGTGCTCATGGTTGAGCAGGTCGTAATACTCATCCAAGGTCTTGGCGTTTTGGCTATAGACCGCGCCTACACAGCCAATGGACGACACGCCCAGAGCGATCAGGTCGCAATCGGGCTGGGTGCTATAGCCCTGAAAGTTGCGGTGTAGGCGGCCTTGGCGTTTGGCCACGGCTAGCGCGTCGTCGGCCAAAGCAAAGTGGTCCATGCCGACATAGACATAACCCGCTGCCGACAAGGCGGCCAATGAACGCGACAACATGGTGACCTTGTCCGCCGCGCCGGGCAGTTGCATGGCGTCGATACGCCGCTGCGGCTTAAAGCGCGTGGGCAAATGCGCGTAGGCATACAGCGCAATGCGGTCGGGCCGCAAGCGGGCCACTTGTTCCAGGGTGCAGTCAAAGGACTGCGGGCTTTGCTGGGGAAGGCCGTAAATCAAATCCACGTTCACCGATTGCATGCCATGGGCGCGCGCTGCGGCTACCAGGCTGAACACCTGCGACGTGTCCTGCACCCGGTGCACCGCTTTTTGCACTGCCGGGTCAAAGTCTTGCACGCCAAAGCTCAGGCGGTTAAAGCCCATGGCAACGATGGCAGCGATGCGTGCCGCATCCACGGTACGCGGATCGACCTCAATAGAAATCTCGGCGCCCTTGGTAAAGCGAAAGTTGGCGTGCAGCAAATGCATCAAGCCGCCCAACTGCGCGTCGGTCAAAAACGTGGGGCTGCCACCGCCTAGGTGCAATTGCCCTACCGGCTGCCCGCGCCCGATACGGGCGATATGCAGGTCAATCTCTTTTTCCAGGTAGCGCAGGTACTCCACCGCGCGGTCGTGGTGCTTGGTGATGACCTTGTTACACGCACAGTAATAACACAATGATTCGCAAAACGGAATGTGGATATACAGGGAAATAGGCGTCACCCGACCCCCGGCACCAAAGCGCTGGGCCAGGGCTTGTAGGTAATCGGTCTCGCCAGAGGCCTCCACAAAGCGGTCGGCAGTGGGGTAGGAGGTATAGCGCGGGCCTGCCACGTCATAGCGGCGCAAAAGATCTTCAGAAACAGGAATGCTTACAACCATATTACGGGCTCAAGAGGTAACATCTCCCCTACTGTGGCGCAAGCCCGGACAACAGCGGTTGATGTGCATCAAGCAATGCCCAATACAAGCCGCAAAGAGTGATTCGTTGCGAAAGGTATTTATGTTTGAACCATCCCAAGCCCTGCAAGCCGTCCCCGGTTTAGCGCAGACGATCCACCCCGCCAAAGTGATAGCGATCAGTTCTAGCAGCATCAAGGTTGCTTGCTCTAATTGCAATTTGCGCGAGCTGTGTATGCCGGTAGGTTTGAACAAAGAAGAACTGGCCCGCGTCGATACTTTGGTGGACGTGCGGCGCAAAGTGAAAAAAGGCGGCGCACTGTTTCACAACGGTGAAAAGTTCACCAGCCTCTACGCCATACGTACCGGCTTCTTCAAAACCTGTATCGCTACCGAAGATGGGCGCGACCAGGTGACAGGCTTTCAGATGGCGGGCGAAGTGATGGGCTTGGACGGCATTGTTAATGACCAACACACTTGCGACGCGATCGCACTAGAAGACGCCGAAGTATGCGTGCTGCCCTTTGAACGTATTGAAGAGTTGTCCCACGAGATTGCTTCCATGCAGCGCCATGTGCACAAGATCATGAGCCGCGAAATTGTGCGCGAAAACGGTGTGATGTTGCTGCTGGGCAGCATGCGCGCCGAAGAGCGCTTGGCGGCGTTTTTACTCAACCTGGTGCAGCGGCTGCACACACGCGGATTCTCGCAATCCGAATTGGTGCTGCGCATGACGCGCGAAGAGATTGGCAGCTACTTAGGCCTCAAGCTAGAAACCGTGAGCCGCACATTTTCCAAGTTTGCCGAAGAAGGCATTGTCGAGGTCAAACAACGCCATGTGCGCATCCTCAACAGCGATGCGCTGCGCGACCTGGTCAGCCGACCCGACTGCGACTAAGGCAGCCCCTCAGGCCTTAAGGCTTGGCTGGTAGTGCGGCAACGCCGGTGGCTGCATGGTTGCGGGCCTGCATAGCGGGCGCCAAATTGGAAGGCTGGCTTTGCACCCTTTGCCCGCCGGGCGGAAAGTCTGCTTCGGTCACCAGCGCATCCATGCCGCTATAGGCCAGGTAGAACGTAAAGAAGCTGGCCAGTACCACGATCAAAGGGCCGGATACGACCAACCAGACATGGCCAAATTGCCACCAAGGTGCTGCGTTAGGGGTGTTTTGCATGGACATACATACTCCTTAGTGGGGAACAATAAATACGGCTTTTTCTTTGAGGACCGTGGTGTCGTCCTGGCCGTCAATTTCAAAATGTATGGGGTGCGATCCGGGCGTGGCTTGCCCTGGCGGCAATTGCAGGCGCAGCACAAACCAGCGCGATTGCGCGGGGCCCACAGTCAGGTCTTCGTCGGTGACCACTTGCAAGCCAGGCAAGCCATCGACCTGTACATGCACGCGCAGCTCGGATTCGGTGACGTTCATGATTTGCA
>Ga0214919_10011885_pt1 | contig 10793 bp, 14 predicted proteins | sample LL1503_MetaG_FD_177994 | JGI IMG/M metagenome (GOLD analysis project Ga0214919, IMG submission 177994) | Freshwater microbial communities from Lake Lanier, Atlanta, Georgia, United States - LL-1503 | ecosystem: Environmental > Aquatic > Freshwater > Lake | place: USA: Georgia | collected...
CCCAGCCCTCCAGAAGATTTTTTCCGGACCTTGGCATAGTCGTCGCAGAATCCAAGGGTCCCAAGTGCCAGAGTACTTCCCAGGGCCAACCAAAGGTAGGGATTCGTAGGACGTCCCCACAGCAAACACGCCAATGTCAGTGAGAATAAAATCAAGACCCCACCCATCGTCGGTGTCCCCTGCTTGCTTTCATGCAGATCGGCCAACCGATGCACCTCCGCCTTGCTACGCAAAGGTTGGCCTAGCTTCAGTCGATGCAGAGCCGCAATCACCCTCGGGCCAATCCACAAACAAAAGCAGAAGGAAGTCAGGGCCGCTCCTACGGTCCGAAACGTCACGTACTGGAAGACGTTCAAAGGCCCAAACCAATCACTCAGAAGGCTGAGGTAATACAACATCTTACTTTCCCCCTCGCAATTCCGCCGCCACCCACTCCATTCCCTCTTTCCGGCTTCCCTTCACCAAAATACGATCTCCCGCCATAGCTGCCCCCTGATACGCTTTCGCCAGCTCCTCTTTTTTCGAGAACCAACGAATCCAATCCCCTGGACGAATCTTTTTCGCTCCCTCCACTAAAAACTTTCCATCCTCTCCTACCACCAAGCACAACCCGATCTTTCGTCGCGCCACCGCCGCACCCGACTCTTCATGCAACATCTCGCAAAAGGAGCCCAACTCCGCCATCGCACCTAAAAGAGCCACGTTCCTTCCTTTTCCAGGAAGATCTTCCAAAGTCTGAAGCCCAGCAGACAAACTGTCCGGATTCGCATTGTAACTATCATCCAAAAGCCAACCTTCACCTAACTTTTCCAACCTCACGCGACCCGAAGGCAGTTGAACCTTTTCTAAAGCAGTCGCCGCAGCTTTCGGCTCTACCCCCAACTCCACTCCCGCCGCCCAAGCCTGCGCCGCATTCATCGCCATGTGGGAACCCGGAACGGGAATCCGCACCGCCATCCGACCCCGTGGTCCTTCACAAACAAAGGAGGTCGACCCACCCTCATGACTCACCTCCCCGAGACGATAATCCGCCTCCGCCGAACGCCCTACACGCACCACTCGCGCCCGACATCCCTCTAAAGTCATCTTTTCCAGCGGATCATCCGCATTGCTAATCGCCAACCCATCCGCCGGAAGCGCCCGATAAAGTGCACCCTTCTCTTTCGCAGTCGCCTCCTTCGAGCCCATTCCCTCGATGTGCGCCCAACCCACATTGGTCACCAATCCCACCTCGGGTCCCGCTAACTCGGCCAACGCTCCAATCTCCCCTGGCGAATTCATCGCCAACTCCACTACCGCCCACCGATCCTCCGCCCCGATTCCCAGCAAGGTCAGCGGCACACCGAAATGATTGTTCAAATTTCCCTTTGTCCGATAAGTCGGACCCGTTGTCCCTAGCACCGCCGCTAACATCTCTTTTGTACTGCTCTTTCCGGAGCTTCCCGTTACCGAAGCAACACGCACGGAGAGTAACCGCCGATACCCATGAGCTAATTTCTGCAAAGCTTTCTGCGTATCGGCGACTCGCAGATAAGTAAAACCGGTTGGAACTTTCCCTGCTTCCTGCTTTTCAACTAAAGCTGCAATCGCACCCTTTTCCACCGCATCGCGGACATGCTCATGTCCATCGTGCTTCACTCCACGAATCGCAATAAAAAGTTCTCCGGGTCGAATCGTTCGCGAATCGATTCCCACGCCACACGCCACCCGCTCTCCATTTCCACAAATCAACTCCGCACCCGCCAAATCAGCCAATGTGGATAGGGAGAGTGATTTCATCCCCGACTCCTCTCCGCCAATGCCCGCTCCACCTCTCGACGATCCGAAAACGGAATCTTTTCCCCACGAATCTCCTGAAACTCCTCGTGCCCTTTTCCCGCCACCAGCACCACATCCCCCATAGCGGCCGAACGCACTGCGATCCGAATTGCCTCAGCCCGATCCTCTACCACTTGCGCCGATGTCCCTTCAGGCAATCCCGCCACCATCTCCTGCAAAATCTTTTTCGGATCCTCGCTCCTCGGATTGTCCGATGTCAGCACCACTTGATCTGCCCACTTAGCCGCCGCCGCACCCATCGCAGGCCGCTTTCCAGTATCCCGATCACCCCCCGCTCCCAAAACAACCCAGAGGGAACCTTGAGTCAAAGGCTTCAGGGTGCTTAACGCCGCACTGACCGCCTCCGCAGTGTGCGCGTAATCGACCAGCACCGAAATCTCACCCGCGTGAGCCACTTTTTCCATTCTCCCTGTCACCACGGGAGCACGTCCTAATCCTGCAGCCACTTTTTCGGCCGACCAGCCTGCCTGCATCGCCGCAGCCGCTGCCGCTAACGCATTCGCCACGTTGAATCGCCCCAGCCACGGCAAGGTGGCAGGCACCTCTCCCTCAGGACTACAAAGCACAAAAGAACTCCCCCCCATTCCCATCTTCAGATTTTTTGTGTGAACATCCCCTCGATCGACACCATACGTCATCACTCGAACTCCCGGTCGGCACCGCGCCACCATTCTCACCCCCGCCGGATCCTCTTGATGAATCACCGCAAAAGATCCCTCTTCTAAGCCCTCAAACAATTTTCCCTTGGCCGATTCATACGAACTCATCGTTTCGTGATAGTCCAAATGATCTCTCCCCAAATTTGTGAAGACCGCACCTGTAAAATTCACCCCTTCCGTCCGACCCTGCTCCAACGCATGAGAGCTCACCTCCATCGATGCGGCCCGGCACCCATTCTCCCTCATCTCCGCCAACATCGACTGCAAATCTAACGATTCAGGTGTCGTCTGCTTGGCAGGCACTCTCCCTTTTCCTACATCGTTCCCCACCGTGCCCAAATACCCGCACCGCAACCCGCACCCCTCAATCAATGACTGCAACAACATCGCCGTGGAAGTCTTTCCATTCGTGCCCGTGATTCCCACCACACGAACTTCTTTCGAAGGATTTCCATAAAAGTTCGCCGCCATTCGCCCCAAGGCACGTCGACCGTTCTCCACACGAATCCGAGGGAGCTCTGTCTCTTTTGTTTTTTGCTCAGCCACGATCGCTACTGCACCCCGCTGAATTGCGTCTGGCACGAATGCGTGGCCATCACTTTTTTTGCCCTTCCAAGTGCAGAATAGAGATCCCTTTTCCACCTTTTGGGATTCGTAGGATAAAGCAGAAACCTCTGCCTCTTTTCCACCTTGCCACTCCTTCACCGCGACTCCCTTCATGACCTCAGTTAACTTCATAGCGCACTCCTTTTCGCCACAACCGACACTCCCCGATTTAAGTGCAACTGCTCCGCGACTTGGGTGGCGATATTCTTGAACGCCGGCCCCGCCACCAAACCTCCGTAATAAACTTTGCCCTTGGGATCATCCACGAGGATCGAGACAAGGAATTCCGGCTTTTCTGCAGGGAGAAATCCGATAAAGGAAGATCGGTACTTTCCCGCCGCGTATTCTCCTCCTACCACTTTTTTGGCTGTTCCCGTTTTTCCTGCCACTTCATATCCAGGGACTTGTGCCCCCTCCGCTGTTCCCGCATCCGAGACCACGCCCCTCAATGCCTCCACCATCTGAGCCGCCGCTTCCGGTTGAACCGCCTGACACACCACTTTCGGTAGGAACTGCAACACCACACGATTGTCCCGATCCACCACCGCCTTGATAATTCTGGGCTCCATCCTTTTCCCCCCATTGGCAATCGCCGCATACGCCAAAGCCATCTGCAAATTCGTCGCTGCAATCTCGTATCCCATCGGAATGCGAGTAATCGAAAGCTTGCTCCATCTCTTTGTCGGTCGGAGCAACCCTCCCTCCTCACCAGGCAAAATCCCCTCCCCTTTTTGAGTCTTCTGCCCAAACCCAAACAGCCTTGCGTACTCGTATACTTTTTCTTCGCCCAGCTGGATTGCCAATTTCGCCATCCCGATGTTACTCGATTTGGCAACCACCTCGCGCAAAGTTAAGAGCCCATACGCCTCGTGATCCTTGAGCGACGCCCCTCCGTAAAACATCTCCCCGTTCTCACAAAAGAATGTGCTTTTTAAATCCACCACCTTTTCATTCAGCCCCGCGGCCACGGTAACAATTTTAAAGGTCGAACCCGGCTCATACGTGTCCGACAAAGGCCGATCCTTCACTGCGCAGGCTTCAAACGATTTCCTCTGGTTGGGGTCGAAGGTGGGCCGACTTGTCATGGCAAGGATCTCACCCGTTGCGGGACGCATCACCACGATCTGCAAACTTTCCGGCTGATACTTTTCTACGAGCGAGTCTGCTTCTCTCTCCACCACATGCTGGATTCCTTGATCCACCGTCAAAACTACATGATACCCATCCCTCGCAGGCCGATCGCTCAGTCGAAAATAAGGAATTTCTCTCCGAATCGCGTCATGAATAATTCGCCTTTCTCCCGCCACCCCACGCAGATACCGATCCATCGATTTCTCCACCCCCGCCTCGCCCACCTCCATGGCAAATGGCCTCTCCATTCCCGCCGGCGTGACCTCCTGCAGGTTCACATACCCCAAAATTTGGGATGTCTCCGATCCATTCGGATAATTTCGAACTGTCTTTGGCTCGAAGCGGAGCGATCGAATCTTGTTGGCTCGAAGTTTTGCCTCCGTCTCCACGCTGATCCCCTCCGCGATTTTCTGGTACCGATTTTCTGGGTCCACTTGCCCCTTCAACCATTCCGCTGACACCCCCAAGATCGATGCAATCAAGGGCAACTCCTTCGGCTCTTGCGCTAAAATCTTTCCGTCCAGCCGGACTTCAATCCACGGCATGCTCTGGGCCAAAACCCGCCCGCTCACATCCAAAATCGATCCTCGTTGCGCGGCCACCGGCTCCCCACGAGTGTGACTACGGATCGCCTCCGCCCGATAACTCTCCTGCTTGACCAGCTGAATCCAAATCAACTTGCAGGACACAACGGTGAAGCAGAATGCAAAAAGCAACGTCACACCCATCACTCGCCGGCGCGGATTCAACGACTCTCCTCCTTCGCTAGATCGGTTGATTGCCAACCCTTACGAATCGGTGCCTCATAAATCTCCAACTGACTCACACTCACCAACCCTAAATTCATCTGTGCCGCGCGCTCCGTAAGGTGCCGTGGGGACCGCAACTTCTCCGCCTGCAGCCGTGCTGACTTCAAAATATCCTCCTGCCGAGCTCGAGCTGTTTCTAACTTCTTAAATTCCCCCGCCGCTCGAATATTGGAAACGTGCAGCAGCGCAAAAGCCACCACCAGGGTCGTTGCCAAACCCGCTGCCAGCAGAAATCGCACCAGCTGCGTCCCACCCACTTGATTCGTGCGACGGATCTGATTTCGGCTCATCGAGAAACCTCCTGCAACCGTTCCGCCCCTCGCAAACGGGCACTCCGAGCCCGCGGATTTTTTGAAATCTCATCCTCACTCGGAACCTCTTCCCCTAAAGCCTTCACCCATCGCTCCGGATTCGGTAGGCCAAACGCCATTCCCATTTCCCGTTTTTCCTCCTCTGCATGGCCCCGAATCCAATGCTTCACCACCCGATCCTCCGCCGAGTGATACGTCAATACCGCCAACTTTCCTCCCGCACGTAAAACCGTTGGCACAGAAGCCAAAACCTGATCCAAAACCTCCCCCTCCCGATTCACCGCACGCCGAAGCGCCAAAAAGGTTCGAGTCGCAGGATGTTTAATTCCTGGCCGTGCAGGCCTTGTCGCTCGGCACACTGCCGTGGCCAAATCCGCAGTCGTCGCAAGCGGTCGCGCACGGACAATTCCCCTAGCAATTTTTCCAGGGTCCCGATCTTCCCCTCCATCCCGCAAAAGATTTCTCAACTCAGGTTCCGATAGGTTGTTGACCAAGTCCGCCGCCGACATTCCGGTCGTTGGATCCATTCGCATGTCCAATGGCCCGCTCTGCTGAAAGCTAAATCCCCGTTCCGCTTGGTCCACCTGGGGAGAGGAAATACCCAAATCTAAAAGAAGCCCATCTGCCTGACCTTCCTGGCTTACTACGCTACCCAACTCACTAAAGTTCACTCGGTGAAATCGAAAACGCTCCGATCCAACTTCAGCCTGCAACCTCTTGGCCTCCGCTTCTGCCGCAGGATCCACGTCCAGCGCGACGACACGTGCTCCCCGATCAAGAAATGCACGCGTGTGTCCACCACGACCAAAGGTCGCGTCATACACCGTGCGTCCGGGAGCGGGTTGCAACATGCTCAAGATCGCCTCCAAAAGAACTGGAACGTGCTCCACGCCTTAAGGGGTGGGGCGCAACCGGAGGATTTCCCGTCGTACGGGTCGCCGGAGGCCAATGATTTCGTAGGCGTTGCGTTTCGGAAGTTTAACCACCCCGTGGCCTTCCACTCTTCCGGAACCATCTCGGCGGCAAGAAAAGCCGCAAGCGAGTTTTCCCCTCATCATCTGCTTCCAGTCCATATTCTACCTCCTGGGACGCCCGAACCGATCCGATGGAACGCGCCTCCCGGGCCCGTCCTCCGAAATCAGTTGCGAGGGTCGGTTGTTTTTCTTCCCCCGGTAATTCGGAGGAGTTCCCAGCACCGAAGCAACCATCGGCTATCTTTTTGCCGACGGCGGGTTGCGGTATCTTGGAAAAGGCGCGGGGTGTGTGGGACCATCACCCCGTGAGAACGATGGCAAGGAACCATAGCGATGAAATCGATCGTCACAGCCCCACCTCCAGAGCCACTTCTTCAAAAGTCGTCGCCGGCGGGGCGATCTTCTGCCACCGCTTTGGATCCCATACTTCAAAATGATCCAGCCGCCCCACTAAAACCGCCTGCCGAGCTAAGCCAGCGTGTTGCCGAAATTTTTCACGAAGCATGATTCGCCCTTGCTGATCCGGCTCCGCCGCCTGAATCACACTGGCTAATTTCTCTAAGCTTTTCCGCCGTGCATCCGCTGAGGTCGCCCCCATGGTCGACAACTTTTCCATCTCTCTGCCCAGAAAACTTGCGGGGTAAATCCGTAAACATCCGTTCGAAGAAGGCATGATCAAAAACCTTTTTTCAAAAGCTTCCCCTCTCCACTCCACGGGAACGGAGAGTCTTCCCTTGTCGTCCAAGGAAAACTCAAACCGATCCGTATAGGCCTCTCTTGTCATCATATGTATTTGTTCACCACGTATAAACAGATTTCACCTCAATCACCCATTCTTACCCACTCATCACCACATGGTCAAACCTTAATTTTGCTTATTTTGGAACTTTTTGCCCCGCCCCCAAAGGTCCTGACTTGCCCTCCGCACCCCCTTTTCCCATTCTCCCATCTTCATGTCGAACCCCCTCACCGTTCCCTCCGAAGAGCCCCGCGTCCTTCCTGCCCAACTACCTGCCTGGCTCCACCCCCGTACTCTGATTCCAGTTGCCCTCGCGCTGGTCGCAGGAATCGCCCTACTACTTTGGCAATACTCCAAATCGGAAAAAGCCCGTGCCGAGTCCGACCTCCTTCTCGAATCAAAACCCGGAGCCCAGACATGGGCCCAACTCATCCGCGACTACCCTGGCCAACCCGCCACCGCTCTCGCCATCCTCGAGTCCGCCGCCGATGCCTCCTCGAAAAAAGATTTTCGTCAAGCTTCCAGCCTCTACGAGAAATTTACCCGCGATTTTCCCTCCCACCCCTTAGCCTCCGCCGCACGCTTCGCTCAAGCCAATCAACTCTCCGCCGCTGGTGACCGAGCAGCCGCCCAAACTCTTTACCTCCGCATTATGACCACTCAACCCACCGACCCATTCCGCTCAGGCTCCGCCGTCGGCCTCGCCCGAATTCAAATTCAAGAAAATCGACCCGAGGCAGCCCGCCAAGCTCTGAACGAAATCATTGCCGCCAATACTGGCAGCGCCTTTATTCCTGAGGCCCGCGCTCTCCTCGAAAGCCTCCCGCCCCCTCCCCTCTCTCAAGCCCCCGCTAAATAACGCTCCGCATCAATCGCGGCCATACACCCCATGCCCGCAGCGGTAATCGCTTGCCGATACACCTTATCCGCACAATCTCCCGCCCCAAAAACTCCCTCTACATTCGTCCGGCTTCCCGGCCCCAGCTGCAAGTAGCCCGCCTCATCCATCGTTAGCTTCTTCTGGAAAATCTGCGTGTTCGGCACATGCCCCACCGCAATGAATACCCCCGCACATCCGATGACCGAACTTTTACCAGAGTGCATATCCTTTACTCGCACCCCAGTCACTTTCCCCTCCTTCGTTCCCTCCACGCTCTCTACCACCGCATTCCACACCGGCTGGATCTTCGCATTTCCCAACGCCCGCTCCGCCATGATCTTCGACGCCCGTAACTCTCCCCGCCGATGTACCAGATAAACCTTCGAGGCAAACCGCGTTAAAAAAGTCGCCTCCTCACACGCAGAATCTCCTCCCCCTACCACCACCACTGGCTGATCCCGAAACATCGGCAACGCCCCATCACACGTCGCACAGTACGTCACCCCCTTTGTCTCCAGCTCCTTTTCCCCCGGCACACCTAAATGCCGATGCCCCGCGCCCGTCGATACAATCAGCGCCTTCGTTTCAATCGTCTTATTTCCAGCGCGGATCCGATGCACGGGCCGCCCCAAAATCACTTCGTCTGCCACCACCCCAAACTCCACCTCCGCCCCAAACTTCTGTGCTTGCTCCATCATTTGCACCATCAAGGTCGTTCCATCCACCCCCTTGGGAAACCCAGGGTAATTTTCCACCACCGAAGTCGTCGTCAGCAATCCCCCCGTTTGCGTCCCCGTGTAGACCAACGGCTTGAGGTTCGCCCGCGCCAAATAAAGCGCCGCCGTCCACCCCGCACAACCACTTCCTAAAATAACCACATCACGCATCGTTCTTTGTTACCCCCTCCTCCACCCTCCGTCCAACTCGCTTCCCGATTTCTTCACATCCCCTCCCCTTTTTTTGTAAAAAAGTCTCCTTCTTCTAGCTCCACCCGCTACCCATTCTCTATGCCCACACCCGATAAACTCGACGAAATCTTCCGCATGCAAGACCTCCTCAATAAAAAGATCGGGGTGGACCTCGCCTCTCTCTCTCCAGACGACAAAACAAAATGGGCCCTCAACTACTCTCGGGCCATGAGCCAAGAGCTGGCCGAACTCATCGATAGTTTCCCTTGGAAATGGTGGGCCAAATACCAGAAGATCGATGAGCAGAACGCCCGCGTCGAAGTCGTCGACCTCTTCCACTTTCTCGTCTCCCTCGCCCAAACCCTCGGAATGTCCGCCGAAGATATCTACCAAGGCTACTTAAAAAAGAATGAGGTCAACCACGCCCGCCAAGCCTCTGGCTACGCTGTCAAAGACCACGCCGATTCAAAACACATCTAACTACCAACCCTTCGTAGCTCCTCCGCGAAGCGGGCTAGGAGCGTAGTAGGGCCCTTCACTTCCACAACGTCCCAATCTCGTACCGGCGATCCGACCACGCCGGGTCACTAGTCACCGCGGTTAACTTCTCGCACCGACACTGCGCAATCATCAACCGATCAAACGGATCCGGGTGTACCCGGGGCAACTGATAAACCTCCTCCGCGTGGCGCGGCTGAATCGGCAGAAGTCGGAACCCCGCGCCCTCCAAATCCTGACTCAACGTCTCCCCTAACCCCTCCGGCGCTGGCAAAGCACCCGAAGCCGCTTTGACCGAAATCTCCCACAAAGCCGCCGCACTCACCCAAACCTGATTTCGCGAATCTTCCACCGCTCGAGCCGCCACCTCCGAAATCTGCTCATCCTTACGCAAAAACCAGATCAGCGCCGCCGTATCCAAAAGTAGCTTCATGACGAAGCCCCAAACTCATCCAGCGGCTCATGAAACTTCCCCCCCAACGGCCCAAACTTCATCCGCAACATCCCTCTCCTCCGCCGTATTTCAGGCCCCTGACACGGCCGCAACTCAGCCATCCGCTGCCCATTCCGCGTAATCACAAAACTCTCTCCTCCAGCCACCGCCCTCAAATACTCAGCAAATTTCGATTTTGCCTCATAAGCAGGTACCGATTTCATTTTTCTAGTATATTCGACTGGTCAGACTGGTCAATATAGAAATCAATAATTGTGCTAGAAAACCGGCTTCACCTCGCTTATGATTTCCTTGTGAGCAAAGTGAAGAGTAAGCCCTCCCCCAAGAAGGTCTCTGCAGGTAAGAGTAAACTCTCTCCTCCTACCATGGGCTGTGACCTTCTTGTCCAAGCCCTCGAGCACGCTGGCGTCGACACCATCTTCGCCTACCCCGGCGGTGCCAGCATGATGCTTCACCAATCCCTCACCCGCTCTAAAAAGATTCGCACCATTCTCCCCCGTCACGAGCAAGGCGGGGCCTTCATGGCTGAGGGCTATGCCCGGGCCACCGGCAAAGTCGGCGTCGTCATGGCCACCTCCGGGCCCGGTGCTACCAACCTAGTCACCGGTATCGCCGACGCTTTCATGGACTCCGTCCCCATGGTTGCCATCACTGGCCAAGTCCCCACCACCGCCATCGGGCGAGGCGCCTTCCAAGAGACCGACGTTTTCGGAGTCACTCTTCCCATCGTCAAACACAGCTACCTGGTCATGAATCCCGGAGATATCCCTCGTATCGTCGCGGAGGCCTTCCACATCGCTACCAGCGGTCGCCCCGGCCCCGTCGTTATCGACATCCCTAAAGACGTTCAAAAGGCTACCGCCCAAGTCTCTTGGCCCGCTCCCATGGATATTCCCGGATTTCGCCCCGCACCCGCGCCAGACGAAGTAGCTCTCAATGAAATCTTGGGCCTCATCGAAAAAGCCGACCGCCCCGTTCTTTATGT
>Ga0214919_10011886_pt1 | contig 10793 bp, 11 predicted proteins | sample LL1503_MetaG_FD_177994 | JGI IMG/M metagenome (GOLD analysis project Ga0214919, IMG submission 177994) | Freshwater microbial communities from Lake Lanier, Atlanta, Georgia, United States - LL-1503 | ecosystem: Environmental > Aquatic > Freshwater > Lake | place: USA: Georgia | collected...
GGCTACTCGGTGCGCTCTGTACAGTCAAACTCTGAAGCAACGCTGATTGAGGCGATTCACGAGGCACGGGCGAATGCAGTAGCAATTGTCTTCAACCCCGGTGCCCTGACCCACAGTTCGTGGGCACTGCGCGACGCGCTTGAGACGTTCAACGGGCCCAAGATTGAAGTTCATCTCTCCAACCCAGCCGCCCGTGAGCCATTTCGGCACTTGTCAACAGTGGCCGGAGCCGTGAGTGGCTCAATTGCCGGCTTTGGCGCCCTCGGGTATGAATTGGCGGCTCACGCCGTCCTCGCACGCCTGAAGGCATAGGAATTCACGCCGCAGGGCGTACACTAACCACGCACGAAATGAAGAGTTAGGTCAGTGATGCCCGCAATTTCCAGTAACGACATAAAGAACGGCGTAACGCTGAACGTTGAAGATGGTCTGTTCACCATTATCGAGTTTCAGCACGTCAAGCCCGGCAAGGGTGGCGCCTTCGTGCGCACCAAGCTGCGCAACCTCCGAACCGGACAGGTCATCGAGCGTACGTACCGTGCCGATGAGCGTCTGGAGCAGGCCATCATCGACAAGAGGGACATGCAGTTCCTGTACCGCGACGGTGAGGACTATGTCTTCATGGACCAGACCAACTACGACCAGATCCCAGTACAAGAAAAATCCCTTGGAACGGCTATCAACTTTCTCAAGGAGTCCGGCAAGGCTCTAGTCATCTTGCACAATGAAGAGGTCATCGGCGTGGAAATGCCCGCGTCGGTCGAGCTCATCATTGCCGAGACCGAGCCCGGCGTGCAGGGCGACCGCGTTTCCGGTGCCCGCAAGCCCGCCACATTGGAAACAGGTTTCATCGTGCAGGTGCCGCTCTTTGTGGGACCCGGTGAAAACATCAAGGTAGATACGCGCACCGGCGACTACATCACACGGGCCTAACCGGTGAGCGCACTGGGCGAGCAACGCCACCGAGCCCGAGAACGAGCCCTCGAAGTGGCGTACGAAGCGTCAATTAAAGACCGCTCGGTTGAATCAGTACTAACGGAACTTCCTCTCCGTCCCGACGCATACGCATTCGCTCTCCTCGGGGCCTTCGAGGCTCACAAAGAGTGGGCCAAAGAGACCATCAGTGCACACGCACTCGATTGGCAGTTCGACCGGATGCCACTCGTCGACCGACTCATCATGATGTTGTCTTTGTGTGAAATGCGTATGGAGGACTGCCCTCCGACTGCAGTGGTCATTGATGAAGCCGTGGAGCTGGCCAAGGCCTACTCCACTGATGGAAGCCCCAGTTTTGTGAACGGCGTGCTGTCGGCGTGTTTCGCCACGTGGCACGCGGGTAAGTAAGCGAGTTTGTAATGCTGCGAATGGCTCACGGAGTAATGCCGGGAATGGGTCAAGGGGTCGACGTCCACAACCCCACCATCGTGAACCTCTTTCGCGAAGGACTCCACTCGAATTTTGTTTGGCTACTGGGCATCGCTGTTCTGCTCTCGGTTCTTCTGGCCCTGAGAAGTGTTCGCGCCGGATTTAACTCGCCAGAATGGAGCGAACCGCGCGGACGGACCTTTCTGCGAACCGGACTTGGACTGCTCTGGATTCTCGATGGAATTCTTCAACTGCAGACGGCGATGCCTTTGGGCCTCGGCAGCCAAGTTCTGGAACCATCGAAGGAAGCGGCACCAACGTGGTGGCACGGTGTCATCGACGTTGCGGTGGAATTTTGGAATCAGCACCCCATCGCCTTAGCGCAGTCCGTTGTTTGGCTGCAGCTGGGCCTCGGCATCCTCCTGCTCAGCTCTAGTGGCCGGACGAGCCGAATCGCTGGAAGACTTTCGGCCATCTGGGCACTGATTATTTGGATTGTTACTGGCTTCGGCGGACTGTTCGGCCACGCGCCATCGTTTCTCTTCGGTTGGCCTGGCGCCCCAATCTTCTACGTCATAGCGGGCTTGGCGGTCGCAATGTCGGCGGATCGATTTGCCCACGTCTATCAGGCCGTGGTTACCCGCCTACTCGGTGGGGTTCTAATTTTTGGTGCCATTCTTCAGGTGCTGCCCAACAATGGGTTCTGGTCCAACGGGCAGGACAACGCGCTGAACGCGATGATTCTCGAAATGACCGAGGTGCCTCAACCGGGATTCCTGGCAGGGCTCGGAGATGTTTTTGCTGGTGTCGTACGCGCGGCCGGCCCGGGTATCAACATCATGCTGGTGGTCTGGATGATGGCCACTGGGATTGGACTCTGGCGCACCACGGTGTCGGGATTCGCGTGGCCTTCTCGCTCGCTCGTTATCGGATCTCTCGCCGGCTGGGTCTTGATTCAGGACACCGGACTGTTCGGCGGTCTGGCCACTGATCCGAACTCCCTCATTCTCGTGGCACTGATTGCCTATTCATTGAGCCCCGCGATGCGAACGGCGGCACCACTGGCACTTCGGGTCGGTGTGCATGCTCGAATAGCATTTGCTAACGCCGGTATCGCCCTCGGTTCAGCGGCGCTACTTGTCGGAATCGTCATCGGGGGCGGCGCCCTCATTCGCCCCGTGGAGACAACGCTGTACCAGGTCTACAACGGTGATGTCTCGGCGGTGTCGGCTCCCGCCCCACCCTTCGAGCTCACCGACCAGCAGGGATCCCCGTTCGTTCTCGGGTCGCATCGCGGTGAAGTGATTCTCCTGAGCTTTCTCGATCCGGTTTGCTATGAAGAGTGTCCGCAAATCGGCCACCAGCTCCTCGATGTGGTCAATCACTACGAGAACTCTGGCCGCAAGGTTGCCATGGCGGTAGTAGCGGCCAATCTTCAAGACCACAGTGCAAATGACGTCACGCACTTCATGAGCGAATACAACTTGGCTAATACGAAGAACGTTTACTTCCTCAACGGTTCGGTGAAAGAACTCGTTGATGTTTTCAGCATCTACGGCATCACGGTGACCTCGGGTGGTGAGGACGGCATGAGTATCCATACCAACGTCATTTACATCATTGATGAGGCGGGACAAATTCGTTACATCGTGGGCGACGACCCCGCTCCGGGTTCTGCGGGACGCGCTTCTACTGCGCGCGTCTTGGAACGCGCGATTGACTCCTTGAAAAAATGATTGAGTACCCCCTCCTCGTCTTGGGACTGTGGGGGCTGTGGCGATTAAACCTTCGTCGGATTTCCGCCACGAATAAGTTGTGGCTGGCCGCCGGTTCCGTTCTCCTGGTGCTCTCCGCGATACCGCCGTTCTCAACCTGGGCGGCTTCTTCGTTGCCCAACCACATGATTAGTCACATCGTGTTGATGTTCTTGGCCCCCTTGTGTCTGGTGGCAAGTGGGGAAGTGCCGCCCCTGGCTAAGCGAATCCATCCGCTTGTTCCGCTGGTGGTGCTCAATGCGACGATGGTCTTCTTCCATCTTCCGGCTGTTTTTGACGCATCAATGGGTAGCGAGGTCATTCGATCCCTGCTGGTCGAACCACTGTTTTTTCTTTCAGGAGTCTGGTTCTTCTCCGTTGTGCTGGCCCCCCACTCAGAACAGCGACTGATTCAGATGCGATGGCAGTTGGGAGGCGTTGTACTCACGACGGTCGTGATGTTTGTTCTGGCCATGTCGATGTCAATATTTACGAAGACTGCCTGGTATCACTCCATGGCCTCTATGTCGGGCATGGAGATGCCGGGCGATTTTGGTTCACAACAACTGGCGGCCGCCATCTTGTGGATATGTGGTGACATCTGGGCCGTGCCACTCTTCGTCGTGCTGATTCGGCGTCTCGCCGCCCGCGATGGCTCTCTGCTGCAGGCCGTTGATCGCTACGCGTCGCCCTCGGGCTGAGGAAGTCCGTGCACCTTGGCGAGGTAGGCGTTCCATTCGTCGAGCTGTTGATCTTGCTGTTCGTTGAGTGCTGCGGGCTTGGAAGTAATCTCGCCCCGCTCTTCTCTCAGTAGTTTGCGCCAGACGTAGATGGCGTAGAGGCCGAGAATTGGCCACTCAAAGACGTAGGCCCAAGAAAGCGTGTTGCCCCCCAGGGCACGGCTCAATTCAAAGATAAATGCGGGAATACAGATAACTTCAGCGAGTAGTAGTCCAAAATGAATGCGAATCTCAGTCTTTTGCTTCTGGTCCATACCCTGAGGCTAAAGCCTTGACGCGGCCCCAATAGGGCGTATGGTGTCGTTAACGCGAAGTTTTTTCTAGGTAGTTAAAAACAAAGGGGGGAATTCAGATGACACGTTTTAAAGCCGTCGTCGTATCACTGGCGTCAGTGGCGCTTGGTGCGATCGTGATTGCCGTTGCTGGAATCGCCCTCGCTCATGCTCAGCCGAGACAGGATGCACTCGTGGCGACCAACGTCGGCACCTCGACGATCACTGTGGACGGAGCTCCGCAGACGGTGAAGCACGTCGCCCTCACTATCGGCGCCTACCCGGACTCGCAGTTCGGGACCGTTTTCGGGAAAAATGGCGGCGCGCACCCTGACTGGGTCGCTTACACCAATAACAATCTCGTCGTACCGGAGAATTCGCTCGTCACCATCACCGTCAATCAGTATGACGGAGGCGAAACGTTGAATAATCCCTACTTTGGCCATGTCATCGGCACAATGGGGGGTACCGCAACGGTGAATGGCGCGGTGGTAAACCATTGGGACCCCGACCACGTCGGACACACCTTCACTCTGCGCGGTATTCCAGGTAGCGGCCGTGACATCTTCGTCTCGGTACCAATCCCACCGAATGATTTAGTAGATGTCTGCGATCCCGCTGCGCCCGATGCATCAATCTGTGCTCCGCAGGGGACTGGTTACTACCCCAAGGATCCAGTCGTCGTTACGTTCAGCTTCTACGTCGGAAGCAAGGGCGTTTATCAGTGGAACTGCGAGTACCCCTGCGGGGCAACCCGCATCGGTCAGTTCGGTGCGGCCATGTCGACGTACGGCTACATGTCCGGCACATTGACGGTTAAGTAGGAGAGAACGATGACGTCAAACGACAATCAGAAGAACAATCTCCGTCAGATTTTCTGGATCTGGCTAGCCATCACCATCTTCGGTGTGGTCGTTGGTATCTACGGAACCCCTTGGTTGATGCCTAAGGCCGCTAGCAACACCATGCACCTCAGCGTCTTGACGATGGTTGTGTTCACCGTCGCCGCCGCTCCAGTGGCCGCCCTGGTGTACTCCGTGGTCATCGTGGCTCTTACGAAATGGCGCTATCGAGGTGAAGGTATTCCGCCGGATGGACCACCGATCCGAGGTAACAGCCCGGTCACGAGTGTTTGGCTCGTGACCTCAACTCTGCTCACTGTGTTCTTGCTGGTCTGGGGCCTCGCCCTCCTCGCCGTTGATAACGGAACAGAGTCCAAGTCAGAGATGACCATCGATGTGACCGGTCAGCAGTGGATTTGGTCGTTCGGTTACGCCGGCACTCAGGTTCACTCGCATGAGCTCTACCTGCCCGTCAATACCGATGTGAAATTCGAAGTCACCTCGAAGGATGTAGTGCACGGTTTCTGGATTGTGCAGATGGGGATCAAAGTCAATGCCAACCCGGGTGCTATCACTACGACCGCAGTGACCCCCAACCGAGTCGGTACGTTCGACATTCGCTGTACTGAAATTTGCGGCCTGAACCATGCCTTCATGGTGACCCGCGTTCACGTTTTGACCAAGAAGAACTTCGATCACTGGCTGGCGACACAGCCAGCGACGAACTAGGAGGGCGAAATGAATTCGACTCTTGAACAGCACCACGCAGTTGGCGGCGGAATTCTTCGTCGTTTGAACTTTGGAACCGCCGCAGTCAGTGGTGTTGTCTTTGGCTTCGTCGCCTGGGCTCTCAGTCACCACTTCCTCGATGATTCGGGTCAAGGCTTCGCCGACCAGGTAACCGTCCTCACGGGATGTGGCTGGGTCGTGGGCTTTTTGCTCGGTATCGGTGCGCTCACCGGTCCCGGTAAGTGGTTCACCGGACGTGATCAAAACCACGCCGACGAGATGTATCTCGCCGGAAAGGACCTCGGTCGTAAGCGCTACTTTCAGTACACGACAGACCACAAGGTGGTCGGCGTGCAGTACATCATCGCCACCATGGTTCTGCTCGGAGCTGGTGGCATCTTGGCCATGGGCATCCGAACAAATTTGCTCACCCCGGGCAACCACTTTGTAAATCAGCAGGTCTACAACGGATTCCTCGGCGTGCACGGCATGTTGATGATTTTGGGCTTGATTGTCGCCGTGGCCGGGCCGTGGGCCAACTTCATCTTGCCGATTCAAGTCGGCGCTCGCGACATGGCTTTTCCTCGACTCAACGCATTGAGTCTCTGGACGTTGATTGCAGCTATGCCACTCTTGCTGGGATCGCTAGCGATAGGCGCGATGGACATGGGCTGGGTGACCCAGGGTCCAATTTCTGACCAGTCAGGCATTGGCTTTGACCTCTTTGCGATGTCGATCATTACCTTCACCATCTCTACAACGGTGGCTGGTGTTAACACCATCTGCACCGTTCTGACGATGCGTACCAAGGGGATGACGATGGAGCGCCTGCCGATTTTCGCGTGGGCCTCAATCTTTGCTGCCGGACTTGGCCTCTACGCATTCCCATTCTTCCTTGTCGTAATGGCGCTGAACTTGGCCGACCGCATGGTTGGCACCAGCTTCTTTATTGCCTCCGGTGGTGGTACGGGCTGGTTGCAGGAAAATCTCTTCTGGCTTATGGGCCACCCCGAGGTCTACGTGATATTGCTGCCCGCAGTCGGGGCAATTCTGGAGATCGCCTCGGTCTTCTCACGCAAGCCACTGTTCAGCTACCGCACGGTGGTTGGTGGCATGGCCGGACTGTGCGGCCTCAGTGCGCTGGTCTGGGCGCACCACATGTTCACCACGGGCTGGGCCCCCACGTTGGGCGGCCCCTTCATGCTGACCACGGAATTGATTTCGATTCCTACCGGTGTGATTTTCCTCGTACTTCTCGGCACCATTTGGCGCGGAAATATCTGGATGAAGATGCCGATGATTTGGGTCTTTGGCTTCATCGTCAACTTCATCGTTGGTGGCATTACGGGTATCTACCTCTCCGACATTCCCGTCGACAACCAGATGCACGGCACCATGTTCGTGGTGGCTCACTTCCACTACGTCTTTGTTGGGTCAGTCCTCTTTGGTGCCATCGGCGCTCTTTTCTACTGGTTCCCTAAGGTTTCGGGACGATTCATCGACGAGAAGATGGGCAGAATCTCCTTCTGGTTGGTCTTCGTCGGAACTCACGTGACCTTCATCTCGATGTTCGTCTCGGGACTTCGCGGCATGTCACGTCGCTATTCGAGCTACGCAATGATCTTCGAACACACCAACTTCATCACCACAATCGGCGCCTACATGATCATGTCCGGCATGCTCGTGCTGCTCGGTGCGGTGATTACCTCGTGGCGTTCAGGCGAGCCATCTGGGCCCAACCCGTGGGGTGGCAAGTCGCTCGAGTGGATGGTGCCAACACCGGTGCCGCTCGAAAACTTCGAAGTTCTTCCTGTTATTACCTCTGACCCCTACACCTACGGAGAGGCAAAGTCATGAATGACCTCAATGCAACTTCACACCACGAAGCGCCCGAAGTCGTCGATCATCGCCAGCGCCTCGGCATCTGGCTCTTCATTGGTGGAGACCTGATTACTACCGGAGCGCTGATTTTCACGTACCTCTACTTAAGGGCCGTGAACACGAGTGGGAACTGGATGGCCGTTACCGGCCTTCCCGCCAACGGCCGCTCGGCCGAAGAGGTCCAGGGCGTACTGGATGCTGGTGGCAGCATGCAGCGCATCATCGAGACACCACTCTCGGCAAGCTTTGCATGGATTCTTGCCCTCGTAATGGTGGCCAGCGCCGCTATCTTCTGGTTCGGTGAGTCCCGGTTGCGCGCCAACGAAGCCGGCCGCAAGGCCTTTGTGGCGATTTCCATCGTGGCGGGGCTTGCAGTCGTCGCCTTCATCATCTTGAGCATTATGCAACTGCGTCAAGTGCCTCAGTACTGGCGTGTTGAGCACGACAGCTCGCTGTGGATCTACACGACGTACGGCTCATGCATGTTGGCTCTCGGCGTTTCGGCCGTGATTCACGCCTTGATTTTGGTCTTCTTGGCGTTCGGTTCAGCGACGAGGGCAGCCGTTGGCGTCATCGGGCACGACCGCTGGTTTCAGGTTCGCCTAGTCCGGTACTTCTGGGTCTGGGTGGCGCTCTCTACGGTCGTCTTGACCTTCGTAGTGACGACGCTGAACTCCCACTAGTCAGTTCGCCCTGCTAGGGTAAACACCTGAAACGTCGTGAAGCGAGTCCTGTGAGGCTCGTACGACTGGAGGGATTGTGGCAGAACGAGAGCGTCTCAACACGCGCCAACGAGGAACAGTTTTTGTTCCCAAATCCCAACTCCTTTCTCCTGAAGAAGTTCAGCGAGCCGTTCGCCGTATGGCACACGAGATTCTCGAGCGCAATGAGGACATTGCCAATCTCGTAATCATTGGACTGCAGACCGGCGGAATCTGTTTTGCCGAGCGTTTGGCCGACGTGATTCATGAAGTCTCCGGCGTAGATATCGAAACGGGCACACTCGACGTGGCGTTCTATCGAGACGACGTCACCATCCGCCCAGTACTCGAATCAGCTGAAACCTCCGTCGATGCCGACCTGGCCGATCGAGTAGTACTGCTCGTTGACGACGTGCTCTACACGGGTCGAACTATTCGTGCCGCTCTCAACGCCTTGGCCGACTGGGGTCGCCCTCAGGCGATCCAGCTGGCCGTCATGGTTGATCGTGGCCATCGGGAACTACCCATACGGGCCGACTACGTCGGTAAGAATTTGCCCACTTCGCAAGAAGAAGCCATTGACGCCACGCTGGACGGCGTCTGGATCGGAACGTTGGTGAAGAAGTGATTGATTCCATCGCGGGCGGCAATCTCGTCTCACTAGCCACACTCTCGCAACGCGCCATTGTCGAAGTCCTCGACACTGCCGAATCATTTGTTGAGGTCAATTCACGTGCGGTTAAGAAAGTGCCGGCCCTGAAGGGCAAGGTGATTGCCTCACTCTTCTTTGAGGAGTCGACGCGCACCCGGTTGAGTTTTGAAACGGCCGCCAAGCGCTTGAGTGCCGACGTGCTGAGCCTGGCCGTAGCCTCTTCGAGCGTCAAGAAGGGTGAATCGCTCCGAGACACCATCAACACGATCGACGCCCTCGGTATCGATGCCGTAGTGATGCGACACAGCAGCTCGGGCGCCCCGGTGCAGGTCTCCCGGTACGTTCCCCATGTTCGTGTCATTAATGCCGGCGATGGGCAGCATCAGCACCCCACGCAAGGCCTCCTCGACGCCTTTACGGTCCGCCAGGTCCTCGCCGCTCGCGCCGGCACATCCGGGCGGGAATCGGGTAGCGAGCTGTTTGCCGGGCTGAATGTGCTTATCGTCGGTGATGTCCGACACAGTCGGGTCGCACGCAGCGACATTGAGGTCTACACCCGCCTCGGAGCGCACGTCACCGTGGCAGCCCCCGGGACGCTCCTGCCTCCCGACATCGCGCAGTGGCCGGTCACGGTGGCGACCAACTTCGACGAAGCGCTCGCTACCGCCGATGTTGTGGGCCTCCTACGCCTCCAAAAGGAGCGTGGTTCTGGCGCATTCGTGCCGAGCCTCGGCGAGTTCACTTCGACCTTCGGACTCACCTCACGACGGGCCCAGTTGCTTCGTCCTGAAACCATCATCATGCACCCCGGTCCCATGAATCGCGGTGTGGAGATTGACTCCCAAGTGGCCGACTCTTCTGCGGCCGTTATCGAACAACAGGTGCGCAATGGCGTACCGGTCCGCATGGCGGTGCTCTATCTCACCACTGCCGGTACGACATTAGAAAGTGGCTCCAATGACTAATCCCACCCTGGTGATCCGCGGCGGTCTCATCGTCGGTCCGCTCGAGTCATTCCTTGGCGACGTTCTGATTGCTGATGGTCGCATTGTTGAAGTTGGTTCGAGCATCACGGCCCCTAGTGGCGCGGTTGAGATCGATGCCGCCGGCTGTTGGGTGGGACCGGGTTTTGTGGACCTCCACACGCACCTTCGCGAGCCCGGTAAGGAATCGGCTGAGACCATAGAGACCGGTGCATTTGCCGCCGCACTCGGTGGTTACAGCGCAGTTGTGGCGATGCCCAATACGGAGCCAGCTCTGGACTCAGTGGCGATGGTGGGTTACGTTCTCGAGCGAGGCAAGTCGGCGGCCGTCGATGTTGCCGTGGCCGGAGCCATCACGATTGGTCGCCAGGGCGAGCAGATGGCTCCTATCGCGAAGTTGGCAGCGCTGGGGGTACGTCTCTTTACCGACGACGGCAATGGCGTCCAGGATGCCGGACTCATGCGTCGAGCCTTGACGTACGCACAGCCTTTGGGTGTAACTCTCGCGCAGCACTGCGAGGATGAGTCGCTGGCTCAAGGTGGCAGTATGCACGAGGGCGCTTCTTCATCAAAGTTGGGGCTTACCGGCCGCCCGGCTATCGCCGAGGAACTTATGGTGATGCGCGACATTGAGTTAGTCCGCTTAACCGGCTGCTCGATGCACTTTCTCCACTTGTCGACAGAGCGCTCAATCGCCCTCGTCATCGAGGCCCGCGCTCAAGGTCTGCCCGTTACGTGCGAGGTGGCTCCTCACCACCTCACCTTGGACGAGACGGCCTGCGAGACATTCGATCCTGAGTTCAAGGTTCACCCGCCACTTCGTACGGCAGCCGATGTCGCCGCCTTGCGTGCCGCGCTCCGGGCCGGTGCCATT
>Ga0214919_10011889_pt1 | contig 10792 bp, 12 predicted proteins | sample LL1503_MetaG_FD_177994 | JGI IMG/M metagenome (GOLD analysis project Ga0214919, IMG submission 177994) | Freshwater microbial communities from Lake Lanier, Atlanta, Georgia, United States - LL-1503 | ecosystem: Environmental > Aquatic > Freshwater > Lake | place: USA: Georgia | collected...
CCGACCCACGCGGCACCACCTTGACCCCCGCCTGATTGCACCAGCGCAAGATCTCAGACACCTGCGCCGTCGTTTCGGGCAGGACCACGACCAGAGGCACCTGGCGATAGGCCGTCAAACCATCGGACTCATAGGCGCGCAAAGAGGCCGGATCAGAGATCACCCCCTCCCCCGGCACGATAGCCCGCAAGGCCGCCACAATCTCCCCCCGCCGAGACAGGACCGCCCCATCGGGCACAGGCATCTTCACAAACAATTCCCCCAGACTGGCGCGTCAGAAGACTACCCGCAGAGCCGGAGGGGGCCTAGTTGAAAGTGGGGGCTGGTGGGGGCTACGGTCACCAAACCTCCCCTGCCCATGCTAAACCATACCGAATCCTCCCCGCACGTCCGCCGGTCGGGGCGCAGCGATTGTGAGCCTGTCCATGTCCAAGTCTGATCATCAGCCTCATGCCCACCCTAACCATCATCACCATGATGATCACGGGCATCATCACGGCCACCACCACGACCACAGCCATGTTCCGGCCAGTTTCGATCTCGCTTTCGGCGTGGGGGTGGTGCTGAATATTGGCTTTGTGGCGATTGAGGCGACCTATGGGGTGCTTGCCAACTCGCTCGCTCTGCTGGCCGATGCGGGGCATAATCTCAGCGATGTGGCGGGGTTGCTGCTGGCCTGGGGCGCGGCATGGCTGTCTCGGCGTCCACCGACGGGTCAGAGGACCTATGGCTTTGGTCGCACCTCGATCTTGGCGGCGCTGGCCAATGGGATGTTGCTGATGCTGGCCATCGGCGCGATTGGCTGGGAGGCGATCCAGAGGTTTGGCGCGCCCGAACCGATCGAGAGTCGCACGGTCATAATCGTCGCCGCCATCGGGATCGTCATCAATGGCCTGACCGCCCTGATGTTCCTGCGTGGGCGCAAGGACGATATCAATCTGCGCGGGGCCTTTTTGCACATGGCCTCGGATGCAGGCATTTCAGCCGGGGTGGTGGTGGCCGGACTGGTCATGGGCCTGACCGGCTGGCTGTGGCTCGATCCGGTGGTCAGTCTGGTTCTGGTCGGGGTGGTGGCGCTGGGCACCTGGGACCTGTTGAAGGACTCCGCCGCCATGGCCATCGATCAGGTCCCGCGCGGCATTTCCCGCGACGCGGTCCACGCCTATCTGACAGGCCTTGAAGGCATCACCTCGGTCCACGACCTGCACATCTGGCCCCTGAGCACCACCTCAACCGCCCTGAGCGTCCATCTGATCAGCACCGACGAGCACATCAACGACGCCCTCACCGCCCGCATCGGCCAAGAGCTAAGCTCCCGCTTCAAAATCGACCACCCCACCCTACAGTTCGAAACCGGCACCCACCCCTGCCCGCTTGAGCCGGAGCATGTGGTTTAGGGGGTTATAGGAATCTAAAGCAGCATTGTTTGAAAAACACCCTTGTGTTTTAATGGGTGAAGGCAATTTGCAAGACGGACTATGGCTATAAAAAAAGCCCCAGCGAAGTGCCGGGGCTCGGATTGAAAGATGGGCTTGGACTTACCAGCCAGTGTCGATTTCCCGAGCCATAGACATGCAATTTCCCTTTGTTTTGAGATCAGCGGAAGCCAGATCACACACCCATAGTAGCGACCAAGGCATCGCCAATGCAAGAAAAAATTCAATCCTGTTTCCATCTCGCTCCGCAGGATGTGACCCTGATCGCCGCCATACTCGCGACCATTGGGTGGCTATGGACAGCACGTCGGAACCGGTTTCTAGCCCGAAAACAACATACCCTGAACGTGATGTTGCAAGCCTCGTTTAACCGGGACTTTCGCGACTCTCAGGACAAGATACGTCCCCATATCGCAGACAAAAAATGTCCCGATATCCTTGATCCAGAGCACCCACTGCGAGGTCATTTTCGCGAAGTTTTGAATCACTATGAGCTAATTGCAGCGGGTATTCGCAATGGTGATTTCGACGAAAGGATGGTCTTAGACACCCAAAGGGGCACTCTTCTTGCGGCCTATGAAACCTGCGAAGCGGTGATTTTCCAAATGCGGAACCAACGCAGCAGACAGGCGATCTATGAGCATCTGGAATGGCTGCATAAACGTTGGCAGCGCAAGCCTCCGGGGCCTTTTGCTAAATTCTGGGAACTTATCATCGCAAGGCCAATAGCCGGAAAACGTGTCGATCCCCACGGATAATGATTAGCCGTTAGACGGGGAAATGTAAATTATTTGATAAAATCAATAAGTTGGTAGGCCTGGAGGGACTCGAACCCCCAACCAGACCGTTATGAGCGGTCGGCTCTAACCATTGAGCTACAGGCCCCCATTTTCGGGTGCAGGGCGAATTAGCACGACATGACTATGTCATAAAGGCCCGGTTCATATTGGAGGGCGTAGCTTTTTCAGATGGACATGGTCGGCGTCAGCCTGTTGGCTGGTCCGGCCCTTTGGAGAGACCCTCATGACCCCTGCTCCTCACCGTTCTTTCGCGCAGCCCTTGCGCATGGCCAGCCTTGGCCTGCTGCTGGCGAGCCTGACCTTCGGGGCCGCTAGCGCCCAGACCCTGCCTGCCACCGCCGCCCCCCTCTTGCGCCTCAGCGCCTCTGGCGAGGTCAGGGCGGCGCCGGATCGCGCGGCGATCAGCGTCGGGGTTCGGACCATCGCACCCGCAGCGGCACAGGCCATGGCTCAGAACCGCGAACGGATGGGCAAGGTGATGGCCACGCTGCTGAAACAGGGTCTGGCGGCGCGGGACATTCAAACCTCGGCCATCGATCTGAGCCCGCAATATATCTATATCCAGAACGAGCCGCCCAAGCTGACCGGCTATCAGGCCTCGAACGCCCTGACGATCATGGTCAATGACCTGCCGCGCCTTGGGCCGGTGCTCGATGCCGTGGTTGAGGCCGGAGTCAATCAGGTCAATGGCATCAGCTTTGGCCTTAAGAACGGCCAAGGGTTGGAGGACGCCGCGCGGCTGGCCGCCGTCAAGGCGCTGAAGGCCAAGGCCGACCTCTATGCCGGAGCGACCGGCCATAGCGGCGTAAGGCTGGTCAGCCTGTCCGAAGGGGGTAGTAGCCCTGAGCCTCGCCCGATGGTCATGATGGCCATGGCCAAGATGGGCGCGGACAGCGGCTCAACCCCGGTATCTGGCGGCGAATTGACCGTCCGGATTGAGGTGAGCGGGGACTATGCGCTGGTTCCTTAATCCCTAACTCTGCGGCCAGAGCCCGGCCTTAGCGAAGGCGGATTTGAGCCGGATCTGCAGTTCGCGGCCGGGTAAGGCGTTCTGGCCCTCCATCGAGACGGCAAAGACAAGATCGCGCTCGGGGCTGTTGAGCCGTCCGACCCACCAGCCGACACTGCGCGAGCCATCGGCGATGCTGGAACAGGTGCCGGTCTTGCCGCTCATCACCGATGAGCCCCGCGTCTCGTCGATCATGATCTTGGCGACGGTGGCTGTGGTCAGGGGATTGGTCGACAGGCGGCCCGTATAGAGGCGATTGAGGAAATCAGTCTGCTGGCGGGTCGAGATGGTCAGGCCGCCACCGACCTCTGGGCCAAGCCAGAACTGATCGACCGGACCGGCCGGATCGCGCGATCCATAGTCCATATCCTTGAGCCGCTTGGCATAGGTCTCAGGGCCGATCTGGCGCGCCACCCGCTGGAACCAGGGCACCATCGAGCGCTTGAAGGCCATCTCCAGATTGGCGTCGATTTCCCAAGACTTCAGCGCCTGGGGCTTGCCATCCCACTTGATCACCTCATCGGGCTTGATGACGCCCTCATCCAGCCCAATCAGGCTATTGGCGATCTTGAAGGTCGAACAGGGCGGCAGGGGCCTCATGCAGGTGGTGTTGGAGCCATAGACATAGACCTCTGCCCCCGTCGCACGGTCGGTGAGGGTCAGACAGGTCCCAAGCCCACCGAAACTGGCGTCGACGATGCGGTTCAGGGCCTCGGCATTGATCGCGGGGGTCTTTGCCGTACCGGAGGCCGCGCCCTTGGGTGCGGGCGAGCAGGCGCTGATCCCCAAGGCCGTGACCATCAAGACGCTGAGCGCAGCACGGCAGACTGACCTGTGGATCACGGGGACCTCCTTCAGAGGGAACTTAGTAGGGTGCAGGGACGGCCTATATCGCCGCCCCCTATCCTTAGCCTATTTGCCGGTCCATTGCGGCGCACGTTTCTGAGCAAAGGCCATCGGGCCTTCGACAAAGTCCGCCGACTTGAAGAGCGCCGAGACGGCTGGATATTTGCCTTGGCCGCCGATGGCCTCTTCCAGCGTCTCTTCCAGACCCATCTGGATCGCCTGCTTAGAGGCGCGGATGGACATGGGGCTGCATTCGCAGATCATCTGAGCCCAACGGTTGGCGACCGCCATCAGTTCATCATGGGGTGCGACCTCATTAACGAAGCCTAGGGCCGCGCCCTCCTCCGCCGAGACCCGGCGCGCGGTCAAGATCATGCCCATGGCCCGCTTCAGGCCGATCTGGCGCGGCAGACGGTGCAGACCACCCGCGAGGGCCGCGAGGCCCACCTTCGGCTCTGGCAGGGCAAAGACCGCCTTGTCCGAGGCGATGATCAGGTCGCAGGCCAGAGCAATTTCAAAGCCGCCGCCCATGGCCACACCGTTGACGGCTGCGATCAGGGGCTTGGTCAGGTCAAAGCGCGAGGTCAGACCCGCAAAGCCGCTCGGCGGCGAGCCCATCTTACCGCCTGTCGCCTGATGCTTCAGGTCGTTCCCGGCCGAGAAGGCGCGGTCGCCAGCGCCGGTGACAATGCCCACCCACTGGTCAGGGTCGGCGGAAAAGTCGTTGAACACCTCGTGCAGCTCGAAATGGGCTTCGGAATGGAGCGCATTCATCACGTCGGGGCGGTTCAGGATGATGGTCGTGATCGGGCCGTTACGCTCGACCTTCACATGTTGATAGGCCATGGATCGTTTCCTCTTATGGTTATGGCTTAGGATATGACGGCTGCGGCGCGGGTGGTCAAACCGCCTTTAGGTCGCGCTTAAAGCGTTTCCAATTTTCGACATAGTGCAGCGCCGAGCCGGTCAGCATCTGAATCTGGCCCTCGCTGACCTCACGCACCACCTTGCCCGGTGCGCCCATGACCATGGAATTGTCGGGGATTTCCTTGCCCTCGGTGATCAGACAGTTGGCGCCGATCAGGCAGTTGCGACCGATCTTGGCACCGTTGAGAATGATCGAGCCGATCCCGATCAAGCTATTGTCCCCAACCGTGCAGCCGTGAAGCATGACGATATGGCCGACGGTGACATTCTTGCCGATATTTATGGGTACGCCGATGTCGGTGTGCAGGACGCTGCCATCTTGGATATTGCTGTTCTCACCAATATCGATGGGATCATAATCGCCGCGTAAGGTCGCGCCAAACCAGATGCTGGCATTTTTGCGCAGGATGACATTGCCGATCACCACCGCATTGGGGGCGATCCAATAGTCCTCTTCAGGCGGCAGAACCGGGGCCTTACCGCTCAAACTATAGACTGTCATTCCAACTCCCCGAATTTCTTATAATGTTCATGGTTAACCGCTCTGAAAGGCGCGTAGCATCATATTAGTCACGTGATTCGAGATGGCCATAGTCCTTTGACAGTCACGTGATCAGCCCGCCTCGCCGAGACGGGTTTGGATTGGAAACAGCGGAGTATCGCGTGTTTCGAACAGGGTTCAGGCGGTCCCATGGGCCGTACCGTTCAAGATCGCAAGAAGGGCTATCCGGCCCTGCCCCCAGCGTCGTCGCTGCATCCCATCCTCATCTGACCAAAGGGCGGTCCATCGCGGACGCGCCCTTTTTTATTGCCCTTTTTTCAGTCCAATTGCGGAGGCTTCCATGACCAAAAGAGCCCTGAAGCGTATGGTGCGCGAAGGTGCGTTTGACGCCGGACAGTTTGAAGACCCCAAGGTTCGCCGCTTGCCGGTCGAACGCGGCTGGTCTCCGATCGGTAGTCACGCCGCCGGACCCGACCGAGACGCGGAGCGGGAACAGGGCTACGTCAAGACGATCAAACCCAAATCCATCGGTCAAAAACAGTTGATGGATGCCATCGACGCCAAGGCCATGGTGCTGGCTCTGGGCCCCGCAGGCACGGGCAAGACCTATCTGGCCATCGCCAAGGCTGTTGAGGCGCTGGAGGCCGGAACGGTGGGCCGCATTGTCCTGTCGCGCCCAGCGGTCGATGCGGGCGAATCCATTGGCTTTTTGCCCGGAGATATGGAGGACAAGCTGGCCCCTTACCTTCGGCCCCTGTTCGACGCGCTGGCGGATCGGCTGTCGATGAAGCGGGTTCGGGCCCTGATGGCCGAGGGGGCCATCGAGATCGCGCCGCTCGGCTTCATGCGCGGGCGTACGCTCAACAATGCCTTTGTCGTCATGGACGAGGCGCAGAACTGTACCTATGCCCAACTAAAGATGCTGCTGACCCGCTTGGGATGGCATTCAACCATGGTGGTGACGGGCGATCCGCACCAGTCAGACCTGCTTCCAGGGGTGTCTGGTCTGGCCGAAGTCGCCAACCGGTTCGAGGCACTGGACAATGTCGCGGTCGTTCGGCTTGCCGATGTCGATATTGTCCGCCACCCGCTCGTAGCTGAGATGCTGGGCGTTCTCTAAGACCTACCCAACCTAAAAGAATGGCGGGGGGTGAGAGCCCTCCGCCATTGTCGTTTAGCCGTTCAAATCTTCGGCCAAGATGGCCATCTCGAACATGTAGGAGCCGTCCTCGTCCTCATCTTCGAAGACCACGCCGATAAACTCGTCACCGACATAGACCTCGGCCGAGTCCTTTTGCTTTGGGCGAGCCTTTAGGTTCACGGTGGCATTGGCGAAGGTGGTCTTCAGGTGGGCCTCGATACGGGCCATAGCTTTGGCGTCCATGATAGGACCTCCTGCGGTTAGAAACGGGTGTTCAGTGTTGAGCCGGACCCTAGCGTCATCCGCGCCCAGAGCAAGCCCCTAGCCTTGGCTAAATGACGTAGTCGTACAGCGCTTCAGCGAGGGTGTGGTCCATGGTCCGCGCGGGCTCTTCGCCGGTCGGGCAGTTGACCAGACGGGCCGGAACGCCAGCCGCCGTGCAATGGGCCGGAACAGGCTTGAGCACCACCGAGCCAGAGGCGACCTTGGCATAGTCACCGATTTCGATATTGCCCAGCACCTTGGCACCAGCGCCCAAAAGCACGCCGCGGCCGATCTTGGGGTGACGATCCCCGCGCTCAGCACCCGTGCCGCCCAAGGTCACGCCATGCAGCATCGAGACCTCATCGCCGACCACCGCCGTCTCACCAATAACGATGCCGGTGCCATGGTCGAAGAACACGCCCGACCCGATCACTGCGCCGGGATGGATATCGACTTGAAACAGCTCCGAACAGCGGCTCTGCAGATAGAAGGCCAGCGTCTCACGCCCCTGACCAAACAGCCAATGGGCCACGCGGTAGGTTTGCAGGGCTTGGAACCCTTTGAAGAAGAGGAACGGCTGGACATAGCCCTTACAGGCCGGATCGCGCTCGAAGACAGCCCGCAGATCGGCTTCGGCGCTGGTCACGAGGGTGGGGTCAGCCGCAAAGGCCTCTTCGACAATTTCCCGCACACTCATGGCCCGCAGCTCTTCATCGCTCAGCTTGCGCGCCAATTGATAGGACAGGGCCGAGGCCAGATCATCGTGCTTCAGCACCACAGCATTGAGCATCGACCCGAGCGTTGGCTCTGTCGTAGCAAGGTGCGCGGCCTCGTTGCGCAACGCGGCCCATACGGACGGGATCGTGTGCTCTGACACGACTTCCAGATGTTTTGGCATCGATCCTGCTCCTCAATCCCATTCCAACGAGCCACCTATCTTAGCATAAGTTCTGCCAAGTCGCGCCCGATCTCGCCATTCACCGCCATGTGGTGCGCGCGAAGTAGCATGGCGAGGGTTATCAAATCACGCATATGGCCATCTAGGGCGACCGCCAAGGCCTCCTTGAACGGCACGCGGGCCATGGCGAAGACCTCTGTGTCATCAGGCTCTATAGGCACCGGTGAAAGGTCTAGCGCCAAGAAGCCAAGGCCGCGCTCGTCAGTGATCGAGTTCGAAACATCAAAATCTAGGACCTGATGCCACTCTTGCGCCTCTAGCCCCGCCTCCTCGCGCAGTTCACGTTTGGCAGAGATGAGCGGATCAATATCCTTAGCCCCGCCGCCTTCCGGAATTTCCCAAGAATAGGTGCCCGATGGAAAGCGATGTTGCCCCACCAATGTCACCGTTCCGTCCGAATGGAGCGGTAAGATGCCAAGGGCGAGGTTTTTCATCCCGACCAAGCCATAAAGCGCCTTAGCCCCGGTGGGCGCGACGGCATCAAACTCATCGACGGTAATCCATGGATTCTCATAGACCGGTCGATGGGCCAGCCTTTGCCAAGGCGTGCCCTTGGGTGTCATCCAACCGGGTTTATCCACCATCAACTCGGCCCCTCGTCATTTGGCCCATTGCCGTCGGCTCTAAGGGTTTATAGCTAGAACCGTCGCGCCCCGAAGCTGAGAAAGTCACCGGTCATGTCTTTGAACCTGCCACAGGCCCCTGAATTTGGCGCTCCGATGCCGCTGGGCGAGCGAAACGACGCTGTTTTAGCCTTCTTGGCCTTGCGCCGGTCGGCCTCTGCGTCCGCCCTGACGGCCCCCGGACCCGACGCCGCGACTCTGGATGATCTGCTGCGGATCGCCGCAAGGGTCAGTGACCATGGTAAGCTTTTTCCTTGGCGCTTTATCGTTCTGAAAGGCGATGCAAAGGCGCGCTTCGCTGAGCGGCTCGCCGCCGTTGCAGGCGAACGTACCGATGCCGAAAAGGCCACGGCCGCTCTGGTCAAGCTAACCACCCCGCCTATGGCGGTAGCCGTCGTGTCCCACATCACGGGCGACAAGATCCCCGAGTGGGAACAGATCCTGTCGGCAGGCGCGGTCTGCTCAACCCTCGTCAATGCGGCCTCAGCGGCGGGATTTGGGGCCAACTGGATCACAGACTGGTACGCCTATGACCCCAAGGCCGCAGTCTTGCTGGGCCTCGTGCCGGGTGAGCGGGTGGCAGGCTTTGTCTATATCGGCACGGCCAAGGACGCCCCACTCGAGCGGGTACGTCCAGACATCGCGACCCTGACCACCGTTTGGAACGGTTAGGCGCCCGACGCGGCTGACGGCTGGCTCTGCAAGGTCTTACCCGTCAGCGCTGAGGTTTCCGTTACCCCTGCCCGATCGACTTCAAACGGTGAGACCGGACGAGGTGCCGTAGCCTTAGGGGCCGTGGCGGCACCTTCAGACCCTGCATCAAGGCCGACAGCCTTGTGGACCGCCGCATCAATTTGAGCCGCTTGCGGCACGAGGCTGGCATAGACTGCCTGATTAGCGGCATCCAAGGCCGGCGCTGCAAGGCCCGGTCCACTGATTGGCAAGGCTGGCACATAGGTGCCGCTGCCAAAGCGATAGAAGATGTGCAGACCCACCTGCGCCACGCGAAGCAACTTTGCCCCCCATTCAGGAGACACGGACGTTGTGTGGAAGTGCGTGGCCTTGCCGACCTGGGAGACCGTCACGCCGTCAAGGGCCCGCGACGCGACGCGCTCAGCCCGGTGCCAAGCGGCCCGGTCGAGAGGCAGCCGCATAGAGCCATCGCAAGCAAAACTGAACTGACAGCCGCCGCGATGGTCCGCGCGCTGGAATACGACGCCGCAGATGGTTTTCGGGAAGGCGGGATGGCGCACACGGTTGAGCACCACCTGTGCCACAGCCGCTTGACCAGATGGGGTCTCGCCGCGCGCTTCGTAATAGACCGCTTGGGTCAGGCAGTCCAAATCCCGCGCGCCGGTCAAGGCGTTGAACCGGCCCCCGCGCAGAGGCGGCAGGCTGAGATGGGTCGTATCCGTGTAGCTGGCGCGCATCAGAAGGCCGCGTGCATCGATGCGGCCTTGCGACCGGCTGTCCATGGTCGAACGACGCTCAAGCCTCAAAGCAAACAGAGCCGCCTGGCGCTCTTGGTCCAAGCCTGTGGATACGAAATTTGGGTCGTGACGGCGGGCAATATGCAAAGCTCCGGCGTCGGCCCTACCGGCCTGCTCGGTCAATGCTGTGTCTGAAAAGCCCGACGATGCGGCATCAGCAAGGCGTTCGATCTTGGCATGGCTTGAAGCCGTTTGTGCCAGCCCACCGGCAAGGTAAAGGCCACCGAGCGCCAGTCCGAATGCCGATCCCAGTGATGCGGCGACGACCAGCGCGCGCAGATCTGCGCGAGCTTCAGTTACAAGGGTCAAAACTGTCTTATCCTGTACGGCGAGGGCCAGTGCGCCCCCCTGTAGTCGATGCCAAAACCCGATCTCTCTAAGGTCTTGACACCAGTGGCAGAACCCACTCGGGGTCCGTGCCGCAGTCCGTCTTATGACGGCTATATGTCAGTCCTGAGGCAGACTCGCAACCGCTTCGGTCATTTCTAATCCGCGCAGAGTCGCAAGCTTAAACCGACCAAATCAAATTTTTTCAGCCCAATCAGTGACTTATAAGATAGTTTTTACACGCTTAAATCGTGGAAATAAATTGGGGGCAACCCCTTTATCCACAAGGAATTTCGCCTTCCGTTGGAGAATCAGGGGGCGAATCGAGAATCGGTTGAGGGGGGTTTTGCTTCGAGCAGACCCCGGCCCGGAGTGGAAGGGCAAAGACGCGGTGAAGAAAACAGGTAAGGCCCTCACCCAACCCTCTCCCACGGGGAGAGGGCTAATCACCGATAAGCCCTCTCCCCGT
>Ga0214919_10011890_pt1 | contig 10792 bp, 7 predicted proteins | sample LL1503_MetaG_FD_177994 | JGI IMG/M metagenome (GOLD analysis project Ga0214919, IMG submission 177994) | Freshwater microbial communities from Lake Lanier, Atlanta, Georgia, United States - LL-1503 | ecosystem: Environmental > Aquatic > Freshwater > Lake | place: USA: Georgia | collected 2015-03-15
GCGAACGCCGACACTCGAACCATCATCGACAGGCTTCACGACGACAGGCATTTCCAAATCGCATGGTTCACCTGGAACCAATATCCGCGCAGGCGGAGTGCGGATTCCAGCGGTTCGAGCGAAGAGTTTCGAACCGATCTTGTCCATCGCAATGCGAGAGGCTCGAGGGCGACTGCCGACATAAGGGCGACCATCGGCTTCCATGATTTCTTGCAGAGGTCCGCCTTCGCCAAATGGTCCGTGGAGGACAGGAAAAATGACGTCGCCAGGAAGTTCGCGCAGTTCGGCGCTCGTTGGCTTATCGATGATCTGTTCATGGACGATGAAGCCGCCAGCTTCGCGCAGCGCCGCTGCAATCATCGCGCCAGACTTCAGGCTGATTTCGCGTTCTGCATCCGGACCACCCATCAGAACAAGCACATTGATATCGCTCATAAAACATCACCTCGTTGGGACCATATGACAACCTCGCGTTCAAGCTGAATGCCCGAATGATCGAGGACCCTCTGTTGTACATCAAATGCCAGTGCAAGCACGTCGTTTGCCCTTCCTCCAGCAAGAAGTCCAATGAAATTTCCGTGTCGCTCGCTGACGAATGCGCCACCAACACTCTTGCCTTTCATTCCCGCAAGGTCGATCAGACGGCCTGCGCTTTCGCGTTTGCCCGTGGACGGATCGATGGGATTCTTAAACATGCACCCAGCCGAGCGATCCGCCATTGGTTGGGTACGTTTCTTGTATTCAAAGACTTCTTTGACATGGGCTCGAATTTGAACTGCATCGTCAGCGCGAAGATTGAAGTGCGCGGCAATGACGATCCCATCGGGGAGTGCACAGTGCCGATAGCCGAAATCAAGTTTAGCGGCATCCATCCTTCGAAGTTCTCCATTGGTCGTCAGCAATTCAATCGAATGGACGCTTTGAGCAGTGTCGCCATATGAACCGCCGGCATTCATGCGGATCGCTCCGCCAATCGTTGCTGGAATCCCAGCAAGTTGCGAAAGCCCAGACAATCCGCGGCGCGCTGACTCTTGAACGAGCGCCATCAAGTCGGTTCCTGCGCCAATGCGGGTGGGATGACCATGATCAAGTTCATGCCAGTGTGCTTCTTGAAAAATCGAGTGATTCAGGCGAACGACAGCACCATCCACACCATCGTCAGCGACGAGCAGATTTGCGCCCGAACCGAGCACTCGCATTGGGATATCGCTCTCATGAAATCGTTGGCAGAGTGTTTGCAGTGCCTCAACGCTTCGCGGAGAAATCAAAACCTCGGCATGACCGCCACTTTTGTACCACGTGAGTGCTCCGATGGGCGCATCGAGCGTCGCTTCGACGTCGAGGTCGTTCCATAGATTCTCATTCATGGTGATCACCCTGCTCATCAGTTGTTCACTGGTTTGGACTTGCTGCAGCACGCGGAGGGAGTGATGCAGCACGATTTGATTGTTGCGTCAGGTCTTTCACGAAGTCGTGGCCAATCTTCCAGACTGGACCAGCGCCCATCACAACGATCAAGTCGCCGTCTTCAGCATGTCGTTGAAGAAACTCGCCGATCTCTGCGAAGTCGTCGATCGCACGAGCATTCGTCCCCTTGGCGTTGAGCCGTGCGACGAGATCTGCAGATGAGACGAGGGTGCGTTCGATTTCGCTGTCCCGCACAAAATAAATCGGCGGCACAATCACCAAGTCGGCGCGCGCAAAGCTTTGGGCGAATTGTTCGAGCAAGAATCGGGTTCTGCTGTGTTGGTGCGGCTGGAAAACACAGATGATTCTGCGCGGATTTTCTGCATTTCTCAGTGCGGTCAGCGTCCGTTCGCACTCGGTCGGATGATGCCCATAGTCGTCGAAGACTCGGACATTCGCTCCAGTGCGAGTAACGCATGCTCCAAGATATTGCATGCGCCGTTCAACGCCTGCAAAACTTTCCAGCGCTCTCGTGATCGATGCACTGTCCGCTCCAAGCCACGTCGCCAATATTGCGGCCGCTGCGGAGTTGAGAGCGTTGTGTTCTCCTGAAAGCCGTCCACGCCACGAAAGCATCTCTTCGTTTCGGTGCCAGATGGTGGTGGCATTGGTCGATGGGTCGTATTCCACTCTGTAATCTGCCGTTGGCGACCAGCCAAATGTGCTGACGTCACACTCAAGTCCGCTTGCCACAGCTCGTCTGTGCGCACCATCGTGGCCGATTAAGAGTCTTCCGCCAACGTCCGCCGCAGGAAGATTTCCTGCAAACACTCGAAACGATTTCACAATTTCATCGAGTGAGCCATACACGTCAAGGTGATCCTCTTCAACATTATTAATGAGTGCCAGGGTCGGTTGATGCGAATGAAACGAGCGATTGAACTCGCACGCCTCGGCGACGAAAATCCCAGGCGAACCCGCAAGTCGACCTTTGGGAATCGTCTCGCTTCCAGTCCGCGTTCCTCCACCGTTGAGTTGCGGACAGTTGGCGCCGACGATCACGGACGGATCAAGTCCAGCTTCAATCAGGAGATGGGCCAGAAGGGCGGTCGTCGTGCTTTTGCCATGCGTCCCTGCGATTGATACGCCAGTTCGACCAGACTGCGCCCACCCGAGGGCTTGGGCGTAGGTCATTGTCTCGATTCCCATTGCGTGGGCTTGAGCGAGTTCGGGGTGGTCGGCTGCGACCGCTGCCGAATAGACCACGAGGTCAATTTGGGGGCTGATTTGGGAGGGAGAGTCTCCGATTGAGATGGACATTCCAGCAGTGCGAAGCGCACTGGTTGTCTCACTTGCGGATTGGTCACTCCCGCTGACGGTTGCGCCGCGAGACTTCATCATCAGGGCAAGTCCGCTGGTTCCACAACCTCCGATTCCAATAAAATGGACGCGGCGACCACCAAAGACTGCCGCATCCGTGCGTGCGTTCATAGGTATTGGAGAGTATCGGCAGAAAGCCTCTTGCACCTTGGAAATCCGCACCTCGGAAATCCGCCGCACGCTCTGCACCATTGGAGTTGATCCGTACACTCTTCCCCAATCATGGCTGCCGCAAAAGATGTCGTCCGGGCGCAAGTACTCATCATCGATGACGAAAAGGATCATGCCGAAACCATGGCCGAGGCTCTTCACAAGCCTGGCCATATTTGCACCATTGTCCATGGAAAGGCTGAGGCGGAAGAGGAGCTGCGCCACGGAAACTTCGACGTCGTGATCACAGATCTTGTTATGGAAACGCCGCGGTCAGGGATGGAAGTCTTGGAACTTGTTCGACAGGTTCAGCCAGATGCCGCCACGATCATGGTGACCGCGCACGGTGACATTCCCACGGCGAAGGAGGCGCTGCGAGGCGGCGCGTACGACTTCATCGTCAAGCCGCTCGACCTCGTTGTCTTTCGCAATTTAGTGCAGCGGGCAGCAGAGTCCGTGCTACTTCGTCATCAGAATGAGAAGCTGCGCGGACAAGTTGATGCCGCGTATGGATTCGAAGGAATCATCGGCGAATCCGCAGCGATTCGTCAGGTGATTACAGCTATTCGCCAGGTCGCTCCGACCAACATTCCTGTGCTGATCTGCGGTGAAAGTGGAACAGGCAAGGAGTTGGTAGCGCAGGCGATTCATCAGCACTCCAAGCGAAAGGAGCGGCGATTCGTTCCTTTCAATGCAGCGGGGCAAGCCGAAAGTTTGCTCGAGGACCAACTCTTCGGGCACGTTCGCGGCGCATACACCGGCGCGGACAAGGACCGCGAGGGGGTCTTTGAATATGGCGACCGAGGCAGCGTTTTCCTCGACGAAATTGGTGATACGCCGCTCTCGATGCAGCCCAAATTGCTTCGAGTACTTGAGAAGGGCGAGATCGTTCGCTTGGGTTCCAATGATGCCCGCACCGTTGATGTTCGGTTCATCAGTGCAACCAATCGCGACCTGCGAACCATGATCAAGCAGGGGCAATTCAGAGAGGATTTGTTTTATCGCCTCCGCGGGGTCGAAATCACTATTCCCCCTCTGCGAGAGCGACGCGAAGACATTCCACTCCTCGTGCGGCATGCGGCTGGTCGCTTCGCCCGCGAATTGGATCGACCGATTCCGACATTCAGTGAGCCAGCGATGTTGCGCTTGGTTGCATTTCAATGGCCTGGCAATGTGCGCGAACTGATGAATGTCGTTCACCGAATGATGGTGGGAACATCAGCGAACGTTCTGGATGTGCAAGACGTTCCAGCAGAAATCAACACCGCCGACAGCGAAGATGGGGCGATGGGCGCTTCCAATGGCTTGGGAGGTCTCGCTGGATGTGGCTTGGAAAGGCTTGAAAAGGAAGCAATTCGCCAGACGCTTGCCATGGCGGAAGGGAACCGCGAACGAGCCGCGCAAATGCTGGGCATCGGCGAGCGAACGCTGTACCGAAAACTCAAGGAGTACGGACTCCGCTAATCGCGGAGTCTTTACCGATATGCCTTGGATTCTTTTCCGACACTTTCTTCTGGAACTGTCCAAGGTCCTATTGCTCACAACCACGGTGATCGTGGTGGTCATCGCATTTGGAGCTGTGATCAAGCCGCTGTCTGGAAATCTCCTGGGACCAGGTGGGATCCTGAAGTACATCGTGCTTGCGATGGTGCCAATGTTGCAATACGCGCTGCCATTTTCTGCAGGCTTCGCAGCAACGATCGTCACGCATCGCTTCGCGTCGGACAACGAAATTCAAGCGATGTCGGTCAGTGGGATTTCATATTTCGTGATCCTGTTGCCGCAAATGGTCTTGGGAATTGTCCTAACGATCTTCATGTTCTTTCTGGTGCAGACTGCGATTCCAAGATTTCTGGGGCTGATGAGTGACGTCATCACTCATGATGCGGCGCAAGTTTTCGTTGGAACAATTCGATCAGGTGAAGCTTTTCGTGCTGGAAACTTCATGATTTATGCAGATCGAATTGAACTGGATGACAAACTTTCAGACCCATCACTTCAGCGAATCCGGATGGAAGGGGTCGCTGCGATTGAAATCGACGGCGCTGGACACCTTGGAACCGAATTTGTTGCACGAAGCGGTTCAGCGGATTTGTATTCAGCTGGAAGTGATCTCATTGTGAAGGTCGCATTTCGTGATGCGACTGTGTTACGCCCTGGTGAATCGACCGTGGCATTCATGGCGCTTGTAGAACCGATGCCAACGCTGATTGACTGTGGATGGGAGCGAAGTCCCAAATATTTGCCGTGGTCCGAATTGGTCGACGTTGTGCGAGATCCGTCAAAGGGAGCGCTCGTCACCATTGAACGGAGTAATCATTGGGAAGCGATCGCGCCTGCTCTTTTGATCGAACAACTCGGATCCGAGCTTGCCCAATCAGGCAACGGTCGCCTCGTGGGAGAGGAAGCAGGCCGCGCCTATGAAATCCACGACGCAATGCTTGGAGGAAATGGTTTAATCCCTCGGCCGCCTGCGAAACGATTGACGGTGATCGAACGGGAAGGGGACGTATCTCTCCGTGAAGCGTCGACCGTTTCTGCGGAGTTGATCGCAACGACCAATTCCAATGGAATGTCAGGTACAAGTCGTCTTGATTTGGTGTTGAACGATCCGCGCACGCGCAATCTTCGCGGTGGAGACGAGCGGACGGTCAGGTGGCCAGCGCGCGTCGTGGGTCTCGCTGTTGATAATTCACCTCCGCAACTTTCGGTGCAGGAAGAGGTCACCAAGGCGCAGTGGCTCGCGCAACAGACAACGCCGCCGCTCGCGGCATACGCACCCGCAGCGAAGCGTTTCGTCGGTGCTGTGGAGGAGGCGATTTCCGTGACTCTTTATGAAGCGATCTCGCACGTGTGGATGCGATTTGCTCAGCCGATCAGCGTCGTACTCATGCTGGTATTGGGCGGGATATTGGCAATTTGGCGGCGAGAAAGTTTGCCTTTGACGATCTTTCTTCTCGCATTTGTTCCAGCAATTGCAAATGTGCTCCTGATTGCATCTGGACAGTCGATTCTGCGTTCGTCAAAGGTTGGATTTGGATTGGCCGTGATGTGGATGGGGAACGCCATCCTGCTCGCGCTCATTCTGGGTATTGGTCGGAGAATGGCGCGGCGATGACGCCTGAATGAATTTCACCATGCGAATTCTGACTCGATTTATTCTCCTTCGATTTCTTGGAAATTTCTTCCTGCTTTTTTCCATTTTGTTTGTATTCGCAATTTCGATCGACATCATTATTCAATGGGAAACCTTTGTCAGCTCTGCGGCCAAGATTGAAAGTGCGAAGGCCGGCGTCGATCATGGCGCGAGCATTTTGGCAGTCGCTCGATTGATCCTGTCATTTCACGGTCCTCGAATCTTCCAGTTCTATCAGTACATGATGCCCCTGGTTGCGCTCGCAGCAATGGGATTTACTGCATCAGCCATGCTGCGGAGTCGAGAGTTTGTGGCAATGATGGCGGTTGGGATTTCGATGCGCCGCGCAGTATTTCCAGTCGTCATTGGTATGGGGATCTTGTGTCTGCTTCAGGTTGGAAATCAGGAGTTGATTCTGCCTCGGTTAGCAGCGCGTCTCTTGCTTGAGCACGGCGACATGGTTCGCGGAGCGGTGAGCACATGGGAGATTGGGTTGGCGGCGGACTCCCAAGGGCGCCTGATTCATGCGGCGAGTTTCGATCCTGCGACTGCGACAATGACTGGGCTGTATGCCGTGGAACGAAGTCCGGAGGGATCAGTGGTTCGAAGAATCGAAGCTCGTCGTGCAAAGTGGTCGACACAGAAACGATCATGGATGCTTGAGCAGGGAAGAGTTGGTGTGCCAACGAGGCCTTCCGATGTTCCAAGCGGGGATCGTCCACCGGTCTTCGTCGATCAACCAATCGAATTGTTTCAAACCGACCTTGATCCAGACACGCTCACGCTCCGTCAAAACTTGCTGTATGCACACATGCTTTCGCTTGCGGAAATCGCTGATTTAGCGCGTAACTCGGCCTTCGATCCGACTGCACTTCGCAGATTCGCAACGGGCAGATTCGCATCGCTCTTGGTCGGCCTCCTCGTGTTGGCGATCTCGATTCCATTCTTTGCCTTGCGCGAGCCAGCACCGATGCTTCGACAAGCCGTCAGTTGTGCGACGATTAGTCTTCCGATTCTCTTGACGGCAATGATCATGATTGCACTGCCGCTGCCGTCAATGCCACCAACGGTTGGCGTGATTCTTCCCGTTGTGTTGCTGCTGCCGATCGCTGTCTGGCGAATTGGCGCAATGAAAACCTGACGCACCCGTTCCGCACAATCGCGGCAACTATTTATCGCCGCGTGGTCGTCGATTCCAAGAATCCGATAGCGAGTCGTCGAAGATCGTCGGCCGAGCTTTGCGCAGAAGAGTTCGTGCAAGTCGATCCATTTCGACGCGCTCTTGAGCACGTCGAGCAGCGCGCTCATCCTCAGCACGAGTTGTCGCTGGATTCGCGCCATCTCCCGGGATTTCTTCGCGCAGTTGAACAATTGCATATCCGTTTTCCAAGAGGACCGCAGCTGAATTTTCCCCTGGCTTGATCGTGAACAAGACTTCTCGAAAGGCTGGGGGAAAAGAGGGGTCGAGTCGAGCAATCGGTGCCAAGAGTCCGCCTCGAGAGGCGCTTGAGTCGATCGACAGTTGTGCTGCGACTTCGGAGAATGGTTCCCCAGCATTCAGCCGTGTTCGCACTTTCTCTGCAGATGCAATGTCTGACACGACGATCAGTCGTCCCACGCGTCGTGGTCCGTGAGCTGTGTCATACGCCTGTCGAACCGTGTCTTCGGTCAGCGTGATTTCACGTTTTGCCAGAGCTCGAAGTGCTGCGTTTCTCCACAAGAGTGCCGCCCAACGTGCAGGACCAAGTGCCTGCGCATTTCGCAGCGCCGTGAGCAACTGGGCTGCCCGAGTCGGGTCAGTCGAAAGTGCTTCGACCGCAGCCTTTTCTTCGCGCGCGATAGCCGCTTCGTCGATGGTGATCTTTGCGGCTTGCAATTCTTGACGAAGCAATCGTTCGAGGACGATCTCTTCGACCACCTGACCTCCAGAGACTTCGAGAAGCCGCGGTTGCATTTCATCCCATGAGATGACTTCGCCGTTGAAGATGGCAGGCGGTCGATCGCTGGGACGAATCGGTTTGACTGGGGAAACGACGCTCGTTGCAGGTTGCGGCGGTGTCGTGGGCTCGGCGTGAAATCCATCAAGTCCCGTTGATTGACTTGAGCACGCAACAAGGATCGTTGCGCAGAAAAACAGCGCGCAGCAATGAATCAAACGTGTCCATGGCTCGTGTGTCAAATTCACTCTCACGGTGTGAGCGTACTGCGTCATCTCATCATCGTTCGATCGGTAGGGGATAGAGTGCGCCGCCGCCAGTCGCACAAACGGGCTTCAATCGACCAGTGAATGCAGCGACGGCGGAGGGGGTGATCGCTGGATCAAGCCATCCCGATTTTCTCCAAACGCCGAGCATGGTTTCGTCGATCACAACATGGGTCCACCCGTCACGGCGCAGTTGCGCAATCGCAATTTCTGGATCGTTACCACACGACGCAATCGCTCGCGCAACTGGATTTTCGTTCCAAACAGTTGAGTATCCAGGAATCATCGGCCACCAGAAAACTGCCGAGCCACCGAGCGAGACAACGCGCGCACTTGGTGGCAGGCGATAGAGCGCTGCGGGCAAACCATCTCCGCCAATTTCGCCCGTAAAAAGTGGCTCGAGTCCGATCCCAGCTGCAGGAGTGCAGTGACCTTCGATCACAGGACCATCTGATGCATATGCGAGCAGCGGCTGCATGCACCATGCCGCAAGAATGCTGCAAAGTGCGGCGCGTCCCAGCCATCCTGCACGTTCTAAGTTTGCCAAGACCAGAGCGACAAGAACAGCCAACGGAATCGCGGTGGGAATCAAGAATCGTCCCTTTGCGTGGGTCAAGAGAAGCCAGAGAAGCACTTGCACGCTCGTGACGATCAACAGCGATGCTGCGATCGATCGTCTCTCTCGTCGAATGAGCAGGACGATGCCAGCAAGCACGCCCAACCAAGGCAAGATGGACCAGAACGGTCGCCAAGGTTCGGCATTTGGCGCAGTCAATTTCAACCCAGCAAAGAGATATTGATCGTGAAGCGCATTCCACCACTCGCTCACGGGTATCGATCCATGTGCCTGACGGAAGATGTCCGCTTGGGCAGCAGTCAATCCACCATTTCCAATGATTGGAAAGAATGGGGAACTAGTTGTGATCATTCCGCGGAGCCACCAAGGTGAAAGGATGACGACGCCAACGATCACAGCGGTCATCACGATGCGCACTGCGGATTTCGCAGGCAGCTGATTATTGCGAACCAAGTGAATGAGTTGCGCAATCGCTAAGAGTGCAACCGGCGCAGTCACGAATAGAGATGCAGTCAGTTTGGATCCCATCGCGGCGGCACAGAGCACTGCGAGTGCGGTGAACATTCCTCGTGATAGCCGATCCGCAGTTTGCGCAAAGACCAGTGAGAGGGCAGCCGTCAACATCAGCAGCATCGGCATTTCGTCATACGCAAGTGATCCAGTCACAGTGATCCATGGCAGTCCAAGAAAAATCGCCGCTGCACACCAGCCGACAAGCGTGCGCACTCGTAGCGCCGTCGTAGGGGCGCGCCCATTTGCACCGCACATGTCAAAGCAGGTCCGTGCGAGGTCTGCGATCATCGCGGCAGTCACGAGCGTAAAGAGTCCGTGCAGGATTTGCGCATCCAAAGCGCCGGCATGGGCATCACATGCAAATATGCGCACTCGACAAACGAAGGCAATGATGAATAAATATTGTGGGAAAGCGTTTGCACACGACCAAGCGCAAGCCACTCTCGTGGAAGTTGGAGGTGATACGAGAGCGCGTCATAGCCACCAAACTCGCTGGACCAGAGCCATCCCGGGGTCGTCACGGCGGCAAGAAGCAATGTGGCGATGGCCGGCGTAATCGTCCATGCCAGCCATAGTCCAGTTGTCGTTTTCTCACTCGCAGGTTGACTCGCCGATCTAAATTGGAAAGTTCGATTCGAATCGAAATTGCGTCCAAGTAGAAAAATCCCAGGCAACAGGAGAATCGCGGCAGGGATTTGGCCGCTACCGATTCCAAAGATCCCACTTCCAAAGAATCCAAGTGTTCCCGCAACCGCATCAATGAAGAGCATCGCTGCACATCCAATGGAGAGCGAAACGGTGGAGCGCCGCTGGTCAAGTGCAAGAATTTTGACGAGCGCAAGTCCAAGTCCAAACGCCGACAGCATCCAAGCGATCGGTCCAGGAAGATGAATCAGAAAACGCAAGATCGCAGCAGTTGCGCGGGGCGATCCATCAATCGTCATCGAGCCGCCAATCCAAATCCAGAAGAGCAAGAGCGCTCCACCGACTATGGCGGCGATGCGTGTTGTCGTGCGCCTGCTCATGAATCCAGATGGAGGCAAGAAAAAATCCCGCATACTCGCACGAGGCGAATTGCGGGATAGGTTTCTCTTTGAGGCAAGGTCCTCAGGCTGACCCTGCGTTGGTCGGGTCATGCCGCCAAGACTTCAACGTGTGGCTTGTGTGCTCCAGGCACATGAGCCGCAAGGCTGTCAAAGGTCATTGGGTCGTGAATCGCGATTTCGCTGAGCATCTTTCGATTCAACAGGATTCCCGCATTGCTGAGGGCTGCGATGAATTGACTGTAACGAATGCCACGCATGCGGCACGCTGCAGTGATTCGGGTAATCCAGAGGCTTCGGAAGTCTCGGCGTCGAAGACGTCGATGAATCCACGCATTGCGTCCAGCACGCATCAGCGCAACCTTGGCTTGTTGTTTTAGACG
>Ga0214919_10011891_pt1 | contig 10791 bp, 7 predicted proteins | sample LL1503_MetaG_FD_177994 | JGI IMG/M metagenome (GOLD analysis project Ga0214919, IMG submission 177994) | Freshwater microbial communities from Lake Lanier, Atlanta, Georgia, United States - LL-1503 | ecosystem: Environmental > Aquatic > Freshwater > Lake | place: USA: Georgia | collected 2015-03-15
GCTTCAATCTGCAACGACGACGTCATGAATGGCGCTTGGGGTCGCTGGGTTCGCGGGGACGACGTGATCGAGACCACGTTGACGGTGGCGCCCGTTAACTGCGTGGCTAGTGCGGTGGCGTCGGTCTCACCCAGAACGACCACGTTGGCCGAGGAGTCCAACTGACCGGCGGCGTCAAAGTTCTTGCCGGTGGCCAACGAGCTCCCAGCGATCGTGTCAACGGTTGCTTCGAATCGGTCATTGCTGACCGACGTCATGGTTGTCACTACGTCGAACCACGCGGCCGAGGTGAACTTCATACGCTCGAGTTCTCGCTCACAGACCAGGCGCACGGCGACTGACTGCACGCGGCCGGCCGAGCGGGCTTTGTCCACCGCTCGCCACAGCACTGGAGAGACTTCGTAGCCGACGAGGCGGTCGAGGAATCGACGACCTTCCTGAGCGTCGACCAAGTGGGTGTCGAGATCGCGGGTTTCGCTGACGGCCTTTTCAATGGCCGCCGGCGTGATCTCATGGAACACCATGCGCTTAACCGGCACCTTGGGATTGAGGACCTCAATCAGGTGCCAGGCGATGGCCTCGCCTTCGCGGTCTTCGTCGGTCGCGAGATAGAGCTCTTCAACTTCCTTGAGGGCTGTCTTCAGTTCGGAGACAATCTTCTTGCGGCCCGCGGAAACGACGTAGACCGGCTTGAAGTGATCGTTGACGTTGATGCCGAGTCGGGCCCACTTCTCCCCCTTGACCGAGGCGGGAATATCGGCCGCGCTCTCGGGCAGATCACGGATGTGACCGACCGATGGCTTGACGATGAAGTCCTTGCCGAGCATGGCCTGAATACGGGTGGCCTTCGCGACAGATTCAACAATTACGAGCGCACGCGCCATGGCCACCACCTTTCTCGGACTTTCAGAACATACAACGGACGCACATTAACCGAACGTGATACAAAAAAAATAGGGGCGGGCTTGCGCCCGCCCCTATTTGATAAATCGACTACTGGTGCTGGGCCACGCTTGGAGAATCGGCCATTGATGCAGCGCCGCGCTTGGAGAACAAGATGGCACTGATCACTACAACGGTCGAAACAATCGCGATGGAGTAACGAGTTCCGCTGTTGTCCATGTTGGTAATAACCACGGGGAGAATCAACAGCGAGACCAGGTTCATCACCTTGATCAGTGGGTTCAATGCTGGACCAGCGGTGTCCTTGAATGGGTCACCGACGGTGTCACCGATAACGGCGGCCTTGTGAACTTCAGAACCCTTACCGCCACCGAAGCCGTCTTCGACGTACTTCTTCGCGTTGTCCCATGCGCCACCGGAGTTGCTCAAGGTGTTGGCCATGAGCTGACCGGTGATGATTGAGACGGCCAAGAATCCACCGAGGGCCAAGTAACCGAGACCGAAGCCAACGGCGACGGGGGTCAAGATGGCCAGCAGGGCTGGGGTTGCGAGCTCGCGCTGCGAAGCAGTAGTGCAAATCGCGATGACCTTGCCGTACTCAGGCTTTTCCGTGTAGTCCATGATGCCGGGGTGCTCGCGGAACTGGCGACGTACTTCCTCCACCACGGTTCCGGCCGTGCGGCCCACGGCGCGAATGGCCAGTGCCGAGAACAAGAAGGCCACCGAACCACCGATGAGAGCGGCAATGAAGGTCTTGGGGTCAGCGATGTTGATTGGAATCTTGCTGAACACGTCACCGACAACGCCGGTCTGCTGACCAATGGTCTCGATGAAGGAAGCGAAGAGTGCGACGGCAGCGATAACGGCCGAACCGATAGCCACACCCTTGGTGATGGCCTTGGTCGTGTTACCAACGGCGTCGAGGCTGACGAGAACCTTCTCAACGTCACCTTCGAACTCACCGGCCATTTCGGCAATACCGGCCGAGTTGTCCGAAACGGGACCGAAGGAGTCTTCGGACACGATCATGCCGGCGGTCGACAAGAGGCCGATGCCGATCAGGGAGACGTAGTAGAGAACCTGCTGCACGTCGCTACCACCGAGGGCAATAGCTGCGGCGAGGGCTGCGACGATGGACAGAGCGGCCCAGAAGGACGACTCGAGACCGAAGGCAATGCCGCTCAGCACGGTGGTTGCGGGACCGGTCTTAGCCGACTCGGCGATTTCCTTCACTGGGGTCTTCTCCGTGGAGGTGAAGTACTCAGTGATGAAGGAAGCCAGGAGGGAGAGACCAACACCGGCGACGACGGCCAAGAAGACCTTGGTCGAGTGCACGTAGTAGTGAGCAACGAACCAGGTCGCGCCGACAGTGAGAATCGAGCTCAACCAAACACCACGGTTAATGGGCTGCAACGCGTTGCGGTCCTTAGCGCGTGCCTTCACGAAGAAGATACCGACGATCGAAGCAATAACTCCGATGGCGGGAATGATCAGTGGGAAGAGAACACTGGTCGAACTGTGCGTCGCCGAGTAACCCAAGATGAGGGCGGCGATGATGGTGATGACGTAGGACTCAAAGAGGTCTGCAGCCATACCGGCGCAGTCACCAACGTTGTCACCAACGTTGTCAGCGATAGTTGCGGCGTTACGTGGGTCGTCTTCAGGGATTCCAGCTTCGACCTTGCCGACAAGGTCCGCACCGACGTCAGCGGCCTTGGTGAAGATTCCACCACCGACACGCATGAATAGAGCCAACAGCGAAGCACCAAAAGCGAAGCCGACGAGCACGGTGGTGGCGGAGTTCTGGAAGATAAGGAAGATACCGGCGGCGCCGACGAGGCCAAGGCCTACGCAGAGCAGACCAGTTACGGCACCGGTGCGGAAGGCGACCTTCAGTGCTTCGTCGGTACGACCAGTGCGAACAGCGGCGGCGGCGGTACGAACGTTGCCTCGAACAGCGGTCGACATACCAATCAGACCAACGAGGCCCGAGAAGATGGCACCGACGAGGAAGCAGATCACGCGGTAGAGACCGTTGGCACCCTTGGTCATCTCCACCATGCCGTCAGGTCCAACAACCTCGGCACCGGTGAAGTAGATCAACGCGGCCAGTGGCACGACGATGATGGCGATGGTCTTGAACTGACGAGACAAGAACGCTTCGGCACCCTCTTGGATGGCCTTAGCGATTTCGCGCATCTTCTCGGAGCCTTGCTCTGCGGCGAGAACGCCCTTCATCAAAAACAGACCGACAAGAATGCCGATTACGCCAGCGGCGAGGACGAGGTACAACCATGTCTTATCAGTGGACGAGAGGGCGAAATCTTGATAGCCGCCCTCTGCCAGATGAAGTAGTGGATTCATGCTGGGTCGTTACTCCTTGGTCGGGGAACCGCGAAACGGTTCTTGTTGACCCAAAGTCGGGTCAAGCCGGTAAAAAACTAGTCCGAATCAATGCAGAATCGGCGTATTTAGCCCTCTTCGGAGCTAGCGCCGGCCACAATCTCGTATTCGGGGTTCATAATCACCGCTTCACGGTTAAAAGAGGTGACCGTTCCCGAGACCAGCAGTCGAACGCCGCGCTCCAGACCCGGCACGAGGTCTCGGCCCTGGAAGACCAGCTTGATGGAGCCGGTGGAGTCAGAGAGCAGACAGGACATCGACTGCCCGGTGGCACTCTTTTCGACCGTGATCGACTTCACTCGTCCCGCCAACTTCGCCTTTTGACGCAAAGTCACTGCACCGATCTCACCGGCGTGAGATTCCGAGCGACGAGTATCGAGAATCTCGTCGGCCTCCAGGTGGGACTCTTCGCGATGCCCGCCCCGCACCACGACGTCGGCCGACGGGGCGTCAACGGACTGGGCCGTGGGGACCACCGTCTTCATGCGATAAGGAACGATGGTGGCGGCGGTGCGGGGCACGTGCATGACGGCCGAGGCAATCGTGTCGGCCGTACGGTCGTGCAGTAGACGCTGGATACGTGAGGTGAATCCACGACGAGGCAAGATCACCATCGCGAAGACCTTGGGGTCACGAACCATGTCGGAGACGACTTCGAGGGCGGCGCGGTCAACCCGACGGTCTTCACACTCCATGATTTCAAGTGGAATCGAAGAAGAGGCCGACTCGCTACGGCCCCAACGCTCTTCGAGTTCCTTGGTGACGGCAGGGTCAATATCAAAGTGAATCGCGCGAATTGTTGAAGAGCTCAACGTCTTGCAGTAGGCCAAGGCCCGCTCGGTGGCCAAGTCGTACTGGTCGACAAAGACCACGATGCGATTATGAGACGTAGTCAACGTCCCGGCGCCACTCCCCGACTCGAAGGCCTCTTCTTCTTGGGCGTACTGCTTGTGCAGGTGAATCAGACCCCAGAACATGAAGGGGGCGGCGCAGACGACCATCCAGGCACCCTCACCAAACTTCACGACGCCGAAGATCAATGCAACGACGAAACAGGTAAACGCAGACAGGCCGTTGATAACAAAACCCAACTTCCAACGCTTCGCTCGCATCGTCCAGTGGCGCTTGGCCATCCCGGCGCCGGCCATAGTGAAGGCCGTAAAGACGCCAATGGCGTAGAGCGCAATCAGTCCGTTAACGCTGGCATTGAAAATGAAAATCAACGCTAAGGCCATCGCCCCCAACCAGATGATGCCGGTCGAGAAAGCCAGACGGTGACCGCGCTTGGTGAGCTGGCGCGGCAGATACTTGTCGGTCGCGACAAAGTTGGCGAGGAACGGGAAACCATTGAAGGCCGTGTTGGCTCCGGTGTAGAGAATCGCCACGGTGGCGAGCTGCACCAAGAGGTAGATGATGTGACCAAAGCCCTGAGTGCCAAAGACGGCCGCAACTTCTTGCGAGACCACCGTGGGCGATCCGGCGGCGTACGGCAAGGCGTGGGTCCAAGTCGCCAGCAGCGTGGTCCCAACAAGCAGGAAGCTCAAGATGCCGGCCATGATCAACATGACCTTGCGGGCGTTGTAGGCCTCGGGTCGCTTGAACCCAGCGACCGAGTCCGAAATGGCTTCGAGGCCGGTTAGCGACGAACCACCGTTGGCGTAGGCACGCAACAGAGTCAAGAAGGCCACACCGAACAAGAAACCGTGGCCTTGAGTACCGAGGTGACCACCGACGAGGAGGTCGGCCGCGGGCTGCTTGACGAACTCGAGCGAACCCGAGAAGTGCTTGTAGAGGCCCACGAAAATCGTTAGTGACATCATGGCGATGAAGAAGTATGACGGGAAGGCGAAGAAGGCTCCGGCCTCCTTCAGCCCGCGCAAGTTGACGTAAATCAGAATGAGCACGACGGCCACCGTGATCCACAACGTATAGGGCAACAATGTCGGGAACGCGCTCGTCATGGCGGCTGTTCCGGCCGAGCTCTGAACGGCGACCGTAACGATGTAGTCAATCAGCAGTGCCACGGCCGTGATCTGTGCGGTCTTGGGACCGAAGTTTTCCCGAGTGACGATGTAGCTACCACCCTTAATGGAGTAGGCGCCAATGACGTCGAGATAGCTCAGCGTCACCAAGACCAAGACGCCCAAGATGACAAACATGATGGGCACGAGCAGCGAGAAGGCTGCAAGGCCGATGGCTGGCGTGAGCTGGGTCAAGATCTGCTCGGCACCGTAGGACGACGACGAGATGCAGTCAGGTGCGAGCACACCTAACGCAGTCGGATTATTCAGTCGCTCACCCTTGAGTTGCTCGGATACATACGGCTCACCCAAAAACTTGCGCTTGAGGCGATAGCCCAGCGTTTCGGGGTAGAAGGTGCGGGTATCGGCGTGCGAGGTGAGAACCGGAGAGTTATGACGAATCTGTTCACCGGCATTATCCACGTTCCGTATCCTAGGACTCAGCAATAACTTTCTCGAGAAACTTGCATTTAGTGACGCAAAGTGGTGAGATGAACCTCGTGCATATTGTCGTCGTGGGTTGTGGTCGCGTTGGGAGTGATCTCGCCACCCAACTTTCAGAAGATGGCCACAGCGTCGCCATTATTGACAAGAACGCAGAATCCTTCCGCCGCTTGGGCGAAAGCTTCAACGGCAAGCGCATCGTGGGATCGGGTTTTGACCGCACCGTCCTCAGCCAGGCCGGGGCCAGCGAAGCGCAGGCCTTTGCGGCCGTTACCAACGGTGACAACACCAATATTCTCTGTGCCCGTATCGCCCAGAGCACCTACGGAATCAAGGACGTGGTCGCTCGTATTTACGACCCGCAGCGCGCCGCTATCTACCAGCGTCTCGGTATCCCCACCGTGGCCACCGTGACTTGGACCACGAGTCAGGTCAAGCGCTGGTTGCTGAACGAGGATGAGACAATCGCCTGGACCGATGACTCGGCCACCGTCATGGTGCTCGAGCGATTCCTCCCCGACACCCTCGCCGGCAAGCCCGTGCAGCAGCTCAATGTCGGAAACGACATTCGAGTGGTCGCGGTAGTTCGCGGCAGTCAGGGCCGCCTCGACATCGACGGTCTCTACGGACAAGAAGATGACAAGGTCCTCTTTATGGTCACCCCCGAAGGTGCCCGCCAACTCAACTCAGTTCTCGGGATCGGCCAGCCATGAAAATCGTTATCGCCGGTGGTGGATCGGTCGGAACGGCCATTGCCACCGACCTCGCTGAGCGCAACCACGACATTGTCTTGATTGAACAGCGCCTCGACGCCGTGACCAAGCTGCGCGATCTACTGCAGTTTCCTAATATTCGCGTTGAGCACGGTGACGCCTGTGAAGTGAAGGCCCTTAACCGTGCCGATATCAGCGGGTATGACGTGATGATCGCGGCCACCGGTGACGACGAGGACAACCTCGTGGTGAGTTGGCTCGCCCGCACTCACCTCGGCATCACGCGGGTCATTGCTCGTGTCAACAACTCGCGCAATGAATGGCTCTTCGACGAAAACTGGGGCGTGGACGTCAAGGTCTCCATCCCGACGTTGATTACCTCGCTCGTTGACGAGTTCGTAGAAGTTGGCGCCGTCGTGCCCATCATGGATGTGGCCCAGGGTTCCATGGAGATGGTCGAAGTCACCCTCGACAGCGACGCTCCCGTCATCTTGAATAACTCCACCCTGGATGAGATTGCGCTCCCCGACGTGGCCAAGGTCGTGGCCATCGTCCGTGATGAGATGCCCCTCTCCCCTTCGCCTTCGACCACCTTTCAAGAGCACGACCACGTTCTGCTCTTGGTCAAGAAGGGCGAACACGGTTGCCTGAACGGGATATTCACCGCCCAATAACTGACGAGTCACTCGCCTACCATTCGAGTATGCGCGCGGCCTTCTTTGATCTCGACAAGACCGTTATTGCTAAAACTTCTATTGTCGCCCTCGGCCCGCAACTGCACGCCAGTGGTTTCATTCGTCGACGCACGCTGGCGCGGGCCGTCGTCGGTCAGTTGATGTTTCTCTGGTTCGGAGCCGACCAGAACAAGATGGAAAAAATTCGGCGCGACATGCTCAAGATCGCTAAGGGCTGGAATCGCAACGACGTTCGTCAACTCGTCACCGAGACCCTGCACGACGTCATCGAACCACTGATCTACCGCGAAGCTCTGGAGCTCATCGATTACCACCGCGCCCAGGGTGACGAAGTCTGGATTGTGAGTTCCTCACCGGCCGAAATTGTGGAGCCCTTTGCCGACATCGTCGGTGCCAACGGCGCGATTGCTTCCCGGGGCCAGGTCGACAGCATGGATCGCTACACCGGCGAACTGGAGTTCTTCTGTCAGGGTGCCAACAAGGCCGTGGCGATTCGCGAGCTCGCCGCCGAGCGGGGTATCAACCTGGCCGAATCATCGGCCTACTCGGACTCGGAAACCGACGTCCCCATGTTGGAAGTCGTCGGCCATCCTTTCGCTGTGAACCCCGACCGGACTTTGACCAAGATTGCGCACGAACGAGAGTGGCCAACGTTGATCTTTGACCACCCGGTACGGGCCACGAATCGACGAGCACCCAGCACACCGTTCGCGGTGGGCATGGTCGTCTTGGCCGTAGCGGCCTTTTTGGGTCGCTCGAAGTTCAAGAGCAAGACGCTCTCGTAACTAGGCGAGCAGGTCGCGCCAGCCCATGTCTACAGCGGGGTGACGAAGCTTGCTCATCGCGCGTGACTCAATCTGGCGAATCCGCTCGCGCGTAAGGCCGAGTTCGGCACCGACGTCTTCGAGGGTGCGCTGAGGCATTCCACCGAGACCGTAGCGCATGCGCAGAATCTGACGCTCACGCTCGTCGAGGACTTGCAGGCCGCGCTCGATTTCCTGCGGAATGAGCGACTCGGCCGCTACTTCGTAGGGCGATGAAACTGAACGGTCTTCAATGACGTCACCGAGTTCGGCATCACCGTCTTCGCGCAGTGGCTCCGACAGGGACACGGGGTCGTTCGAGAAGCGGAGTGCTTCGCGCAACTTCTGACAGCGGTTCGGACACTCCTCGCCCTTCTCACCATTCTTTGGCGCCTTAGGGCAAAAGGATCGGGCCGCGCCGCGGATTGGCGCGAGGTCCTCGTCATCAAAGTTCAACTCGTCGTCGGCACCCTTGGGCTTCTTCGAGGCCTTTTCGGCGCGCTCGATCCGCGACTTCTCTTCGGCCTGCTTGGCCTTTTCGGGAGTCCACTCGACCATGTCGGTGTCCCAGCAGAGTTCCACCATGGTCGGCGGGCGGCCAAAGTGGATTTCGAGACGGGTCTTGGCCTTTTGAACGCGGGCCAACGTGTCACCAGCGTGCACGGGGAGGCGGATGGTTCGGCCCGTGTTGGCAATACCACGCGTAATTGATTGGCGGATCCACCAGGTGGCGTAGGTCGAGAACTTGAAACCCTTGCGGTAGTCAAACTTCTCGACCGCGTGCATCAAACCAAAATTGCCTTCTTGGATCAAGTCCTGGAGCGGCAGGCCGGAAGCCTGGTACTTCTTCGCGATTGAAACCACGAGGCGGAGGTTCGAAGTTACGAACTCTTCCTGGGCGTTCTCGCCACGCTTTCCGAGCATCTTCATCGCCTGGAGCTCACGGGGAGCGAGCTTCACCAGACGGGCTTCCTTGGAAACGGCCTTGCCCTTCTTGATGAGATCGAGCTTGGAGAGCATCGTGCGAAAGTGGGGGTGCAGAATGCTGGGAATCTCGTAGACGGCGTAGTCAAAGGTGCTCGTGGTCGACTTGCCATCGGCCGACTCGCTTAGATCGAGGTCTTCAGATATTTCGCGCAAAGCCACCAGGGCGTCAGCGGTCAACGCGTCAATAGAACCTTTTTCTGTATTCAGCGTTAGAAGTTCCACGGCCAGTTTCCCGTACCCGTGAATCTTCGCGAGCCGAACTTCGCCTTCCTTCGTCAACAGCGTGTACTGACCGATACCGGTCAAATACGTACGTACGCCATCTTCGTCGTCGCGATCTATACGGTCTTTAACCAACTTGCGAATCCCCCAGAGCAATTAATCCCTATAGGTTCTACCGGTTTTTCGGAGCATTTTGCCCGATACTTGGAAATTCTCTCTACCGAGCGCACGTAATTACATCCCGATCGGTAGGTCGAACCCGACTAGAAGACCAAACGAGGGGGTCGCGAGGTCGAGGGGCTCCCGGGGTTCTCCTCGTATTCCTTGCCGGCGATACGGCGAAGTTGGGGGTTGTTCTGTGCCGCACGGAGCGCCTGGCTCTCACGCCAACGGACCTTCTCACGAGAACATCCCAGTCGATCGGCAATTTCCTCCAGGGTCATCGGAGGCGTTCCGTCCAATCCAAAGCGCAGCGTCAAAATCTCCACGTCGTGGGGCGAGAGAGTATTGGTCTGATTCATAGTGCTCCTTTAATAGTTGTGGCACTGCGACAAGTAGTCCGAGAAACGGGAACGGTTAAAACTCCGACTGGAGCTCGCGCACGCGCCGGGTGGCTCGCACGGAGTTAACGGCTTTTTCTTCCAGAGTCCGGGCTTGACTACGGGTCAAGTTCTTCTTCTTCGCTACGGCCTCGAGCGACTTACCCTGGCCATCAGTTAGTCCGAGTCGCTCCGCCATGACGCTGCGTTCGTCGAGACTGGCCGTCTCGGCCAGCTCTTCGGCCACCAATTCCGCAATCACGCGAAAGTCCACCTTCTCCGTGAAGTCCTCCGCAGCAACATCGACATAGATGTCACCGATGCGCGTCCCGTTGCCTTCGTCGCTACGGACCAAGTCATCCAGCGAGCTCGTGCCTTCCGACCACAGCCGGAGCTTGCGAATCCGGTCAATGGAGAGACCCATGAGTTGTGACAGTTCGGATTCCGTGGCGTCGCGACCGTGTTCGCAACAAAAGTCCACTTGATAGTTGTGGAGGCGACGAACTTCAGCATCCACATCCTCGGGCAGAGCAATTGTGCGGGAGTTCTTCTGCATCGACCGAGAAATCGCCTGGTTGATCCACCAGGTGGCGTACGTCGAAAACTTGAAGCCCTTAGTGGGGTCGAACTTCTCCACCGCGGTCTGGACGCCCATGGCGGCCTCTTGCATCAAGTCTGGTTTCAGTTCCGGACGAATGTTCTTCTTGCCGACCATGCTGATGACCAGCTTGAGATTGCACGTCACGAACTCATCACGGGCCACCTTGCCGTCGGCGATAGTGCGCTTGAGCGCCATCCGATCACGGGCCGAGATGACCTCGCCCGACGCCGCGGCACTCGCCAACTGCGCCTCGGCTTGGCGACCCGCCCGTGAGCGATCGGCCAAAGCAATCTCCTGCGCCCGCGTCAGTGTGGGGTAGTGACTGAGATCTCCAAAAGGAGCGTGTTGGTTGGAACGGTTTGTGATAACTGCCTCTTTCACTTGTCGATACTTCACGTATTTACTGCTGGCCCGTATGTAAGCCCGGTACGTCTGATTGGCAACTGGCGACGACGAAGAA
>Ga0214919_10011893_pt1 | contig 10790 bp, 5 predicted proteins | sample LL1503_MetaG_FD_177994 | JGI IMG/M metagenome (GOLD analysis project Ga0214919, IMG submission 177994) | Freshwater microbial communities from Lake Lanier, Atlanta, Georgia, United States - LL-1503 | ecosystem: Environmental > Aquatic > Freshwater > Lake | place: USA: Georgia | collected 2015-03-15
TACAACCAAGCAACCGTTTCAGGTACTGCTACATTCGTTGGTGACGAACACGCCGCTTTGGCTGTTTTGATCAACCGTGTTGCTAACTTGATCGCCCAACGTACACGTCGTGGCGCAGGTAACTATGCTGTTGTTAGTAGTGCAAGTTTGACAGTGTTGCAATCTGCAACTACTAGCGCATTTGCACGTACTACAGAAGGCACATTCGAAGCACCTACAAACACCAAGTTTGTGGGTACATTGAACGGCGCAATGCGTGTGTTCGTTGACTCTTATGCAAGCGATACAACACCTGTGTTGGTCGGTTACAAAGGTTCTTCAGAAGCAGACGCTCCTGCATTCTACTGCCCATACATTCCTTTGATGTCAAGTGGTGTTGTGTTGGATCCAACAACCTTTGAACCAGTCGTGAGTTTCATGACACGTTATGGCTTCATTGAACTCACTAACACCGCGAGCAGTTTTGGTAACGCTGGCGATTATGTGGGAGAAATTGCTGTGAGTAATTTGTCGTTCTCCTAAGCAGAGTACACAACTTTCTCAGGGATGGGAAGGAAAAACAAAAAGGCTCTTCGGAGCCTTTTTTGTTGGCTAAGTAGATCATGCTAGAACACTACTGGGACAGAGACTGGAATTCTTCCGTCAGTCATAGATCACAATTTGAATATCTAGGACAACAATCACTTGCTGATCGTTTGATATTTTTTGACGATTCTTACCTACAAATACACCTTGGGCCTGAACGAACTGCTCGGGTTGTACGTGATGCTGTGGCCCGCACTGGAAGATTTCCTGTGCTGTGTCTTGACAGCAATCCTTATCCATTGGAAAGACACTATTCTGAGATTTGCCAACACCTAGATCCAGAATCATTTTTTATTTTTCATCCAGATATTCGCCCCAAACTCAGTACACAACCAAATGTGGCACCCTGGCCCAGTTGGCCATTTTATCAGCGAATGGAAAAGAATTATCAACAGGGTCAACCCAAAACACGCAGAGTGAGTTTCTTATCGGGCAGTGGCAGATATCATAGGATCCGATTGTTATATGACATTCGAACTTATATCACACCTGCGGATGTGATAGTGATCAACAAGATTGGCAATTTCCCGGCATCAGTTCCATATAATACCCTGAGCCCGGCACAAATTGAACAATGGTGGTATGACTTGCCATATGTGAATCGCAAAGAATTTCTTGATTACACAGGGGCTGGTGATACGCCGCCAGAAGGACAACAATACAATTCGCATCCAGCCTTTGAAGCCTGTGTAAATATCACAGGAGAGACCTGCTGGAATGATCAAGTGCTGTTGAGTGAAAAAACATGGAAGGCTTATCGTAGTGGATGTCTTGTGATAAATTTTGGTCCAGCCAATAGCACTGATGCCTTGCGTGATCTAGGGTTTGAGATATGGGATCAGTTTGATCAAACAGGCACACACGAACACAAAACGCAGTTGATCATTGACTTAATGAAGCGGGATGATATTGAACATCTATATCAACAAAATTTACCCATGGTCCAACACAATGTTGCATTGTACAACAGCGATGCATTCTTGAAAAAGTTTGCTCAAATGGCCATAGACAAATTGGAAAATTTATTGTTATGAAGATCAATCAATGGTTATACGTGGATCCTGACGACGGACCGTCTCAATCTCTTATTCCTATACTGGCCAAGCAGTTTCCAGATGCTGTGCTGTGTACAAGTTTTGATCAAGTGTGTGATTGCGTCAATGCTGAAGGCCGACATGTGGTATTGATATTGCCACCTCAGGCTCCTGACATGGAACTGGATCAAGCAAGAAGTATTAGAAAAACTGAAATATTGAAATTAACTCAGCAAAGTGTTGAGTGTGTTTTGTTTGTGACAGAGATATTTGACATCACCAGAGATTTTGATTGGATCAATTCTATACATAATTTGTTGATTGTGACTCCTTGTCAACACAACTTTGGTCTGTTGAACTATCCTTGGGTCACGTGGCAACATTGGTTACAAGATGCGGCAGATGTATATCGACAGCCGGGCATGGCTGAGTATATTGCTACTCTTGACACAGCGCAGGTTAAGACTCAATTGTTTGACGTATTGTTAGGTGGTGAACGCCCATACCGAACCCTGTTGCATGATTGGATTGAACAAGATTCAATATTGTCTGCAAAGTCAGTCATGACATATTATGGCGGAACAACTACTAGACCCCGAATAATCTTGGAACCTGACATGGATGCTGATCGATTACCAACACCATTTCACACAGGATTCAGTCTTGAGTTTTGTGGAGTCTCAACAAGAATGGCAGTGGTGCCGCCAGTGTCAGTTTACCAACAATGTGCCTATAGTATAGTGACCGAAACCAATGCACAACACAACTATGTGTTCTTTACAGAAAAAATTGCTCGGGCCATGGTGTGTGAACGTTTGTTCGTTGTGCTATCCAGTTATAGATACTTGCACTATCTTAGACAAGCAGGATTTCAAACGTTTGGAGACGTTATCAATGAAAGTTATGATTTGGAAGTTGATGATGTCAGACGTTGGCGCATGGCATTTGAGCAGATGCAAGTGTTGGCCACAATGGATCAACAACAAGTGCTAGAACGTATACAGCCCATAGTAAAACACAATCGTCAGGTGTTGTTACAGATTGATTGGCACAAAAAAATGTCCCAGCAAGTGGGACAAATTTTAGAATCTAGACTTCAGTTAAATCTTAAAAAATCCTAAGAACTTTGCAATTTTTGCCATTGGTGCTGACCAATCACCATATTTTTCTTGACGGAACAATCTAGCAGTGGTATACCAAGGTGAATCATCACGGTTCTGCATCCAACGCCAGCAAGGCCCGTATGAATTAAGAGGGATCCATACAGGTCGGCCCATGGCACCTGCTAAGTGTGCGGCCGCTGTGTCTACCGAGATCACAAGATCCAAATGATGCATTAGCGCGGCTGTGTCAGCAAAGTCATTAATGGTACCAGGGTAGCACTCTACTCCTGCTGCCTTGATCACTGCTTCGTCTTCCTCACTGGCATCTACTTGTAAACTAACCCATTGGTGTTCAGGAAACTTTTGTACCAGTGCGGCCATGGTCGCCGCTGGCATGCTCTTGTGCTGATTGATCCAGGAATCTTTGCGTCCTGACCAAGCAACGCCAATCCTCATGCGATTTTTTGAAATACCCAATCTTTCGGACCATACTTTCACACGTTCTGGGTCAGGTTGCACATACTGCAAATAGTGTTGAACATTTTCCAACCGCATGTTTAACAGTCTAGGCAGGCTCATCATGGCAACCCAGTAGTCAAACGGGCCAATCACATCTTCGGTATTGCAGGTTACTTCTAAGATTGCCGGAGGGGTATTGATCAGTAAAGGTTTGATTCCGGGACTCACATGCAGTCGAATCTTTGCACCCCGGTCTTGCAGATTGCCACAGAATCTCAAGAATTGAATTTGATCACCTAATCCTTGCTCGCCAATGACCAGAATAGTCTTGTCACGCAGATCCTCACCTGACCACTCAGGGCTGGGCAGTCGAGGTTTGGTACCGTCTAGGTGTTCATAACGCCAGCGACTTTCGTACAACTTCCAGCCTTGTTCATAGTTGCCCAGCATTAAGTGTGCCACTGCAAGATTGAATTCTGCTGTGACACTGGCGGGATCCAACAATCTTGCAGTTTCCAAAAAAGGAATGGCACGTTGTGTATGCCCCATTTCTCTCAGCACATTGCCGTAGTTGTTGAATGCGCCTGAATGGTTGGGATCTTGCACAAAGGCCTGTGCATAAAATGCAATGGCTTTTTCTGGATCGTGTTTTTCTCTGGCCAGGTTACCACTGGCAATCAAGTCGTTTGTGTTCATGAAGATATTTAAGAAAACAACCGTACACGGCAAAATAAAACTGTTTTCATAAATACTTGTCAACGCAATACTGCGTTTTATGCGGCGATTAAACCCACCGCGTAGTGCCTAGAACGCACATAGGGCTTCTTTAAGGAGAAATCAAATGGGAAGAGCACTTAAAATTCAAAAAAACAACGTTGGTTCTGGATCTACTGTAACCGGTGACCCTCCAGTAACAGCATATAATCAAACTGTCTTAACAGGCGCTGGTTATCCAAACTTTGGTAGTTTGACCTCACCGGCAACTCCATACAATTCGGCTGACACACTTGATTCAACTCAGTTTGTGGGCGTGGTTGGTGGTTCACCCGCTACCAGTACTCCAAGTACTACCTTTCCAGAGGTGTTGGCAGCAGTAAATATTTTGTTAGCAGATGATTCAAGTACTGGTGCCGGCGCCGGTCGTTTGATCCGCCAGAAAGGTGCGCACAAATTCTTGGTTGCTTACACAGCCAGTACCACTGCTGACGAAAGTTTAATTGTTGGCCAGGCATACCAAATTGCTGTACTTGGCACAACTGATTGGCAGACTTGCGGAGCCCCAGCAGGTGCCACAGTTGGTGACATATTCACAGCAGTGGCAGTTGGATCAGGTTCGGGCACTGCGTACCCAGTTGGTCAATGTGTGTTGTCAAATGCAGCCGCACCCACAGCAGGTAACATGAGTATTGAATATTCAGTTGGCGACTCAGCCGCTGTGTACGCCAGTTACATCACCAACAAATGGATTCGTGACTGGAACGGCATGACCTATGGCACTTACAGCAACAACAACACTGGTGAAAACATCTACTCAAGTGAAAACTTCTATGTAACCAACTTCTTCACAGACGAAGGCACAGTCACATGGTCTGGTGCAGAGATTATCAACGGTGTGGACGCAAACAACGGTAGTTTGCAGTTGGCTCAAGTGGTCAACGTTACAAGTTAATTTGTAACACCCCAACATCCTCCTTGCTAACTACAAGGAGGATTTTTATGACCCTAGCATTTGTGTGTGGCAACGGCGTCAGTCGCCGGGCAGTAGACCTAAATCAACTTAGACCCCTGGGCAAGATCTACGGCTGTAACGGGCTTTATAGAGATTTTGAGCCCGATTGCCTTGTGGCTACAGACAAGCCCATTGCTGAAAGCATACAAAATTCTGGCTACAGCAAAACACATAAATTTTATACTCGTCGACCCATAACAGGACTAGGAGCATTGCCAGTGCCTAAAAAGTATCACAGCAACAGTTCAGGACCCATAGCCACGGCCCTGGCGGCATTAGACGGTCACAATACTATCTATATGTTAGGGTTTGATATGGGTCCTACTGTGAATCAAAAGTTCAATAACGTATATGCAGGGACAGATTTTTACAAACGTCCAGACGCCGCACCCACATACACAGGCAATTGGGTAAAGCAATTATGCACAATTGCACAGGACTTCCCACAAATGGCGTTTGTACGGGTGTGCGGAACAACCACTGCAGACATACGAGAATTAAAACATTTTAACAATCTAGTTCATATACCTGTGCAAATGTTCCTGGAACGTGTGGCAACGGGTATAGATCTCTAACACTTGCCAGATCTCAGAGTATATTTGATTGCGGTAAATACACTCAGAGACTCTAATTTATGACACAATTCATCATTGATATTGGCGCAGTACCCGATGACGGGCAAGGTGATCCGTTACGGACCGCGTTTGATTATACCAACGAAAACTTCAATCAGATTTTTGCGGCGGGTCCAGTACTCAGTAATATTCAAATTGGTAATAACACTATTACCACCACAGTTCTCAACAGCAACTTAATTTTAAGCCCATCAGGTATTGGACGGGTACAATTCAACAATACCTTGTTTCCTAGGCTGACCGATGTTTATGACATTGGTACACCCAGTTTGCGTTTCAACTCTATCTACCTGGGTACAGGTGGTATTGACACCACTGGCGGTATAACAACAACAGGCAACATTACAGCCAGTTATTTCATTGGCAACGGCAGTCAACTCACTGGCATTGTGGCTACAACAGGTAGTCAAGTTACAAACGGTAATAGCAATATTAATATACCTGCCGCTGGATCTAACATTTTTGTCACTGTTAACGGTACCAGCAATGTTGTGACATTTGCCAACACAGGTGCGTATGTTGCAGGTCAAGTCAGCGCAACTGGTAATATTGCTGGCAATTATATTTTAGGTAACGGTGCATTATTAACTGGTATCAACGTTGGTTATGGTAATAGTAATGTGGCAGACTTTTTGCCCACATACACAGGTAACCTTGTTAGCCTAACAGGACCAGTCACTACCACTGCCAATGTAACCGGTGGTAATTTACGCACAGCAGGTCAGATATCGTCCACTGGTAATATCACTGGTGGTAATATCAATACAGGCAGACTGAACGCTGGATACATTACCACAGGAACAACCATAAGTGCTGTGGGCAATATTGCTACCAGTAGTTATTTCATTGGTGATGGTAGTTTATTAACAGGCATCAATGCCAACTATGGCAATGCCAATGTAGCGGCATTCTTACCAACTTACACAGGTAACTTGGTTAGTTTAACAGGACCAGTTACTACCACTGCCAATGTAACCGGTGGTAACTTAAGAACATCGGGCACAATACTAGCCTCAGGAAATATTACTGCGGCCAATCTTGATACAGGTAGAGTCAATGCGGCCAATATCACTGCAAGCGGTTTGATATCAGCAGTGGCCAATATCACAACCAGTGCATACTTCATTGGTGATGGTAGTCAACTCACAAACTTACCCGCTGGAAATTACAGTAATGCTAATGTAGCGTCTTTCTTACCAACCTACACTGGTAGTATGTCAAGTATGACTGGCCTGTTGAGAACCACAGCCAACATTGCAGGTGGAAACATTTCTATAGTTGGTAATATCACTGGTGGCAACGTTGATACAGGCAGAGTCAATGCTGGTAATGTAACAGTAAGCGGACCAGTAAGTGCTATAGGCAATATCACTACCAGTGCATACTTTATTGGTGATGGTAGTCAACTCACAAACTTACCAGCAGGAAATTATAGCAATGCTAACGTGGCAGCCTTCTTGCCCACATACACCGGTAACTTGGTCAGCCTCACAGGACCAATCACAACCACTGCCAATGTAACAGGTGGCAATTTACAAACCGCCGGTCAAATTTCTGCCACTGGAAACATCACAGGTGGCAATGTTGATGCCAGCAGAGTCAATGCCAATACAGTCACTGTCACATCGACTATTTCTGCTGCCGGCAATATCACAGGCAACAACCTTATTGGTTCAACAGTCACAGCCACCACAGTCACAGCCATTGCCAATGTTGTTGGCGGCAATATCACAACCAGTGGTCAGGTATCAGCAACAGGTAACATTCAGGGTGGCAATCTCAATGCACCCGGCGGCACAGTAACATCTAACATTGTCAGTGCCACTGGGCGAGTGCAAGGCGGAAATCTGGTTACCACTGGGTTTATCACTGCCACAGGCAATATCACTGGTGGCAATATAGATACCGGCAATGTACATGCGGGCAATATAAATGTTGACAGTATTATTTCTGCTGTGGGTAATGTCTATGGCAATAATCTTATTGGTAGTTCACTGTCAGTAACTGGTAATCTATCTGCAGGCAATGTTTCTATTTCGGGCACATTTGGCGCCGCGTCTCTCAGTGCTTCGGGCAATATTACAGGAGGGAATTTACTCACAGCCGGTAATGTTTTTGGCAGTTACTTTGTTGGTAACGGTGCCTTATTAACTGGTATCACAGTCAGTGCTGGTACTTCAATCTTAAACGGCAATAGTAATGTCGCGGTGGCTGCTAATGGTAATGTTACCATAAGTTCAGCAGGTGTAAGCAATATTGCATCGTTTGCCAATACCGGTGTATATGTGGCAGGTGTGGTTAGTGCAACAGGTAATGTTACCGGTAGTTACCTATTAGGCAACGGTGCATTTATTACTGGTTTGCCAGCCGGATATAGTAACGCTGATGTGGCCAATTATTTGCCCACGTATACTGGTAATTTGGTCAGTCTAACCGGACCTGTAATAACAACAGCCAATATCTCAGGCAACTATTTCATTGGTAACGGTTCGTTACTAACTGGGGTAACTGCGTCTTCTGTAAACGCTGCCGCATTAGTCGGTAACACACTGAGTTCAAACGTACTTTACTCGAGCCTAACTCAGGTCGGTAATCTAGCCAATCTAAATGTAACAGGCAATGCCACAAGTGGTAATATACTCACAGGTGGTCTACTATCGGCTACTGGTAATATTTCTGGCAATTACATTTTAGGTAATGGTGCGTTACTAACTGGTGTCATCACAAGTGTAGCCAACATTAACAACGGAACATCAAATGTAACCGTAGTCAGTTCAGGCGGTAATGTCTCTGTTGGAGTTGGCGGAACATCAAACGTGGCAGTGTTTGCCACAACAGGTGCTTATATAACTGGCGAAGTAAGTGCAACTGGTAATATATCTGGCAATTACTTTATTGGTAATGGTAGTCAACTGACAGGTGTTGTGGCCTCAAGTGTAAATGCTAATGCATTGGTTGGTAATACACTAAGTTCAAACGTTTTATACTCGACTTTAACACAAGTTGGTAATTTGGCCAACTTGAGTGTGGTTGGAAACACAATCAGTGGTAATTTCCTTACAGGTGGATTAATATCTGCTACGTCAACAATTACAAGTGCGGCCAATATAGTTGGTGGCAATTTGTTAACAGGGGGTCTAGTAAGTGTTACTGGTAATGCTACGGTTGGTAATCTATCTACAGCAGGACTACTCACAGCATCTGGTAATGTCACAGGCGGTAATTTAACTACAGCAGGCCAAATCACAGCCAGTGGAAATATTTCGGGCAACAATGTTTTTGTCACTGGAGTTGCAAGTGTAACAGGTAATGTAATTGCTGGAAACGTAAACACCAGTGGCATTCGTCCCACTAGCGGTGAACTAACAATCAGTACTGCTACAGGTAATTTAAATTTACAACCGGCTGGCAACATTGTGTTGGCCAACACATTTATTAATAGTGTAGCATATCCAGCACAAGATACTGATGCCGCAACTAAACTATATGTCGACAACATGGTGTCGTCGGCTCTGGCATTCCATGCACCAGCATATGCGGCCACTACAACAGACTTGGCCACAGCCACAAGTGGCACAATCAGTTATACACAACCAAATGGTGTGAGCAACGGAGTCGGTGCATACTTGAGTACCACCGGATCATTCAATCTAATTGACACAGCCAATGTACAAACTGCAGGCACACGTATCTTGGTCAAGAACGAAGGCAATGCAGTATACAATGGTGTGTACACTTGGAGCAATGCCAGTGTTATTGTGCGCTCAACTGACGCAGACGAATATGGTCCAGATAGTGCTAACCAACTGAGTCTAAACGATTATTTCTTTACCACAAACGGTAACGTCAATGCTGGCTCGGCTTTTGTAGTCAACGCCCCAACAGGTACAATCACATTTGGTACAAGCAATATTACTTTTGCCTTGTTCAGTCAAACAACAGCCTACACAGCCAACGTTGATGCTGGTCTGAGTCTAATAGGAACACAATTCAACGCCAAGGTAGACAATAATACCACAGCATTTGACGTTACTGGCAACATCATTGTCAAGGCTGGTGCTAATCTTACAACACCAAATATTGGCGCCGCAACTGGTACAAGTCTAAGTTTAATAGGCAACGTCAACAGCGGAAATGTAAACACAGGTGGGCTGATATCAGCAACTGGCAATATCATAAGCGTTGCCAATATCAGTGGTGGCAATATCTTAACTGCTGGTGTAGTTTCAGCAACTGGCAATGTCGCTGGTAATTTCTTTATTGGTAATGGTTCGCAACTGACTGGTGTTATTGCTTCCGGAGGCCAAGGTAACACAATCACTTTGGGAACTCCTACAGACGGTAGTTTGACAACCAACGTTGCTTATCCTGGATGGACCACAGGTACCTTTGTGACAGATGGTCTTGATGATTTAAATCAAGTGTCATTGAACATTGCCAACAGTACCTACGTAGGCAATGCTGTTATCATTGCCAATGTTTATTCTGGACCCAGTCCGCTAACAGTGGCATTTACCAGTAGTTACATTGGTAATCCCAACAGTTTCTTGTGGCAGTTTGGAGATGGCACAGCCAACGGAACCACTGCCAATGCCACTCACACGTTTAGTAATGCGTCGGGCGGAACTTTTACTGTGACCTTTACCGCCTTCAATACCAATGGAACTTACAATGGCAATGCGGCCAATGGCGCCAAAGGGTCTACTAGCACTGCCAACATTTCAAACATTGTGTTGTACACTCCAAGTCCAATACCATCATTTACTCTGAGCAGTAACAGTTTCAATACTGGTAATACCATAACCATAACCAACACCAGTCAGTATGTGGTCTGGTATGATTTGAGTTTTGGCGATGGTACTGCTAACTTTACTGCTGGACCTGGACTGGGTAACACATCATTTACCAATGTTACTCATCAATACAACTCTGTTTCAGCCAACGCAGACAGTTTGTACAGCGTGATCCTGAGTGGTACCAGTAACACCGCCGGGCCCAGTAACGTCACAGTTGTTTCGTCTGCCAGCAATGTCAAAGTTTACGCACCACAAACTGGTAATGTGTTTGTCACTGCCAACCGGGCCAACGTGATCAACGGATTGGGTGGCATAAGTTTCCGTAACGACTCAACTGGCACGCCAGGAAACACAGCCAGTTTTGGCGCACAACAATTGTATAACTTCAACTACGGCGATGGCAATATTGGTAACGTCAACGTGGGCACTGGCATAGCAGGTAACCCAAG
>Ga0214919_10011895_pt1 | contig 10788 bp, 11 predicted proteins | sample LL1503_MetaG_FD_177994 | JGI IMG/M metagenome (GOLD analysis project Ga0214919, IMG submission 177994) | Freshwater microbial communities from Lake Lanier, Atlanta, Georgia, United States - LL-1503 | ecosystem: Environmental > Aquatic > Freshwater > Lake | place: USA: Georgia | collected...
TGATCTTTCATTTGACGCGGCCTAACGTGCTGCCCTTGGACGATGTGGGACTGATAAATGGCATCAGCCGCAATTATTTTTCGGGAGAAGCGGTGAGCCGCAGCGACGCACGCGAGGTGGCCGCTGCCTGGGCCCCGTATTGCAGCGTGGCAACTTGGTATATTTGGCGCTCGCTCGACCCGGTGCCGGTGGACTACTAGGCAACGGGGTTTTGGGGGCAGGGCATCAACCTGGAGGAGGGTGAAATTGGCCAAAAAGACATTTCTCGACTTTGAGTCACCGATTGCGGAGCTTGAAGGCAAGATCGAAGAGCTGCGCTATGTGCAAAACGAATCTGCAGTGGATATTTCTGCCGAAATCGAACAGCTCAGCAAAAAAAGCCAGCAACTGGTCAAGGACATCTACAGCAACCTCACGCCCTGGCAGATCACCAAAATCGCCCGCCACGCGGAGCGCCCCTATACGCTGGACTACATCAGCGAAATTTTTACCCACTTTATCGAGCTGCACGGCGACCGCCACTTTGCCGATGACCTGAGCATTGTCGGCGGCTTGGCCCGTTTTAACGGCACGCCCTGTATGGTGCTAGGCCAGCAAAAAGGGCGCGACACCAAAGAACGCGGCCTGCGCAACTTTGGCATGAGCAAGCCCGAGGGCTACCGCAAAGCGTTGCGCCTGATGAAGCTGGCTGAAAAATTCAAACTTCCGGTATTCACTTTTGTAGATACGCCCGGCGCTTACCCCGGCATCGATGCTGAAGAGCGTGGCCAGTCCGAAGCCATTGGCCGCAATATTTTTGAGATGGCCCAGCTGGAAGTACCCATCATCACGACCATCATCGGCGAGGGTGGCTCTGGCGGCGCGCTGGCGATTGCGGTGGCAGACCAGGTGGTGATGCTGCAATATTCCATTTACTCGGTGATCAGCCCCGAAGGTTGCGCTTCCATCCTCTGGAAAACCTCGGACAAAGCCGAAGTGGCTGCCGACTCGCTAGGCATCACCGCGTTGCGCCTCAAAGCCCTGGGACTGGTGGACAAAATTGTCAGCGAGCCCGTCGGTGGCGCGCACCGTGACCACAAACAAGCGGCGGTGTTCCTCAAGCGCGCTTTGGGCGATGCCTTCCGCCAGGTCAGCGACTTGCGCGTGAAAGAGCTGCTGGATCGACGCTACGAGCGCCTGCAGGGCTACGGCCGCTATACCGACACCAAGGCCAGCGGCAAATAGAGCGTGGCACGCCCATGACTCGCCCGCTGGACGCGGCGATTGCGGCCTTTGAACCTCACCTGCCGCTCGCTGTGGCCTACAGCGGCGGCGCTGATTCCACTGCACTTTTACATGCCTGCGCAGCGCGCTGGCCCGAGCAGGTGCTGGCGGTACATGTCAATCACGGGCTGCAAGCTGCTGCTTCCGACTTTGAACAACATTGCCAGGCCGTTTGCGCTGGTCTGGGCGTGCCGCTGCATGTGATCCGCGTCGATGCCCATGCCCGCGCCGGCCAAAGCCCCGAAGATGCCGCCCGCTTGGCGCGCTATGGCGCCTTGCGCGCATTTGCCCTTCCTGAAAACGCCGAGCCGCCTTGCGCCACCGTGGCCCTGGCTCAGCATGCGGACGATCAAGTGGAAACTTTGCTGCTAGCCTTAAGCCGTGGCGCGGGGCTGGCGGGCCTGAGCGCCATGCCGGCCCGCTGGGCGCGCGATGGGGTGGATTACGCGCGGCCTTTATTGGAAGTGAGCGCGGAGGATATTCGCGCCTGGTTGACCGAGCGCGGATTGCCCTGGATCGAAGACCCCAGCAACGCGCACACCGGCTTTTTGCGCAACCGCTTGCGCGCCGAGTTACTGCCGGTGCTGCGCGCCATCATTCCGCATTACGCCGACACCTTGCCGCGCAGCGCGTCGCACGCGGCGCAGGCCCAGAGCTTGTTAAGCGAATTGGCGCAGGCCGATTTGCAGGCGCTCTGTGAGGATGAGGGCTCTGCGCCGTTGATTGCCAAACTGCAAGCCCTTTCAACCGCACGCCAGGCCAATGTGCTGCGCCACTGGCTTAGCAGCGTGCATCACACCCAGGCCAGCAGCGCGCAATTGCAGGAGTTGCTGGCGCAAATAGCGGCCTGCACCACGCGCGGACACCAGCTGCATATTCGCGTTGGGCACGGTTTTGTGCGGCGCAGCAATGGGGTGCTCGATTGGTACAATCCGACAGTTTAGCTAAGCACAAATACCATCCATGGCTCTCATAGTTCACAAGTACGGCGGCACCTCCATGGGCTCGACCGAACGTATCCGCAATGTCGCCAAGCGGGTCGCCAAGTGGCACCGCGCGGGACACCAAATGGTGGTCGTCCCCTCTGCCATGAGCGGCGAAACCAACCGCCTGCTGGGTCTGGCCAAAGAATTGGCTCCCAGCAAAGCATCACCCTCTTACGAGCGCGAGCTTGACATGCTGGCTTCTACCGGCGAACAGGCTTCTAGCGCTTTGCTGGCCATTGCCTTACAGGCCGAGGGACTGCAATCTGTCAGCTACGCTGGCTGGCAAGTGCCCATACGCACCAACAACGCCTACACCAAAGCGCGCATCGAATCCATTGACGACGCCCGCGTGCGCGCCGACCTCGACGTCGGCAAAGTGGTCATCGTCACCGGCTTTCAGGGCATGGACGACGCTGGCAATATCACGACCTTGGGGCGCGGCGGATCGGATACCTCGGCGGTGGCGGTGGCTGCGGCCATGAAGGCGCAGGAATGCCTGATTTACACCGATGTCGACGGCGTCTACACCACCGACCCGCGCGTGGTGCCCGAGGCCCGGCGCCTCAAGACCGTTAGTTTTGAAGAAATGCTGGAAATGGCCTCGCTGGGGTCCAAAGTGCTGCAAATCCGCTCGGTGGAATTTGCCGGCAAATACCGCGTGCCGCTGCGAGTGCTAAGCAGCTTTACCCCCTGGGATATTGATATTCGCGAAGAAGCCGCATCGGGCACTTTGATCACTTTTGAGGAAGACGAACACATGGAACAAGCCATCGTTTCTGGCATTGCCTTTAACCGCGACGAAGCCAAAATCGCCTTACGCGGCGTGCCCGACAAGCCTGGCATCGCCTACCAAATTTTGGGCGCGGTAGCCCAGGCCAATGTGGATGTTGACATGATCATTCAAAACATCAGCAAGGACGGCAAAACCGACTTCAGCTTTACCGTCAACCGAAGCGACTACTCCAAGACCATGGACCTGCTGCGCGCCAGCGTTATCCCAGGCCTGGGCCTGGACGACCTGGAAGGGGACACCAAAATTTGCAAAGTGTCCATCGTCGGCATCGGTATGCGCAGCCATGTGGGCATCGCCAGCAAAATGTTCCGCGCCTTGAGCGAGGAGGGTATCAACATCCAGATGATCTCCACCTCCGAGATCAAGACCTCGGTAGTCATCGACGAAAGATACATCGAATTGGCTGTGCGCGCCCTGCACAAAGCCTTCGACCTGGACCAGCCCGCCACCGCCTGAGCGCCCGGCAAACCGTGACATAATCGCTGGATTGGAAACGTGACCGAGTGGCCGAAGGTGCTCCCCTGCTAAGGGAGTATGGGGTGTAGAGCCTCATCGAGGGTTCGAATCCCTCCGTTTCCGCCAAGACTATTTCGAACTGATTCCAAATCGTTCGAACAAATTACAACCCGTTCGGGGCCTCCTTGGGTGCGCCCCTAGAGCACTTCCCGGATCACAAAGGCTTATTCACAGGCCTCAATGTCTGTGAACCGGCACAAGACCTTACCCACATTCTTAGTGGCTGCTGACCCAGTTTTCAACACTCAATCCGGCGTAGTTCACAAAGTCGGCTTCGTTGTTGGTAACCAGTGTCACTCCTAAAGCGACCGCATGGGATGCGATGAGTTTGTCAAGGGCATCGCGGTTGCGATCTTTGTAGGCTGCGCGGATAGGGCCATAGGCCTTGGCAGCTTGTGCATCAAAAGGCGCAACCTTGATGTCGTCGAGCAAACTCTCCAGTGCCGACCGGTTGGATTCCTGTGCCACAGTGCTTGAGCAGGCGATACCAAATTCAAGCTCAGCCAAAGTCACAGCAGAAATAACAACGTCGCCCACAAAGCACTTGGCAAACCGCTCGCGCACCTCGGGCGGCTGATGCTTCATGAGGTAGATGCAGATGTTGGTGTCGAGCATGTATTTCGGATTCATAAAGTCTCGCGCTCGCCCTCCATGTTTTCGCCCCGGCCCTGGGCCATGAAGTCAGGTGAGAACTTGGCAAGTTTGCCCAATACATCGCCCATGCGGCGCTGGGCCGGACGGATGCGCAACTCGTCCCCTTGTCGCTCTATGACCAGATCAACGTCCCACGTGCTGTAGGCAAGTTCGGCAGGAATGCGAACGGCTTGGGAGTTGCCGTTCTTGAAAAGTTTGGTGTTGGCCATGGCGAACCTTTTGTGGATGTACGCGTACATCTTAATCCAGGAGGAAATTAATGTAAAGCCAAGTATCCAGTCGATCTGCGGCGCGAGTTACACCGATGTATTGACATTTAGAAAGATGAACCGGACACCCAGTGCTTGATTTGCTTACCCAACAAAAACTTAGGCGTGTTGCGATCTGGAATCTTCTAGCCCGCCAAGACTATTTCGAACTGATTCCAAGTCGTTCGAACAATTTACAACCCGTTCGGATCCTCCTTGGGTGCGATCCTAGAACACTTTCCGGACCAGACAGGCTTCTTCATAGGCCTCAATGTCTTTGAACCGGTACAAAACTTTCCCCACGATCTTCAAGTACTGCGGGCCCTCGCCGACGGTGCGCCAGCGCTGAAGGCGTGCGACTGAACAAACCCAACGATCGGCGAGCATTATTTCGGTCAGTAGCTGGCGGGCAGGTTCGGCCGGGACCTCTGGAACCAACAGTTTGGGCTCGAACTTGGGTTCGTTGGCTGCTGTTTTGGCGATGCCATTGGACAGGGCGTCCAGCACGTCACCCATGTTTTTAACCCGTGGGTTCGAAGTTGAGTAGTTGTTAGTAGCCATGGACTTGCTCCTTGATGCCTATCTGCAGTGGTTTCGTATAGGTTCATACCGCTTGGCTGAGCATTTTTTCTCAGTGAGTAAGCAATGAGGGAAATAGCTCCATCAAGTTGGATGGGGCAAAACCTGAATTCGCACCGTACCGATTGCATGCGGTTTTATGTGGTGCTGGCCCGCAAGGTGTGATGGGGCGCAGATCGAGTTGGATTGGGATACTCAGGTCAAGGTATTGGCTACGGATATTTTTTCTCAGCACAAAGCTGGTTCACGTAGTCGCCAAAAGCTGACATGAGCTTAGACTTTGCGATCTGAGGGGTGGCGCCAACGTTGCCAGACAAATACAACGCCGACATGCCTATGCAAAATGCGAGCATGGACAAAGTGGTGTTCCGCGAATCGGCATCAGAAAACAGAGCCTCTTTGATGCAACTTCGAACACACTCGTGCAAAATCCGGTAGGTTGGCTTGGCCGCGTCAGTGGCTTGCTCCCAGCCCTTGATTCGCGCCAACCCCCGGCCTGACAAAAAGATCAACTCAAAGTAGCCTGCCTGTTCGATAGAAAAATCAAAGAAGCCCTGGGCGAGCAGCAGTAGGCTCTGGCGTGCGTCTTCAGTACCTCGATGGCGGTTTAGATAGTCTTCAAACACCAGAAAGCCAGCCTCCAGTAAGGCAAGTTGCAACGACTCCTTGTTGGCAAAGTGCTTGTAGATCGCCATGGGCGTGATACCAACATCCCCCGCAATTTGCCGCATCGAGATGTGTTCAGGGCCCTGCTGCAAAAGACGTTCGAGTGCAGCGGAAAGAATCCTGGATTTTGTGGATAGAGCGACTTCTTCAGACATTTATCAATCGGCACTCAACGGTCAACGCATCTCGCTAATAACCACGGTCGGAGGTGTGTCAGTGTAGTTCGTCATGTCAGCACCCAGTGCCTTGCCCGCCGCTGCCATGCCTATCTGAAACGTGGCCTGATCGGCAAACACCATGTGCGCGGCTGCCACGACGGGCGGTGGCTTACCAGCGCCGTTTGCAAGACATTCATCAATTTCAAGCCTTTGTAGGCCATGCGGCTCCAGCAGCTCACCGATCAGAGCGCGGTGTTTGGTCTGGTAATAGCTGTGGTCAAAACGTTGACCTTCAACGGCAGGATAGGAAACGGTAACACGGATCATTGGGTACTCCAGTTGATAGAAGGATGGCGGTCCTCAAACCGCCGTTCGAATCTCGGTCATGAGATCGCGCTTGAGATAGGCCGATGCAGCAATTACGCCACCAACCAGCGCGCCAATCACGCCATCGGTGGCGATATCCTGCCCGGTCAAATACAGCCCGTGAATGGGTGTATGGGCCCGCAGCCACTTTTGTGCAAATCGATGTGGCGATGCTTCAATGCCCATGAACCCCCCACGCTGGCGTTTGGCGAAGGTTTCATATGACAGGGGGGTGGAAACTTCCACGTAGTCAATGTACTGCTCCGCATTTGGAATGTGGCGATACAACTCTGCTAGCAGGCGCTGCTTGATCTGCTCTTTGATTGCCAAGTAATCATCGCCACGCTTCATCCACGAGGTATCCGACCACTGCGCGAAATGGCGATAGTCGGTGTAAGCGTACATCTCTACCGTGGCTTTTCCGGGGAAGTCGCGCTCCCAATGCGGGTCTTTGGTCGATGGGAAAGTGATGAAGTACCAGGGAAAAGGCTCATCGAAGTCCTGCCGGTGTGCCACTAAGTTTTGTTCCAGATCTGCACCAGGATGTGACCAGATATTGGCGGGCTTCAGTCCAACTTGCTCGTTGCTTCCCTTGAACCCAATATTGATCCCGACCACCGCGTAGGCGTCGCGCACTTGGCTCAACTGCGAGGCCATAGATTGCTCTGTCGCGGATTGTTGGCTTAGCAGTCGGCCAAAAGTGTTTTGCACCCCAGCGTTGCTAAACACGGTCGGGCAAGAGATGACTTCGCCCGAGGTCAGGCGCACACCTGTCACTGCATCGTCGCGTGTGAGTATTTCCGCGACCTCGGCACTGTGAAGTACCCGGCCACCCGAGTTCTCAATGATGGGGACCATCGCTTCGGCAAAGGCACTACCTCCTCCCACTGGATAGTGCGCGCCGTACAAGTAGTGCTTGGCCAGCATGCAGTGCATGGCAAACGAGCTTTTGCTGGGTTCTAGGCTGTAGTCTCCCCAATTTGCACACAGGACGGCAATCAACTCTTCGTTCTTGGTTAACTGGCGAAGAACGTCGATGGTAAGTTGTCCGGAATACTGGTGGAATTCAGTGCAGTAGGCGTCGTATAGCTTTTCAGCGGCCACTGACGGCAACGCCTTTTGCGCGAAGTACGAGCCTGAGGACTTGGCGACCTTGCCGACCAAAGCTAGGTAGTTATCAATGGCCTCGGACTCTGGTGGGAAGTGAGCCTTTAGAACGTTCGCATAGGCTTCGATGCCCGCTGGAATGTCGTAGGCCCGGTCACCAATAACCATGCGATTAAAGATAGTGGGCAGCGCCGACCATTCGATCTTTCCGCCCGTAGCTTTGTTGAACAATTTCCAGCCTGCACCCTTGGTGGATCCCACTTCGCCTATGTAGTGCATGCCCACGGTCCAGCGGTACCCATTGCGTGTGTAAGCCTGGGTCATGCCGCCGACCACGTTATGTTGCTCAAGCAGCAAGATGCGCTGGCCTTCCTGCGCGAGGAGCGAGGCTACGCTGAGCCCACCCATTCCCGATCCGATGACGATGGCGTCAAATTCTCCAACTACGCCTTCATGCTTGCGGTAAGCCGTTCCTGTTGAATTCATATTTGCATCTCATTGTTTAGTGTACACGTGTATACTTTATTCAAATTGAATACTCATGTCAATGAGCCAACCTGGAATTGATGATGGTCGGTTGGCGCGACAGTCGAGTCAAACAGAGTCTAAGTTCGAAAGCCGGATGATGATTCGGTATCGATCGACTGTGCTGCCGTAGCAATTGGGAACATCTAACAGACGTCTCCACATTTAGAATGATGAACCAGACCCCAAGAGCTTGATCTGCTTGCCCTCGGAAAACTTAGGCGGTTTGCGATCTGGTAACTTCTGCCCCGCCAGTACAAAGACCTCAAACCTGCTCAGCAGGCCTTGAGGCAGCCTCAGGCCCCGCACCACGCGAGGCTTTTTGTTTTGGGCTCCTGACTGCGGCCTGCGGCAGCAGCCAGGTTAAGGCGTCTCAAACCCCTCTGTCTCAAAACCTAATGACTTTTTCATCATGCCGGGCGCCATCCATTGGCGCCTTTTATTTTGAAAGTTACTAGCCCCGAGCCATGCTGGTGCCGCCGTCCACCACCAGCGTATGGCCCAAGACATAGTCACTGGCATCAGACGCTAAATAGATAGCCGCTGCCGCCATGTCTTCGTCGCGCCCCACTCTACGCGCCGGTACGCGGGCTGCGACCTCCTCGCCACGGTCTCTGGCCTCTTTATTCATACTGGACGCAAACGGGCCGGGCGCAATGGCGTTACAAACAATGCCTTCTTCGATCAAGTGCATCGCCATGCGCTTGGTCAGGTGAATCAGGCCAGCTTTGCTGGCGGTATAGGAATAGGTATCCCAGCTATTGACCGATATGCCATCGATCGACGCGATGTTGATGACTTTGGACTTGCGACCGGCATTGGCAGCAACCGACGCCTTGAGCGCAGCATGGAGTGCCTGGGTAAGGAAAAACGGGGATTTCATATTCAGGTCCACGACCTTATCCCAACCGCTTTCCGGGAACGTGTCAAAGGGCTCACCCCAAGCCGCGCCCGCGTTATTGACCAAAATATCCAGATGCGGCTCTTGCGCCCCATAGGCCTTCGCCAGCGCCTGGCAACCGTGTACCGTTGACACATCAAAGGGCAGCGCCTTGCAAAATCCGTACGCAGACAATTCTTGCGCAGTGGACTCGCAATCCTGCACTTTGCGCGATGAAATATAGACCCGCGCACCATGCGCTAAAAATCCATGCGCCATCATGCGGCCTATGCCACGCGAGCCGCCGGTAATCAAAGCCGTACGACCTTCCAGAGAAAATAATTTTTGGGTGTCCACGGGTAGCTCCTAGGGTTGGGAAAGGTTCAATCAATGGCTGCGAAACGACAGGACACTTCAGACGTTCAGCGTGACTAGTGAATTCGGGCAACCCCAACACCAGACCGGCTGCTGAAGGCCACTTCATTTCAATCAACTCAAAAGATGCCCTGTCTTCACAAAGATAGTGCAGCCCTCTTTGCTGAAGGGCTGGTGCGCGCTCATGTGCGGGCTTCTGATCCATGAGCCGGCAGGGTAGCGCCCATACTCATCTTCAAATACGCCATCCACGACAAAGATCTCTTCTCCGCCATGGTGTTTGTGTGGATTGAAATAGGTTTGCGGTGCCCACTTGACAAGAGTCGATCCACTGCCCTGTCGCATTAGCGGCATGACCTGCAGGCCGGGCACCATGCCTTGAAACCAAGAGGCCGTTTGCGTGTTTAGCACTTCGCGCTCAATTTGGTCCGGGCCAAGGTGGCGTAACTTGACAAAAAGTGTGCAACCGCTTTTGCTGTATGGCGCATGCGAAGAGCCGGGCGGATTCATGATGTAGGTGCCGGCGGGATAGTCGCCAGCCTCATCACTGAATACGCCATCCAACACCAATATTTCTTCGCCAAGATCATGGGTATGGGTTTGAAACTTAGACCCAGGTTGATAGCGAACGATGGAAGTTGCTTTTGCGACCTCGTCACCGGTACGCTCAAGCATTCGCCGCTCCACCCCGGATTCAGGGCTGGGAACCCAGGGTAAATCATGGTGGTTCAGCGCCACTCTCTTGCTGCAATCGGCGTTGATGTTCATTTAGTACAACTCAGAAGTTTTGGAAACGCGGTAACGCAAGGTATTAACATAGCATAGCCTTGGGCTACTGCCATCTTGCGCCCGGTAGCGGCCTTGTATTTTTCGCTGAACTTTAGGCTTTGGAACGGCGTCGGCCAGCGTCGCGCTTACTTTGACCTTTCGCCCGCCTGGCCTGCAAGCGAAACTTGGAAGCCTTAGCCAGCGCAACCGACAGCACCGACCATGAATCCCCTAAACCCCAAGAAACTGCTACTTAGCAAATGGACTGCCGTGACGCCCGTGGCCAAGCAAAAGCACTTTCTTGTCAGCCGGATGGTACAACCAGAATTGCCCACTGACCCTATTGAAATGGTGGAAATCGAATCCGTGTTTTCCAAGGCAAGCCAAGTCATCCCATGGCGTGATCTGCAAAACGCTGACGTCTGGCGTCAGGGTTGGGTTTGAATCTGAAAACTGACCCGCTTACCCGATGTGCATAGCTTGTCGCCAGTCTGGCCAACGCGACGTTTCGTACGCTATTTCCGGCGCCTAGAATCGGCACGCGATAGGCAGGGAATGAACAGCAAAAGCGCCTGTGCCATAATCTCAGGCTTCGCTACACACTGCCCGGGTGGTGAAATTGGTAGACGCAGGGGACTCAAAAATGTATCCTAAATGCGACAAACCTACTAAACATGGGGCTTGCAGCAGGCCTCAAAAACAGTGTCCTACACGCTGTTAAAACCACCCAAAAATAATTACCGTGGAACTCCTAGAAGCCTTTACGGATAGGGCTCAGAAGAGCTTTAGGTCAATTTTCTGTAGAGCGACTGTGCGATGAAAATCGAATCAAAATTCTCACTCGGTCCTTGATTCAGAATGTCGCAATTAGATAAGTCATTTTTTGACGAAGTGAGCCACCATT
>Ga0214919_10011897_pt1 | contig 10786 bp, 11 predicted proteins | sample LL1503_MetaG_FD_177994 | JGI IMG/M metagenome (GOLD analysis project Ga0214919, IMG submission 177994) | Freshwater microbial communities from Lake Lanier, Atlanta, Georgia, United States - LL-1503 | ecosystem: Environmental > Aquatic > Freshwater > Lake | place: USA: Georgia | collected...
GCAATGTAAGTCTTTAGTGATTCCATCGAACCGCCCAAGGTGCCATTAATTCCATGCTTGGAAATAATGATGCGGCCTTTTAATCCCAAGGATTCGCAAAGCGTGTTTTGCCATAGTCGAATCGCTTCTGGGTCATCCAACGGCGCGAATCCGTAATACAGGATGATTTTCGGCAAGTCTTTGGTCACAGAGTGATTTTATAACCGATAGGAGAGTGAGAGAAACCAATTTGACATTAGTTGTGTCCGAGAGGGGACTTGAACCCCTATCCCCTTGCAGGGACTAGCACCTCAAGCTAGCGCGTCTACCGATTCCGCCACCCGGACTGGGCTGTTGTTATCAACTTGGCAAGAATACCTGCAAATCAGAACTGACTCAAATAATGCATGCTTTTTATGCGTCGATGCACCAAACTTGAGTCATGTCTGTAGAGCACACCACTGATTTAACTTCCGAAGTAGTTCAGATCGTTTCTGACCTAATCAAGATCGACACATCCAACTACGGCGATGGTTCAGGACCAGGTGAAGCGCTAGCCGCAGAGTATGTTCAGGCTTCGCTTCAAGCAGCCGGAATCGAAGCAGAGCGCTACGAGACGACTAGCTCAAAACGACAGGGTGTTTATGCCCGAATCGCCGGGGCTGATTCCAGCCGACCAGCATTGATGCTTCATGGTCACCTGGATGTTGTGCCAGCAGCGGCAGGAGATTGGACTTACGATCCGTTCGGCGCAGAGATTCATGATGGTTGTATTTGGGGTCGCGGCGCTGTTGACATGAAAGACGGCGTTGGCATGATTCTGGCGCTAAGTCGGTTCTGGGCCCGCAATGGCGTTGTTCCGCCGCGCGACATTGTGCTGCAATTTATGCCTGACGAGGAAGCAGGAAGTCGTCATGGCTCACATTGGATAGCCGAAAATCGTAAAGACATGTTCCAGAATGTGTCTCAGGCAGTAGGTGAAGTGGGCGGATTCAGTCTCACGCTTAAAGAGGATGTGCGGCTATACCTAGTCCAGACCGCGGAAAAAGGGATTCGGTGGATGAAACTGCGCGCCGAAGGAACTGCTGGACACGGTTCATTTTTGAATGACGATAACGCGGTTACCAAACTAGCCCAGGCTGTGGCTGCTGTCGGAAACCATCAGTTCGAGACATTGCTCACTCCAACTGTTCGCGATTTCATAAAGTCGGTTTCAGACGCACTTCAAATCGAGTTATCAATTGATGATCCGCAAGAATTACTCAGCCATTTGGGTCCCATTGCTCGCATCATTGGCGCGACACTTTCTAACACCGCTAATCCAACAATGTTGAACGCAGGTTACAAACACAATGTGATTCCGGGTGAAGCATCAGCCATGATTGACGGCAGATTCTTACCTGGGTTCGAAGAGAACCTGCTTCGCGATATTGATCGTCTGTTACCCGAAGGTGTTTACCGCGAAGACGTTATTAATGACATCGCGGTGGAAGCGCCATTTGAAGGTCAGCTCGTTGAAGCAATGGATGCGGCAATTCGCGCAGAAGATCCATTCGGCACGCCTGTTCCGTACACGGTAAGCGGGGGAACTGATGCAAAAGCCTTCAGCATGCTCGGCATCGACTGCTACGGCTTCTTGCCATTGTTGTTGCCACCTGAGCTAGATTTCGCTGCGATGTTCCATGGTGTTGACGAGCGTGTGCCAGTTGAAGGGCTTGAATTCGGCATGCGCGTAATGGAGAAGTTTGTAGCACTTAGTTAAGCAGTGCGCTGTAAGCGATAAACCTTGCGACGTAGCCGAATCCAACGGCTTCCATCTGTATACACGCGCACACGATCAATTTCCCAACGGTCGATTTCAGCCATAAGAGTTAAGTGCGCTTTTACATCGCCGCGAGTTGCTGTTCGCCCGAAACTTAACTCCGTGTATTCCCAAACTGCGCTCATGATTGATTCCAGCCAAACTCTGGGTAGCTTTTTTGCGGTGCTGAAACATCTGACAACGCCGCGTGAATGCCCTCGGGAAGTACCGAGATGTCTGCAGCCATAATCGCACGCACCTGAGCTGCAGTCCGAGCCCCAACAATTGCGGTAGCAACTTGTGGCTGAGCCAGCACCCAAGCCAAGGCAGTGTCTAGCATTGGTCGACCAAGACCTTCAGAGGCGACAGCAAGTGCTTCCACGATGCGGCGTGAGTTATCGGTTAGATACGGAGCTACAAAATTAGCGAAGTGTTGCGAAGCGCCCCTGGAATCAGCCGGAGTGCTGTTGCGATACTTGCCAGTTAAAACTCCTCGACCAAGCGGTGACCAAGCGGTTACTCCGATGCCATGAGCGTTGCTTGCTTGCACTACTTCACGTTCAATTCCACGCTCAAGAAGTGAATACTCCATCTGAGCAGCCACGAGTGGAATCGAATTTTGTGCCATGGTGGCCAAAGTAGCTAGTTGCCAACCAGAGTAGTTAGAGATTCCGATGTAGCGAGCTTTGCCGCTGGCAATAACTGACTGACAGACACTCAATGTTTCCTCGAGCGGAGTCAGGGGATCCCAAGCATGTAAGTACCAAATGTCAACATGGTTTCGACGCAAGCGACGAAGTGAATTATCAAGCGCATTCAGCAAATGTCGACGGCTGGCATCGCGCTTACGAGGCTCAGGAACCGCAACTGCTTTGGTGGCCAAAATTACATCTGGGAACTCGCGCAAGAACTCGCCGACAATTTCCTCTGAAGTTCCATCGCAATAAACATCTGCAGTGTCTAGCGAACGCCCACCAGCGTTGTAATAAATATTGAATTGATCCCGCGCTTCATAAACGTCGGTATCGCGTCCCCAAGTCATTGTGCCCAGAGTCACACTAGACACGAATAGTCCGCTATTGCCGAGTGCGCGTTCTTCCATAAACTCACGCTAGCGTTGGAGCTAGTAAAAGTAGCCGCATTAGATGGCGTGTGTCGCAGAAGCGAGAATGAACATGGAACAGATTCACTGGATTCAGGCCATTGTGCTCGGAATCGTTCAGGGCTTAACCGAGTTCTTGCCAGTCTCATCCAGTGCTCACGTCGAGATTGTTTCCCGACTCTTTCATTGGGGCGATCCAGGGGCTGCCTTCACTGCAGTGACCCAGATTGGTACTGAGACTGCCGTAATCATTTACTTCTGGAAAGACATCACTTCAATAATTTCTGCTTGGATTAAAAGTTTGTATCAAGCTGAGGCTCGAAAATTGCCAGAAGCACGGTTAGGTTGGTTTGTTCTTTTAGGCTCGTTGCCGATCGGTGTTTTGGGATTGCTGTTTAAAGATCAAATTGAAACCACCGCAAGGAATTTGTGGATTGTTGCAGTAGCGCTCATCCTTATGGGCATCGTCCTAGGTGTGGCCGATCGCATCGCAAAACACACAAAGAATATCGAAGATTTGAATCCTAAAAATGCTGTCGCTTTTGGAATCGGACAAGCATTAGCACTTATTCCTGGTGTCTCACGTTCAGGAGCAACCATTTCATTTGGTTTGTTCATGGGATTCAAACGTGAAGTAGCCGCGCGTTATTCATTCTTGCTAGCTATCCCGGCTGTTTTAGCAAGTGGATTGCTTGAGTTAGTGAAAGTTGTAAATGACCCCGCTGTGCAGTGGCCTGTTACTTTGGTGGCAACCCTTGTGGCCTTTGCAGTTGGCTATTGGGTTATTGCAACTTTAATGAAGTACTTAGTTTCTGGTTCATTCATGCCATTTGTCGTTTATCGAATTGCGCTTGGCGTGGCACTTATGGCCTGGCTGTATTTCGGTAATCATCCAGGAACCCTTCCAGTAGGTTAAACGCTTACAGTTAACTTATGGGAACTGTCTTACTTATTCGGCACGGACAATCCGTAGCTAATGCGCAAGGAATTCTGGCCGGTCGTGCATCTGGGGTGCATTTAGACGAACATGGTGAGAAATCTGCCGGCGAATTGGGTGCCCACTTAAGTTCACTGCCGATTGCCAAGGTTTTAGTTAGCCCGTTAGAGCGAACTCAACAAACTGCGGATTTAATTTTTGCCAACAAGTTTCCCGTGGAAATTGAATCCCGCATCACTGAGTGTGATTACGGCGATTGGCAAGGCCGTTTACTAAGTGAACTCTCTTTGGAAGACACCTGGAAGACTGTGCAAGAAACGCCTGATCAGATGATTTTCCCTAATGGGGAGTCAATGCAAGAGATGTCTGACCGCGCGGTCGCTGCAATTCGTGAATGGGATTCGAAGCTCTCGGCTGAACATGGTCCAGATGTAATTTGGGCTGCAGTTAGCCATGGCGATGTAATCAAGGCAATTTGCGCTGATGCCCTTAATTTGCCGCTTCGCAATTTTCAGCGAATTTCCATCGAACCGACTTCAGTATCTGTTGTGCAATATCGCACTGAGAATGCACAGGTTCATAAATTGAACGACACTGGTATTCAATGGGTGCAGGCTTTGGCCAAGATTGCACAATCTAAGGAAGCGACTGTGGGGGGAGAGGTAACTGCGAAATGAATCGCATGTTTTATGTGTTCGATGAACCCGAGCGCTTTGTTGCTGGCACGGTAGGTTTGCCAGGAGAACGCGCCTTCTTCTTGCAAGCACGTAACGCTAATCGGATTGTTACCGTTGCCCTAGAAAAAACGCAGGTTTATGTATTAGCCGACCGGCTCAGCGATTTGTTAGACCAAATCGAACAAGATGAAGATGTTGATACTAACCACTACGGTCCCGCTGATTTAGAACCGTTGGATAATCCGATTCAAGAAGAATTTAGTGTTGGCGCTTTATCACTTGGCTGGAATCCAGATAAATTGCAAGTGATTATTGAAGCTCATGCTTTGACCGAAGATGATGCCGATGTGCCAGAGATTGAAGACGATACTTTAATCGGTCCTGACGTACTTCGAGTTCGGTTGTCGCCGCAGTTAGCCCGAGCTTTCGCAACCCGAGCCATGGCTGTTGTGGCTGCGGGACGCCCACCGTGCCCACTTTGCGAACAGCCACTTGATGCTAGAGGCCACATTTGTCCAAGAGCGAATGGGTTCAGACGCAGGGGATAGCGCGCTAAAACAATGGCCAAGGCAAACTTGGCCATTCGTCATTTGGAACGGAAAAAACCTTTGTTTCGGTTAGCTCACTTATGCGTTCAACCGTCGCTAGCAATTCGTGCTCAGTTAGCAAATCTTTTAGTTCACTTTCTCCAATTTTTTCACTCACCTGCACTAGGTCGGCAAGAAGGTGGGTGGGAATTTCTTGCCCAGCCCAGCCCCACAACACAGTGCGTAACTTCGGTTCGTCATGGAATGTTACGCCGTGATCTATCGCGTAAGTTGAGCCATCGTCGGCGGAAAGTATGTGACCACCTTTGCGATCAGCGTTATTTACGACTGCATCCAAAAGTGCAATCTTCATCAGAACTTCTAAATCTTGGTGAGCAAGAGTTAATGGCTGGCCGCTCGGACCTTCTCCGTCGAGCACTCCGAGCCACTGCTCAGGTACATCTTCGCTTGGAAAGATTTCAACAAGTGATGGCTTAGCTTCAACCCAGTGCTGAACGCTAGCAAAGCCTTGTTCAGTTTCAACTAGCTCGGTAGTCGGCACCAGATTCCAACCCAGTAACTGATCCATCACATATGTTGCGCGCTCACGAAGTGCCAGAGTCCCTGTCGGAAAGTCCCAGAGCTCTTTCTCGAGGTGATTGGGTTTGAACACAACTTTGACGCCGTCGAGTTCAGCGAGAAAGGCTCCATTAGAGGCTTGCGGTAACCGCTCGATTATTCGAAGCTGACTCACTTAATGCCTAGCAATGCATCGATTACTTGGGCCATCTGATGTCTGTTGCTGCTATCAGAGGAGTCATCAACTACGCCTGACAAAACTCTGTTAGCCCACTCATCAACAAGTGCCAGCGCGGTTGGCGTATGAAGATCGTTTGCCAGCGCATCCGCAATACGCTGCGCATAATCATTGGGTGCGCCACCGATAGCCATTGCACTTCTCCAGAGATCAAGGCGTGCAGTGGCTTCTTCTAGACCAGCGTCGGTCCATTCCCATTCTTCGCAGTAACTATGCGCAAGTATCGCTAAGCGAATAGCCATAGGGTCAACGCCTGAGGCGGTTAACTTTGAGACAAAAACTAGATTGCCAAGTGACTTGCTCATCTTGTGCCCATCCAGCCACACCATTCCAGTGTGCATGAAAGTGCGCGCAAACGGGGTAACACCCGTTGCGCTTTGCGCATGTGCGGCGCTCATTTCGTGGTGCGGGAATTTGAGGTCGCTACCGCCACCTTGTACATCAATCGTTTCGCCAAGGTAGTGCACAGCAATCGCGGCGCATTCGATGTGCCAACCAGGGCGACCCGAACCAAGTTCGGTGTCCCACGCCGGGTCATTGGGGCGTTCATGTCGCCAAAGTAATGGGTCAAGCGGATCGTGTTTTCCATCTTTGTGCGGATCGCCGCCGCGTTGGCTGAACAGATCAATCATGTCGTGACGACTTAAGTGGGCGATAGCGCCAAGCATTTGCGTGTTGTTGATCTTGTAGTACAAATCGCCATCGATGTCATACACGCAATCTGCGGTTCGCAATTGTTCAATCTGATCAACAACTAGGGGAATTGATTCAACCGCGCCAATGTAGTGCTGTGGGGGGATGACGCGCAGCGCGATCATGTCCTGTTTGAATAGCTCCGTCTGCTCAACCGCTATTTCTTGCCAGTCTCGGCCAGTTTGTTGGGCTCGCTCTATTAGTGGGTCGTCAACATCGGTTATGTTCTGTGCGTAAATTACCTCTGCACCTGCTGCGCGCCAAAGACGAATCAAGGTATCGAATGCTACATAGGTCGCTGCATGTCCCATGTGGGTTGCATCGTAGGGCGTTATCCCGCAGACATAAATCTTTACTTCGCGGTCGACTGCAAGCGTTTGTTTTGTCTCAGAAGCAGAGTCATAAATGTTAGGCGCGGGCGCGACAAAGTCCAAGTTTGGTACTTCGAGATTTGGCCATGGTTGCACACGACAAGTTTAGGCGTAATTGCCCGAAAGTGATTTTAGAAGGGAGTTAATCCTTCTTTTCGTGATGTCCACCAAATTGCTTACGCATCGCTGAGAGCACTTTATTGGCGAACAGTGAACGATTTCGAGATTCGAATCTGCTGTTAACTGCTGCGGTGAGTACTGGAGCAGGTACTCCTTCTTCAATGGCTGCAATAGCAGTCCAGCGGCCTTCACCAGAATCAGAAACTCGACCATTGAACTCGTCTAGTTCGGGGGATTCATGTAATGCGATTGAAGTTAGATCTAGCAACCAAGACGCGACAACGCTTCCACGACGCCAGAGTTCAGTAATTGCGCCGATGTCGAACTGGTATTGGTAATGCTCGGGATGAGCAAGCGGAGCAGTCTCTGCATCTGCGGTGCGCGGTTTCAAACCTTCATCTGCAGACTTCAAGATGTTCAGACCTTCGGCATAAGCAGCCATTAGGCCGTACTCGATTCCATTGTGAATCATTTTTACAAAGTGTCCAGCTCCACTTGGGCCGCAATGTAACCAACCGCGTTCCTCTGGTGCGATTTCGCCAGTGCGACCGGGTGAGCGTTCTGCTGCGTCAACGCCAGGTGCCACAGCGTTCCATACATCGCTTAATGCGGTAACCACTTCAGTTTGACCGCCAATCATTAGGCAGTAACCGCGCTCAAGTCCCCAAACGCCTCCGCTGGTGCCAACGTCGACAAACTGGATACCTTTGGTGGCAGCTTGTGCGCTGTGGGCTAAGTCGTCACGGTAGTAAGAGTTGCCACCATCGATAATGATGTCGTCGGGAGACAGAACTGAAATCAATTCATCCACAACTGTTTCGGTAATTGAACCGGCTGGAACCATAACCCAAACTGCGCGGGGACCTGACAGTGCGGATGAAAATTCTGAAATGGCAGAAATTGCTGTTATTTGGTCTGGATTTTCTGCTGCCAAATTTTGAGCGACAGCACTATCGGTGTCATAGACGACGCAATGCAAACCCGCGCGAGTAATGCGACGGACAAGGTTTGCTCCCATGCGGCCAAGGCCAATCATGCCGATGTGAGTGATGTTTTCGTAGGTTGCCACAGTGACTCCATAACTAGTGCGCGTATTCTTAGCGTACAGAACATCTCACCCAGATAGTCGGAGCCCAACAGATGCAAAGTACGCCAGGTTTTAAATGTAGCGAATGGACACACCTAACTTCACTTGCGCAGCAGCGTAAATCACAACACATCCGTGAACTATTCGATGCAGACAGTGATCGTGTTGCTGGGCTAACTTTTCAGGCTGGACCGCTAACACTTGACTTCAGCCGGCAGCGGGTAGATTCCCAAGTAATTGAGTCATTGCTGAATTTGGCCCGACAAGTTGGAGTTGAGGCGGCTCGCGATGCCATGTTCGCAGGTGAGCACATCAATAACACTGAAGATCGCGCAGTCCTACACACTGCTCTACGCCTGCCAAAATCTGCTGAATTGGTTGTAGATGGCCAAGATGTAGTGGCCGATGTCCATAATGTGCTCGAGTCGATGGCGGTTTTGGCGAATCAGGTTCGATCAGGTGAATGGGTGGGCGCAACTGGCTTACCAATTCGCAATGTCGTAAACATCGGAATTGGTGGTTCAGATCTTGGGCCAGTTATGGCTTACGAAGCTTTGCGCAATTACAGCAGTCGTAACCTGCACTTCTATTTCGTCAGCAATGTTGATGGAACCGACGTTTCTGAAGTTTTGAAGCAGGTAAATCCGCTTGAAACACTGTTTATTGTTGCGAGCAAAACCTTCAGCACTATTGAAACCATGATGAATGCAGCAACTGCGCGTGAGGCGCTATTGGCCTGCGTTCCTGAGGATGCCACCGATGCAGTTTCCAAACACTTTGTTGCGGTCTCAACTCATCGCCAACGCGTCATCGATTTCGGCATCGACCCAAACAACATGTTTGGTTTCTGGGATTGGGTTGGCGGCCGTTATTCAATGGACTCCAGCATTGGACTTTCGACCATGCTTGCCATTGGTCCAGAAGGTTTTGAGAAGTTGCTTGCTGGATTCAATGCAATGGATGAGCATTTCAAAACGGCAGCTCCTGAAAACAACGTGCCGATCTTGATGGCTTTGATTGGTTTGTGGAACCGATCGTTCCTAGGTATCGAAACGGTTGCAGTTTTGCCTTACGACCAGTACCTCAAGCGTTTCCCTGCTTATTTACAGCAGCTCATCATGGAAAGTAACGGTAAGTCTGTTACGAGCGATGGCGAAGCGGTTCCGACTCAAACCAGCGCTGTTTATTGGGGGGAGCCAGGCACAAATGGGCAGCATTCGTTCTATCAAATGTTGCATCAAGGAACATCAATCGTTGCGTGTGATGTTTTAGTTCCGGCTAAATCACATAATCCAGCAGGCGAGCATCACGATGTCTTGGTGAGTAATGCACTCGCGCAAGTTACGGTGTTGGCGTTTGGTCGCACCAAAGAGCAGGTACAGCAAGCTGGAACTGTTGAAAACTTGGTTACTCACAAAGTGATGCCTGGTAATCGTCCCACGACCTTAATTACTCTGGACGAAATCGATCCGTTCGCATTGGGCTCACTAATTGCGCTCTACGAACACATGGTTTTTGTGCAGGGAATCGTTTGGGGAATTAATTCATTTGACCAGTGGGGCGTTGAGTTGGGTAAAGAAATGGCAACCACAATTTCACCGTATCTAACGAATTCTGAAGACCTATCTAAGTTTGATGCGGCCACTCAGTTCGCAATCAATTGGTATCGGGCCAATCGCAGAAGTTAACTTTCGCGACGGCGCAAGTATCGTTCAAACTCTCGGGCGATCGCTTCGCCGCTGGCTTCGGGTAATTCTGAAGCTTCCGAGCTCTCTTCCAAACTGCGAACGTAGTCGGCCATGTCTTCATCAGTTGCGGCCAACTCATCTGCGCCAGTTTGCCAAGCTCGAGCGTTCTCGACCAATTCGTCTAGGGCAATGGCCGTGTCTAGAACATCTTCAACGCCACGCAAAAGTGCCAACGAAGCTTTTGGGCATGGATCGCCGGCTACGTAATGAGGAATGGCAGCCCAGAGCGAAGCAGTCTCGAAGCCAAATCCTTCAAGTTCGTCCTGTAATACGCCCATAATGCTGACCGGACCTTCGTAGCTTGACGGTTCAAATCCGGTAATTTCCTGTATGCGTGGATCTGTTGCGTGTCCGTGGACATGGATCGGACGTGAGTGTAAAACTTCAGCGAGCATTCCACCGAGCGTAATGAGTAGCCCTGGAGTCACAGGATTGATGACTGAGATCAACTCGGCACAATATTGTTGCCACTTGAGATTAGGTTCGTCACCAACAATTATGTAGATGTTGGTATTTGGCATGGTAGGTGTTAACACGTGATGCACGAAAGTTTGAGGCCACAAAATTTCGCGCTGGCCATTTTCTGAAACGAAAACTTCGGGTCGATTATCGGTGTAGCTGTAGTACTCGTCCCTAGCAATTTCCGTTACTGAGACAACATCCCAAACTTCAAGTAAATATTCCAAAGCGTCTGTGGAGGCATCAGCAGCATTACTCCAGCCTTTGAACGCCGCAATTACTAATGTTGCGGGATCTTTATCCAGAGAACCTTCGGTCACTGTTGCTCCTAGCAGTTTCGCTTAACCATTTTCAGTGTAACGCCTACACCGCTCGCTCGGGCTATGGATTGCTGACAGAATGGGGTGCAGTAGCAACAGTGATTAGGTGGGGTATGACAGAGCAAAGAGCGGCTTTCAAAGTGGGCGA
>Ga0214919_10011899_pt1 | contig 10785 bp, 8 predicted proteins | sample LL1503_MetaG_FD_177994 | JGI IMG/M metagenome (GOLD analysis project Ga0214919, IMG submission 177994) | Freshwater microbial communities from Lake Lanier, Atlanta, Georgia, United States - LL-1503 | ecosystem: Environmental > Aquatic > Freshwater > Lake | place: USA: Georgia | collected 2015-03-15
TATGTCGTACATGAAAAAGCAGTGCAAGGGGCGGAATGGTCTCCTTCGGGAAAATATTATCTAAGTTTTGGCAAAGATAAATCCATCAGGGTGCACGACCCGGAAATATTCCCCACCACCTTGGAAAAACCAACCACACTTGCTGAAGTTATTCTCCCGGGTACTGGTGATATTCGTAATGCATGTTTCTTTGGTGATGACAGGGTGCTGGTATTAAACAGCGAAAACAAGCTGTTTACATGGCATTGGCTTAAAGATAAAAAATTAAATATCATCACAGAGGGGGTCAAATCAATCGCGGTTGATCCGAAGGGTTTATTGCTTGCTTATGATATGGGCGGAAAAATTTTCATCGACTTAAAAAGCATGAAAGATGACAAACTGAAAAACAAACTTGTCATCGAATCTGGGATTGGCTCAATCAAGCAAATCAAATTCATGCCAGATGCTTCAGGATTGATTGCTATTTCAAATAATGAAATCGCAAAAATTTCTCTTGAAGGCAAAGTCGAAAGATTCAAAGGCGTTAAAAGCAAACTTAAATGTATTGCAATAAGTCCCGATGGCAAAAAAGTTGCAGCAGGGACTGAGTTTGGTGATGTGCAGATTTGGGATCTTGCGGACTTACAACTCGAACCCAAATTTGGTTATTCCCATTTTGAGTCAGTTCTTTGTCTCGATTTCAATCAAGATTCAACCTTAATTGCGAGTGGCGCTGTGGATAACCGTGCAATGGTTTGGAATGTCGAGGATAAAAAATACAAGTTCCAGGTGCAGCACGATAGCGATGTAACCTGCCTAGCATTCAGCGAAAGCCCAAAATGGCTGCTAACCGGTTCGGATGACAACACCATTCGCATTTCCAATCCCAAAACCGGAAGGCCTGCCAGCAGTAATCTTATATACAACGGCACCCTTCGTTTTATTGCACCGCACCCCCGTGCACCATTGCTGGTAGCAGGAGGTGATGACAATACTTGCCAACTTTGGGACACTTTACCAAAGAATCGAATTTCAATTCCGCTCGAAGAAAAGCTTGATCAATTTATCTTTGGTAATTCAGGATCAGTTTTTTACCGCACTGGCCCAAAGGTAAAAGTTGCATCCACTAAAAGTATTGCTGAAACAATTGAAACCACCAAAGGCAGACACCTAAGTTTTGATACAGAATCGTTTCAAAAATCGACAGTGCTGATTCATGAAAACGCATCCATCATTGGGATGCTGGGAACCGATACTATTGCAATCCTAGATCAGAAAGGGGTATTGGAAATCTGGGATGGCCAAACTAAATTAAGGCAGATGAAGTTGAAAACGCCAAAGGCTGACATACAGATTGTTTCTCTTATTGGTTCTAGTGGGGGCAAATTTTTCGCCCTCGAAATCTTAAAGGAAGATGGTCGAAAAACTTACGAACTTTACAATCGAGAAGGTGAACTTATTGACTTAAAGAAAATGGATGAAGCAAGCAGCATGGCTTTTTCCATGGATGAAACCAAGTTTGCCTGGGGTGATTACGAAGGAAACATTCATATCCTTGACATTTCAAATGGCATTTCAGGCGAACTGGCTGTACTCGAAAAAACCCATGATGGAACCGTTTCTTGCCTGACTTTTTCAGAAAGTGGATTGTTTATAGCTTCGGGTGGCGAAGATATGTTCCTACGGTTGTGGAATTTAAAAACAAAGAAAATGCAATGGGGTAAAGACCCGAACGACCCTCAACACGCTGCCAACATAAAAAACATTTTTATCGATGACACCAACCAAAGAATTTTGAGTTGTGGCGAAGATAGCACCTTAAGAGCATGGAAGCTTAAAGATGGCACTCCGATAAACGAAGCAATGCTGCATGACAGCACGGTGAATGGTGTGGAAGTTTGGCAAGGGAAGGGGAAGTCAAAAAGCAAAAATATTGGTATTACTGGTTGCACTGAAGGTGCTGTTTATTTGTGGGATCTGGAAAAATCTCAGTTACTTTCGCCACCAATCATGTCGCTGGGTTATCAAGTCATTGGTTTTGGGTTTTTACAGAATTCAGGTGATGACCCGACCCTTATATTTGCTGATTCGTATGGGCAATTGATAGTGCAGCGCCTTCAAAGCGCCCCCGAAAAATTAACCTCGGAGCAACTTCGTGAATTCGCAGAATATCATCCTGCATTTAAATTGCAAAATGAAGGGAATAGTGCAGGTACTGTTTTGGTTCCCATCGCAGGCTCTGTTATCATTCCACCAAAAGGATCGGACCCCAAGATGGAATATAATTTCCTTATGCACAAAGTGCTCAGGGATTTCCAATACGAATTTCCACCCCTCCCAAAACTTACTATTGATGCCCCATAGGGCAAATGAAAAAAACACCGAAAAGAGAAGAATAAGGCTAGCCACGGAATTACACGGAAATAAGACAGAAGATTAGACACGGAATAAGTTAATGTGACAATATCATCGGAGCTTCTATTGAAGTTTTTCGAGGTCTTGGTTGCGGGTTTTTAGAACGAGTTTACCAGCAAGCCATGAGCGTTTTGGGTTCTGATTCTGTATTTTTTCCGTGTCTTATTCCGTGTAATTCCGTGGCAAAATGTTTTCTCTTCTGCTTCCTTCATTTCCGTGGCTAATTATTTACTGGCGCACCAAGATTTCCACAACTTGCGTACTGCTTCTTCCCATTTGCTGCCATAGGCTTTCCAATCGCAAATGGAAGATTTCTTAACCATGTCTCTTAATTTGCCCCGTAGCAAACTAAGCCTTGCAGCTTCACTTGCAGACTTTTTCGCCTTCTCTATGAATTCTTCAGGTGTTTTTGCAATCCATTCTTCCATCCCAACATTACTTAAAATTGCAACTCCTTGTCGTGATACATAGGTTTTCCCTGCAAGCGTTAGCAGTGGTGTTCCCATCCACAAAGTATCACACGAAGTGATTCCCCCGTTGTAAGGGAAAGGATCGAGGGCGATGTCGATTTCGCCAAGCGCTGCGAAGTATTCTTTTTTCTCCATGCGGGAAAGAAACTCGACTCGATCGGGGTTTACCCCTGCGGTCTGCAAGGCATGCCTTACCATCTTGACGGATTCTTGGCCAGGGCCCGATAACAATCGTAATTTTGAACCGGGGACTGCGCTAAGTAATTTGGCCCATAACGCCAGCACTTTGCCATTATGCTTTGCCATGTTGTTGAGCGAGCCAAAAATAATAGCGCCCGCCTTGGGCGAACGCTTAAGCACTTCAGGAGCATCCGCAGGCGGTTGATAACACCACGCCAAGCCGGGAAGGCGAACCAATTCTTCAGAATGATTAGCTTCGGTTAAGCCCTTGGGATCTGCAAAGGCATCGGTAATACGAAAACCAAACCCGGGGATGCCGGTGGTATTAGGGTACCCGAACTGGGTAATCTGAATGGGTGCGGATTTCAACGCAAAAATAGGCAGTCGGCTTCCAGCGGTATGCCCTGCAAGATCCAACAGAACATCGATTTGATCTTTCCTTATCATGCTTGATGCATTCATATCGGGAATCGGCCTGACATCCTTAAAATGATCAACTTTAAGCTTGAACTGTTCGGTTTTTTCATCGGGCCTGATAACTGAACTATAGGCAAATACTTCAAACTTGTTTCGGTCGATGGAATCTAAAAAAGGTTCCATGAATGCATTGACAGTATGCTTGCGAAAATCAGGAGAAACTATTCCCAATCTTAGCTTGCGATCGCCTTCTTTGTTGTTGTCAAAGGGTTGGGCCTGGGGGAAATTTTTCAAATGGGCTTCGGCCCATGCAGCGTGCTCTTTATATACCTCTTCGCCTGTAATGTCGGGTGAATAATGCAGATTCAAAAGCAAATTGCTATGAAACGGAATGGCCCGTGGTTGCAATGCGATCGACTTCCTAAACGCATCGATGGCTTCCTTGGGTTTCCCACCCAAGCCATAAAGGTTGCCAAGATTATTCCAAGCTTCGGTGAAGTTGGGGTTAAGCCTTACCGCTTCAAGATTATGCGCGAGGGCGTTATCATCCTGCTTAAGCATTTGTAAAACAATGCTCATGGAGTTGTGGGCTTCGGGGTAATCCTGCTTGATACTAAGAACATATTTAAATTGGTTGAAAGCTTCTTCGAGCCTACCAACATCCATTAAGACCAAGCCATATTGATGGATGATTTTCGGATCATCGGGCTTCAAATTCAGCATCATCTGATAGGCCTGCATGGCTTCATCGCGCAGGCCCTGCATCCTGAGGGCATTACCGAGGTGGGAATAAAGGTCTGGATCATCTTGTTTTTGTGCGATGATTTGTTTGAAGACATCGACGGCTTGGGGGAATTTCCCCTGTTCGGAAAGAGCTTGGCCCAAACCTACTGCTGCGCCAAAAAGCGTATTGTTGATCTTGAGGGCTTGAAGAAACGCAGCTTCAGCGCCTGCGGGGTTCATTCCTTTACGCAGTGCATTACCAAGGTTGAACCAGCATTCGCCAAACTGCTGGTCAATTTCCAACGCCTTCCGATAGCAATTGATTGCTTCTTCAAGTTTGTTTTTTTTAGAAAGGATCGCACCAAGGTTGGACCATGCGTGCTTGTGGTTTGGGTTGCCATTGAGAACTTCACGGTAAATCATCTCTGCTTGGTCGGGGTTGCCTTGCTGGTGAAAGCTAAGCCCGAGTTCAAATTTCTCATCGTTCATTTCTTGATCGCTCATGAATCACTCCGTTAATATCACCAGTTGCGGGTAACTTCCTGCCATTTTTTCATCGACCTACCAAGATGGTCTTCTGAATTCCCTTGAACACTATAGGACTGTAAACCGATAGGTCCCGTCCAGCCCGATTTTTGCACGGAATTGAGAAAAGAAGCAACATCATAATTTCCCTGTTCCAGAGAAACGATGGCGGCATCTTTCATGCCGTTAATAGTGATGCAAAAGATATGTTTTTTACCTGTCTCAAGGATTTTCTTTTCATCCGTACCATTCTGCCAGCGCCAATGAACCAGATTAAAATGCGTACCCAAATTAGGGAGGTTAGCTTTGGCAGCAAGGCGCAAGCCATCTTCCACCTTTTCGAGCCAGAAAGAGCGATGCGGATAAAAAGAAATGACGGGCCCGGAATCTTTTGCTTGTTCCACATAGGGCATCGTGTATTGCAATGCGGTTTTATCTCCCTCGGGATCAGAGGGTTTGAATTTTTTACTGCGTAAAGCCAGCTCTATTCGAGTGGGCCTGCCCTTTAAGCTTGAAATATAAGTAAGTAAGGCTTTATCGGGTGCATCTTCCATGAAGGGCGCGAGGTAAACCGCCCAGAGTTGCAATTTATATTGGTCAAGTAGCTTAAGCAGGGGTTCCGCTTCTGATGGGTTCCAAGTCCACCCTATGCCTGCAAACCCAAGCTTTGCAAGCAGGGCGACTTTCTTTTCCAGCGAAGGCACATCAGGGCCTCTTAAACCAGTATCCATTGCATAAAATGGATAGCGGCTTGCGGTTGGCGCAGCATTTATCAGGGATGAAATCCCAACAGATGACATAGTTGCTAAAAAGACCCTGCGATTAAAATTGCTGTTATTCATAGCATTTCTTCCTGTCATTAAAGTTAACCCTAAAGGCTCGAAAGCATATCCTAAACAAATCAGCCCCAAGCCGTAAAGCCTTATTTCTTATAGACTAACGACAAATAAATCAAAACATTTCAAGCTGCTATAGCTCTAATTCATAAAATTATGTCTAAATTCATAACGAATCTCATCATCTTTTAATGCTTTTTGTTGTAAAACATAAGGGTGATAAGTGTTATTGATTAAGTTTTTAAAGTGCTTGTTTGAACCCGCCGAAAGGTCTCTCGAATGACAAATAATCGTACTAACAAGAATGCATTTACGCTTATTGAGTTGCTGGTGGTGATTGCAATTATCGGCATCATCATCGGTTTGTTGCTGCCCGCGGTGCAAAAGGTACGATCCACCGCTGCCAGAATGTATTGCCAGAATAATTTAAAGCAAATCGGTTTGGCGATGGAAATGTACAGGCAGAATCCCCCACAGCAATATCCCGAAGCTCATCGGATTTTTCAACGCAGTGTATTCGCCAACCCTTTGTCACAAACCAACGGGAATCCTTACGATATTGCAAATCGAGAATATCAGAATGTAAACATTGGGTTCCCTGTTTTCTTCGGTGAAAAGATCTTCGATTATGTTGAGAAAAACACCAAGACATTCTTATGCCCCTCGGATGTTAATCCAGGTGGTGCCCGCGAATTCACCTCACTTTACATGAAAGTAATCATTGGGAATGACACCGCAACCGCAACCTTTCCCGCTGGTTCTGATGTTGCCACTGGGCTTTCCAAATACAACATTAAGTACAGTTACGAATATCCGAGCGATAAACCTTCTTTCGCGCCTTACCCAAAACCTGTTGGTTATAACACCAGATCCATGCCACATATTAATGGCAGGCGCATGGAAGAACTGATGACCGATGGTAGGGGCACAGCAAACATTGTTCTTGTTTTTGACATGGATGACAATCACGGGGCGTCTGGTTCAGGAAGAGGAAGAAACATTGTGTATGCCGATGGGCATGTTTCTAACGAGGTTACCGTTGCACCCGGTTCTTAATTTTTACTAAGGAGATTCAACCATGGCTGTTGCAGATGTTCCTGAAAATGCTGACGCTGATAAAGGCATGTCCAATTCCAAAAAAATAGCTCTCACCATTATTCTTGCCCTTTTGTTGGCAGGGTTTTCTTATGGTGGTTATTCTTGGTGGAGTGGTGCGCCTTTCCGCAATGCCATGGCTATGATTGAGGAAGATGTAGATTTTTCTACGCTTTCTAAAGATGATCAAAAAGCTCGTTTTGAAAAATGGCGCACACTTGATAAAAAACTTACCAGTGATCAGAAATCGCAGTTAAATGATGCTCGCGAACGCCAGTACGAAAAGAAAGATATGCAGAAGTTAAATACCTTCTTTGCAATGACTAAAGCTGAACAGAAAAAGCAATTGGTCGATGAAGTCAATCGCGATGAAAAGCGCAGAATTGAAGGAGAAGCCAAACGCAAGGAATGGGAAGCCAAAAGGGCGCAAGGTAATAATCAAAAAGTGGCTGGTGCTCAAGGTGGCGGCAAAGGTGGGAACGCAGATGGTGGCAAAGGTGGTGGTAGAGGCGGAAATGCAGATGGAGGTAAAGGCGGTGGTAATCAACCCGCAGCAGGAGGTAAAGGTGCACCTCCAGCAGGAGGCAATCAAGTTGCTGTAGTTGCTGGTGCTCCTCAACAAGGTGGCAGGCCTCCCTCAACTCCCGAATCACGCAACAAACGCACTTCCGATCGTTTAGATAATAGCACCCCTGAATACCGTGCTGCAAAAATGGAATATCAAAAACTTCGTGACAAAACTCGTGCTGAAATGGGGATTGTTACTACTCCAGGCGGTGGTGGTAGACCCGGTGGCGCCCCCGGTGGCGGTACTCCTGGTGGTAAGCGCGGCTAGGCTTTTTTATTTAAGTTGTCTATTAATTATTTAAGCCATCCTTTATCTGACTTTTGGATGGCTTTTTACTTTATATCTTAATTCGGAGCATAACCATGGCGATTCCTGATGAAACAATAAATGATCAACCTTTGTTATCCAAAAACAAAATCATTATCTTATCAGTTCTCCTTGCCTTATTGCTCTTGGGTTCGGGTTACGCCTTATATTCTTATTCCAGCAATTCAACTTTGCGCCAGTATCAAACCCTGACTGCTGAGATGAACATGGAAAAAATGCGCGATATGCCCGCTGAAGAACGAAAAGAATACTTCGAAAACATGAAAAATCTACGCGAGAAAATGACCGAACCTCAAAAAGAAAAAGCCGATGATTCCATGCGTGAGAGATTCCAGACTCAGATGTCCGAAAAGATGAACAAATTTTTTGCCCTGCCCCCTGAAGAAAGAAAAGTGGAATTAGATAAAGAAGTTGATCGCATGGCTGGCATGATGAAAAATTTTGGTGGTGGCAAAGGTGGCGCGCCCGGTGGCGCAGGCGCAGGTAAAGCACCGGATGGCGCTAATGCTGCTGGTCGTGGCCAAGGCGGAGCGCCTAATGCTGGCGGTGCTAATGGTAATGGCCAAGGCGGTGGGGCGGGCGGGCCTAATGCTGGAAATGGTAATGTGGCAGGTGGTGCTAATGCTCAAGGTCGTGGCCAAGGTGGTGCAGATGGTGCGGGCAAAGGTGGCCAAGGTGGTGCAGATGGTGCGGGCAAAGGTGGCCAAGGTGGCCCTCCAGGAGGTGGTGTTGGCCCTCCTTGGGGCAGGGGCAATCCTAATGCAACTCCCGAACAAAAAAACAAGCGTACCTCTGACCGTCTGGATAACAGCACGCCTGAGTTTCGAGCCCAGATGACTGAATACTTCCAAATGGTCAACCAACGGGCAAAAGAAAAAGGCGTTCAGATCCCAAATTTTGGCGGTGGCCCTACCACCCCAGCTAGAACCAAATAATATTGGTTCCTCACTGTTCATAATTCCTCTTTGGAGTTTACCTTTTTACCATGGATGAATCAAACGCCCCTGAATCTTCCTTCAGCTTGCGCATGAAGCTTTCTGTCGCTGCGCTTTTACTTCTACTTCTTGGCGGCGTTGGATACTCCAGCTATTCGTACATCAAAAATGCCCCTATGCGGGAGTTTGATGCTGCAGTTGCAGGCGTTGATATCGAAAAAATTGCAGACATGGAAGCGGAAGAGCGCAAAACTTTTTTCGAAACCATGAAAACCATCCGCGACAAAATGTCTGATGCCCAGAAGAAGATCAATGACGAAAAAAACATGATACGCATGAACGAACAGTTCAAAGAGAAATTCAACCGCTTTTTTGGGTCTTCCCCAGAAGAACAACGCGCTGCTTTAGATAAAGATATCGACCGCATGGCAGGCATGATGAAAGGTTTCATGAGTGGCAAGGGGGGCTTTGGGCCTCCTGGTGCAGGCGGACCCGGTGGTGGTGGCGCTGGCTTTAAACCCGCTGATAATTCTGCAAAAAAAACAGCCACACCTAATGGTGCAAATACTGCCAACGCAAATGGCGCAGGTGGTGCCAACACTGCTAATGGTGCCAACACTGCTAATGCAAATGGTGCGGGTGGTGCCAACACTGCAAATGCAAACGGTACAGGCGGAACTAATACTGCAAATGCAAACGGTACAGGCGGGCCTAATGTAAAAGGTAAAGGGGTTCCTACTCCTGAAGAGCGCAATAAGCGGCTTTCCGATGGCCTTGATAAATCCACGCCTGAGATGCGTGCGCAAATGACCGAATACTGGGTGCGTATGAACCAAAGAGTCAAAGAGCGTGGCGTACAGATGATTCCATTCCTCGGTGGCTTCGGTGGGCCAAAACCAAAATAGATAGCTCTCGCTTTTATAATCTCACAAAAACAAACTATCATTCTCTAAGCCCGTCTTGATGAATCCGTTCATAATGCGGATCGGTTGTTCCTGCCTACTTTCATTTTTCAAACCGAATTGAGTCCCTGATTAAACAATGGCGTTCTACCGCACAATCACACAACCTAGGGTAATTCCATTGACAAAGCCTTTATATGTTTATATATTAAAACATTAGAACATTCAAACTTTTGAATACATTTGAAAGGTTGCTGGCTATGCCACATCGCACCTTAGTGACAAAAGAACTTGCAGAGCTCTTGGGGGCTTTGTCGCACCCTCACCGCATTCGTATCGTCGAAGAGTTGCGATCCGGAGAACGCAATGTGAACGCCTTACGGGAAGCACTTGGCATCAGCCATTCCGGGGTTTCGCAGCATCTGATGGTAATGCGAGCGAACAGGCTTGTTTCTGAAAGGCGCGAGGGCAGGCAGGTCTTCTACCAACTTCGACAGCCTGAACTTGCAACTTGGTTACTTGATGCAACCGGGTTTCTTGAAAAAGAAACCGTTGATGCAAACGAACTCCGAAAAGCAATAGGGAAGACTCGTAAAGATTGGACTTGATTCTGACTGCATGTTTTATGAACGAGTGATTTTTATCCAACCCCTTATAAGGTAAGCGCCATGCAAAAGTTAATCGAAGGCATCCATCAGTTTCAGGAAGACAACTTTCGTCCACTACAGGGGTTGTTTGAAAAATTATCCAAGGGTCAAAATCCTGAAACTCTCTTCATCACCTGTTCCGATTCCCGCATCGATCCCAACATGATAACCCAGTCCCAACCAGGCGATTTATTCATCCTTCGCAATGCAGGAAACATTGTACCCCCACACGCCGCTGCAAACGGTGGCGAAGGCGCCACCATCGAATTTGCTGTTGCAGGGCTTGGCGTAAAAGACATCATCATCTGCGGCCATTCCCACTGTGGTGCGATGAAAGGATTATTGCAGCCTGAAATGCTTGCCAACTTGCCTACGGTTTCCGCCTGGCTTTCCCATGCTGAAACTACGCGCAGAATCGTGAAGGATAACTATACACACTTGGAAGGCGACCGTCTTGTAACCGCAACCGTCGAAGAAAATGTTCTAGTCCAATTGGAAAATCTGCGGACTCTCCCAGCGGTTGCATCACGATTGGTGAAGGGCGATCTTCACTTGCATGGCTGGGTTTACAAGATCGAAACGGGCGAGGTATTTGCCTACGATTATCCAAGTGGGCAATTTGTGCCAATAGCGCAATACAAACCCAACGATAATACTTTACGCCGCAGGACTAGTACGATCTAAATCATACGCGACCCCAACACCAGGATATGAACGCATGGTTTTCGTATCTGCCTGAGGTGAGTCGTAACTAAATAATAGA
>Ga0214919_10011900_pt1 | contig 10785 bp, 12 predicted proteins | sample LL1503_MetaG_FD_177994 | JGI IMG/M metagenome (GOLD analysis project Ga0214919, IMG submission 177994) | Freshwater microbial communities from Lake Lanier, Atlanta, Georgia, United States - LL-1503 | ecosystem: Environmental > Aquatic > Freshwater > Lake | place: USA: Georgia | collected...
CCACCCCATGGGACATCCGCAGGGGTAGGAGTTCCACACAAAATAGAAAAGTAGCACTACGATAACTGCGCTTCTGTAAGTATCTGTATATTAATGGTGCGGCTGGAGGGAATCGAACCCTCGTTTAGATTCTTCAAGTAGCACTACTACAAGTCCTTCTTATATAACACTATTTTACTTGATTTACTCGATTTTTTTGTCTAAGTTTTGTCTAAGTAGATATGGCGTCGATCTGGAAACCCAAGGGAACGAAGAACTGGTGCGCCAAGTTTCTGGCTCCAGACGGCAAGTATCGAAACAAAACCACTGGTACGCCAGACAAGGCAATAGCGATGAAGACTGCCCTTGAACTGGAACTTTTTACCAAACAATCCAACTACGCGGCCAAAGCCAGAAAGCTCGTTGATACCCTCGTTGAACTAGGGACTGGTAAGCCTGTCACCCGATACACCATCAAGAGTTGGCTGGATCAATGGCTCGAAAACAAAGCCCGTAGCCGAACCAAGTCCACTCACATGGCCTACACCACCACCGTATCGAGTTTTCTTCAGTTCCTCGATGCAGAGGCAGAGAAAAGAGATTTGGAATGGCTACAACCCTCAACCATCAACGATTGGCTTAATAGTCTAATGAAGCAGGTAACCCCCAATACCGCAGGAAATCACCTCAAACGCCTTTCCCAAGCGTTCTCGGAGGCCGTTAAGTTTCGATATCTAAAAGAAAACCCCTGCTCCCCAATTTCCGCACCTACCGAGTCTCATAAGCCCGAAAAAGAAGTCTTCACTCCAAGACAAGTGGAATCTCTTTTAAGGATTGCCGAAAAAGAATGGCAAGGAATCATTCTTCTAGGCTTCTATTGCGGGTTGCGTCTTGGAGATGCTGCTTCGCTCCGCTGGAAGGATGTCGACCTAAACACAAACTGGATTTCCATTACCCCAGAAAAAACTCGGCGATTGGAAAAGAGAGTACGTATCCCAATACACCCAGAGTTACATGAATACCTAATATCCCTAGATGGCTCTGATGACCCAGAGGCATTCATTCACCCCACCCTCGCCGAAAAGAAAGTGCCCGGGAAAAGTGGTCTATCGTTAGCTTTCTCAAGAATCGTGACCAAGGCGGGAATTAAAAGCCGTCTCTTACGCCCGCAGAAAAGCTCTGGGATGCCTTCCAGAAGTAGGCGGGTTCGTTCCCTCACCTTCCACTCACTACGCCACACAGCGACAAGCTGTCTGGCAAACGAAGGTGTTCCAGAAGATGTTCGGATGAAAGTGCTAGGACACAGCGATAAAGTCGTGCACGCCAAGTACACCCATCACGATGAAAGAGCACTTAGAGAGGCAATGGCTAAACTGCCAAAGTTGAGCTTTTCCTGAGCCATTCTTGACTGCTTTTTTTGTTAGTAATCTACCAAGTGTTTTTTGGGTTTCTGGCCGAAAAAGTTATTCCACCTTATTGCATTTCTACACAAATTATTCACTAATAACTTTTAAGACTCATTTGCCGACCTTGCCATTTTGCACAAAATGAAGCATATGAATCCATTAAACGCAGCCATACATATTCACAAAAATGAAACTATAACTGAAACTCTGGGCACTCGCTGGAGGAGTGCTGAACAGATAGCCACAACCTATGGGCGAAGTCGCCCTTGGGTATATGCCATCGCAGACCGCTTTAAAATCCGCTCAGTATCCCTCGGCGAACCCAAGAAGACCGGCGCACGGCTGTTCGATAGCCAGCACCTTGAGGAGATAATCGAGGCACTGGCCGTGGCTCAAAAGGATCTGCCTCGCATCAATCCACGGAGCAAGAAATGAGCACCCCTGCCCCTCTTTGTAACACGGAACTCGAGAAAAGAATCCTCGCTCCCCACCTTGATGAGTATGTTAAGGACTACGAAGTTCGATACCCAAATCCGGATCCCACTAGCTTCTTCCATAAAGAGCATCAGGAAATCGCGAGGGCTATAATTTCGGTCAGGGAGTCGAGCCGCCCTTCTGCTGATCTCGTTGACAGTTGGATTGAGCGGAACACTCGGCCTCGTATCTCAACCTCAAGACAGATACATGAAATCCGCATCAAGCAGACAACCCCAGACATGTACCAATCGGACATTGCTGAGTTGCAGAATTTGGCAGCAATCAGAGATGGCTACGACTCATTGAATGAGACCCTTACTGCGACGGATAACCGCACGAAAGCTAGCACTTTAGCCGAACAGCTAAACGAGATTGCCGAGAGAGTTCAATCCTATGAACCCAGAGGAAGAGGCTACCGGACATTGGGTGAACTACTTGAAAGAACTAGAAACCCGGAGGATGAATTATTTCTACACCGCTATATTTGCAGAGGGGGAGGTCTTCTATTAATTGGAACTACCGGACAAGGGAAAAGCTCTCTTATTAATCAGGGTGCCCAGTTTTGGGCGGCCGGAAACGATTTCATGGGCATAAGACCAGCAAAACCCTTAAAGATCCTTATCTTTAACGGAGAGAATGACGACGACGACACACAGGACTTCTGCGAGGGAATATCGCAATTTGGATTTACGGAGCAACAACAAGGGGTGGTTAAGAGCAATGTCCATTATGCCGAAGCCCGCAGTCTCAGCGGTGATGGATTTGTTGCAGAGCTTAAGAGACTTCTGGCTCAAGGTCGTTACGACCTCGTCATTATTGACCCAGCTTTTTCCTTCTTTGGCGGGGCTGCAGCCGATCAGGCAGAAGTAACAGGTTTTCTGCGCAACAAAATCAATCCGCTTCTGGATAAGTTTCGGTGCGGGATAATCATTGTCGCCCACACGGCAAAACCCAAAACCGACTCTCAGACAACCGATGCAGCTTACATGGCCTTCGGGTCAGTCGAGTGGGCAAATTGGGCGCGTGCGATTCTTAATCTTGAAAGGATCAGCGATGGTGTTTTCAAGCTTCGTGCCTCTAAGCGTGGCGGCCGCTTAAATTGGATCGATGTATCAGGAAATTATACACTCGAGAGGGGATTGAAGTGGTCTCGGGGCAAGGGCCAGTTCATTTGGGAAGAGGCCGGCGATGGGGAAGTCCAGAAGGCGATTGAGAAAAGGCAGAAAAGAATGCCTTCGTGGCAGGAAGCTCTGGGGATTTTCCCTCAATCGCTCGGCGACAGAGACGGGAGACTTACGACCAAAGAAGTTAAGCAGGCCTTTACGAGAACTGGCTGGGATAAGGACACCTACAAAGAAGTCGTGGATGACCTGCTAGAAAGAGGTGAACTCATAGGAGTCCGCACAGGTCGCAGCAATGGCATGGCTTACATGCGGGCGAGTTTGCATGGAAATCAGACCAGCACCTCAAATACAGCTTCGGCAATTAAGTTGTCTTCGGCCTGCGCTGGACAACCTGAGACAACTAGTCGTGTGACCGAGTTGAGCCTTGGCTAGTAGTCGTCGTCTCCCCTTGTGGGGGACGACTACGGCAACTCGGGGATGGCTTATTGGCTTTCGGGAATTCAAAGGCCCAGGACAACTACCGGACATCACGGGTTTAATGGTATGACAACTCAAACTCAATCAGCCCGAAACGAAAGAAGAGGTTCGGATGTTTCTGACCGCCTTCTGGCCTTTACCGCAACCCTGCTCGGCTTGGCTGGATCTCTGCCCGAAGATCGGGCTGGTGGCCATCTAGCTGAGCAACTTCTCAGGTCGGCAACCTGTGCCTACTTTCGGCATGGGGAGGCTGAAGGTTCTCCTTCGGCCAAGGAGTTCTGTGACAAGTTCCGTGCCTGCCTAGCCGAACTTCGAATCGCCCGCCGTGCGTTACAGCTCTTGGAGCGGGCTGGGCTACCCTGCGATGGCCAAGCAGTCAGGACGGCACTGGAGGAGGTGGACATCTTAGTACGCATTTTCTTTAGTTCGATCCGGACACTGGAAACCAAAGCCGCCGCTTAACACCAAAACCAAAATAGCCCCTCATCTGTGACTCGGGTGAGGGGCTTTTTATTAGTCCATCGCCCGCATGACCCCGGGGGGAGGGTGCTATATCGACAATTACTTATGAATCCTCATCGGCCTCTTACCTCCGAAAACATCCATATTTCCCAATACTTCCGCAGTCGTTCCTTTTCGGAGTAAATCAAGTCAATGAAGTACATTCGCACGAGGATGGCTTTAGCGATTAGTTTTTTATTCCGAGGAGACAGCACTGCAGCCCGGCAGTAAACAAGGTTTGCGGGGATTCAAGATCGGTTTTGGCACCATCCTGATTGCTGTTTGACCGAGGCCACCCCCACCCACCCCGCTTTTTCAGCCCGCCGTTTCCAGCGGATAGCTTAAGAAAGATTTTCCGGGTTCCCTGCCCACCCCCTAAATAAATCTAATACCGTGAATCCGCAGGCCTTTTTATTTGGATTCTTTTAAGCAGCCCCTTATTATTTTCTGTGGCCAGAGTTTCAAAAGATCTCTCAAAATATGGTTTTGATTTATTATCAAAAGAAGAAAAGGTCCATTTTTTAACTCTTCAGAAGAAGGCTGCAATGGCCTACGAACTTGTGACCGCTTGCGATTTGGAATCTGACTTAATTTTACTCAATAAGATTCCTAAAGACCAATGGGGTGAACAGGAATGGAAAAGATACAAGGAGTGTGCGTTAAAAAAACCTTACCAAACTTACGAGGACTATTTCAAAAATAAATTCTTTTATTCCATCCAAGACCACAAGACACACTCAGACCCTCTGCCCCTTCCGATGCCTCAAGAAATTAAATTAAAAGGACAGGTCTCAGCTAACAAAAACCCAAGCGAACTTCCTCTGCAAATCAGTTTATTTGTAGGCTTTGGCGGCGTAATGATCTTGATAGTAGGAGTTGTTTCAGGATTTAGTTTGGATTTCCTTAAGACGGCTCTTCCTATTGTTTGCATGGGGCTAATTCTTTTTTTTCTTCGGCGACATTTTTAGGATTATTCAAGTCATTCCGACTATAGCTATATTCTTAATTAAACTCTGACTTAGCTAGCTATTGAGTAATCCCTTTTAAGAAACTCTTCGCCCATTTCATCCAAACTTTCAATCCGGTTTCGCGTTTGGTTTCATTTTTGACCACCACAGGCTCAGGCACCTCGGGGCCCGCTGATCAAGTTCGTTGGCTGGCTGAGGTTAGGCTTAAGCAACTACCGTAGCATTGAAAGCAGCCCTCCTCGCCCTGCCATCAGCCAGAAGACTTTTAAGCTCACGGTTTTCTCCGCCTGGCGAGAGCATTCCTCAAAATGACGGGCGCGGAGGGTCTATAGATACTGCCATGTATCTATCCGCTAAACAGATATAGGCTCAGACCTACTTATCGGGTCTCAACCCCGACCAGCCGGGCAACCTTTACGAACCCGAGGGCCTCGAAACGGACGGGGTACTTAAGTCATGATGCTGTTTGTGGTTCTTATTGTGACGGCCATTTGTTCTCTTTTGGTAATCGGACTCGGCTTTCGGGTAGAGGGCTGGCTTCGCAAGAATTACCCCTATCTCGTTGGGGCTAGTTCTTCGCCCGGTCCTGAATCAAGGCCGCGCCCGGTTCTCCGACCAAAGCAGCCCGAAAACAAGGCTCGACCGGAATGAGCTTACAAAAGCGGACGTCCTTTGTTTAAGGGTATGGATAACCAATCCAAAAGACTGAGCGACCTACTCAAGAAAGTGGTCCTAAGAGGCAAACAGAAGGACCCCAAGTCCAGGGCAACCCAGCTTTGGCTTCCCGGATTCGACCCTGACGAGCCTGTCGAGTTCCAAGGCCAACCTTCCAAATGCCCCGAAGCTTGTGAAGGAGCCGACCGATGAAGACCAGTCCTGAGACCTTGGCTTGGGTTCTAACCCTTCTTTCAGGTTTAGCCATTTGGGCCTACTGCCGGCTGATTGGCTGGTTGATGGCTATCCCATGCCTAAGGCATCCAGAGCCACCTCCTTTGGGCCAAAAGCAAAAGCTGGTTCCCAAGGCTTCCCTAAAACCGTCCCAGCCCAAAAAGGCGGACGCATCCAGTTCAAGGGATATGGGAAAGACCACCTACCACATCCACTGCATGACCCCGATTCCCCGTAGGGGTCGGGCGGTTCACTTTCACCGGCTAGTGGGATGGACCCGCCTAATCTTCTCCCCAACTGGCCTCGGCCGCCGGCTTCTACCCAAGGGTCTCTGGAAGGGGAAGAACTGAGGTTTCCTATGATCCTTCGGGTGATTAACGATCACGACTTATTCCCCCAGCTTCAGGATTGGCAAACCCTCCACCGGCTTTCCTACCTGTGCCTTGAGTCCATGTCGGGTCTGGATGCCGCCATGATCCTAATGGAACGACCCCAAGGCCTCTACCTTGCTCCTTGGGAAGCCTTTGTGTCCGTTTCAAGAAATGGCTACGGATTTAAGGCTGAGGGCTTCGTTCTCTGGCGGGCGGGAGACTGGAACCTGTGGCGCTCGCATAAGGGATTCCCAGCTGTCGACCATGAACCATGGGAATGGCCAAGACTCACATTTGGCCAAGGCAGGGGTATGTCCTGGAGCTTCAGCCTCTACTCCATTCAGGAGCTACAGCCCTTCTTGCACTCGCTCTTTGGGGTCTGGAATGATCTCCGAAATTTGGCCGAGAACTACATTTCCTCCGCCGCTGGCGATGAGGCTCGCTACCTACAAAGCTTCTTCAAGAGCAGAAACTAAACTAAGAGAGAAAAATAAACATGAAGCACAACAAGTTACCCAAACTAACGCTAGTTACTGTTAGCTCGCCGAATCGCGGACTCTGGTTGTTAAAGGCTGTGAAGACATTAGCAGTCATACTGCCAGCCCTAACGTTGGCGCTGAACGCAACCGCCGGCGACCGGCCACCACCTTGGCAGGCAATTGAGCCCATGCGTAAGTATGGCGGAACCCAGCTGGTCAAAGTCAAAGAACGCGATGCTACCCTAGACGAAGTCCGTGCTTATGGGGATCTTGCTCGCCGTGTTCCAGCGCACCTTATTTCCGAGGTGTCTTGTTACATGCCCGACTACTTTAAGGAGTTCTTTATTAACGGCAAAAAGATGCCCGGCGCACCATTCCCATCGGCTTACTGCTGGGATCGTTTTTATGCCGACGTTAATGCTGGCAAGAAGGTTCCTTTACACTTGCGTCACATCGACAACTATAACAAAGCCCAAGAGAAATTTTTTAAGGACAATCCCGGGGCAAGGCCCGACCCAATTCCCGAAAAGGATAAAATCGACGAACAGGCTGGTAAGACGGACGCAGGCACCAAGGCTGACACAACCGACACGAATACAAAAAAAGAGGAGGTGAAATGAGCTACCTGACCTCTTACTATCCGCAAACCATCAAAGCCTTCTTGGAAACCCGACCAGCGTTAGCGGGGATTCTAGAACTGATCGGGCTGTTTGTTTTGATTTATTTCCCAGTCGGTTTGCTGATTTGGTGGCGAACTAAGTTCTATCGCCCGAAACCAGCCCCAGCAAAGGAACCCGACCCATTAAGATTAATTTTGAGGAGAGGGCTCTTTTATTACATCATCTTGGGTACATTCATTCTAGCCAACCTTGTCGGGGTCCTTGTGCTCTTGGTAGTTTTTAGCTACTTAGTTTATACGTTTTTTACGACCCCAATAGGCCAATTACCTTGGAGGGAATTTGGTATTCTGGCAGTGATCTTTTTCTTTAGCGTCTTTTGTATTTGGTTGAGCGCGAGAAAATGATGAGAAGTGTCTTAGCCATTCTTTACCTTATATCTGCTACTGGCATGACCTTTGCCCAAGGCCTGATCAAGCCAATTGATTTCTATCAAGATGAGGCAGAGGAAGATTCATCATTGGAAGAAATACCACCCCAACTCCCAACTAACGGTAAATCGGAGTTTGGTCAGCTATGAGCGCGGTCCTCGAGCTTTTTGATGTTCGGGAACCATTTGCTCCGCCCCCGACAGCCAAGGTGGACGCCCCGCCAAAGCTCATGGTTGCCGTTTATTTGCGGGTATCAACGGAGGACCAGAACACAGATCTGCAAAGGTCTGAACTACTGACTCAAGCAAGCTTGAGAGGGTGGACACCTGTCATTTATGAAGATCATGGAATGTCAGGCGCGGACTTTGATCGCCCGGCCCTGAACCAGCTTTTGGCTGATGCCGATGCCGGAAGGTTAAAAGTAATTATGGCCTGGAAACTGGACAGGATCGGCCGCTCCACCCAGCACTTGGCTGAAATCATCAATCGACTTCTTAAAGCAGAGGTTGGTCTGGTAGTTCCCTCGCAGGGAATTGATACCTCGGCCGGCAGCATGAATCCCGCCAGTAAACTTCAGCTGAACGTTCTGGCCGCAGTTGCGGAGTTTGAACGAGACCTGATTCGGGAACGAACCAAAGCCGGACTAAGAGCAGCGAAAGCGCGAGGGGTCAGGCTTGGTCGGGAAACGGTGGTGACCGAAGCCCAGCGAGCCATAGCCCAAGAGATTCTTCAGCATAATCCGGATACTTCAGTGACTAGTCTCTCGAAGCGTTTGGGGCTGTCCTTGGGGACGGCGAGCAGACTAAAAGGACTATTAATCAAGGCCTATTTTCTCAAATGATCCACTGTCGCCCAATCGCCGGGGGCGCGCAGGTATTTCCAGAACGTCCAACCGTTACAGGTGCGGCGATTACAGGCCTTGGTTGCTGCCGTAGATAAGGATTCATAAACCTTCCCACCAAAACGTACTCTACCGCCTTTGAGCAGCTGAGCCCTTAGCTTCTTGCCCTTAAACCATGCCCTCAACTTCATTCTCCGAAGTTTTGCTTCCCTGCCCTGAGATACGGACTTTATCGGCTTATCCCCAAAAAGAAGCGCTACCTCGTAGTTCAGACGATCCTTCACATCTCGAGCAAAGCGGCGCCGGATATCTTCCGACTTTGGAAACTTGCCCTTTTGCTTATTTCCTTTGGGCTGAACGATTCGGAGAATCAGCGACTCGAGTTCCCTTAGGTGTTGTTCGCCGATGGTTAGATAGACACTGAATCTGTCCCAGGAGCTGCCGTGCCGGTCATGAAGATGGCTTTTCAGCCGTGAACGCAAATTCTTGGCCAGTCCCACGTAGTAAAGCTTCTCCTTCCGATAAAGGGCATAGACCCCGTTTCTACGCCGAACGTACTGTTTGATGATCTTCTGATGCTTCTCTAAGGCATCACGGGAGATATTTTCGAGATGCTGACAAACGAGGTGGCTCACAGAATAAAACTTTCTTACTCCTTCGCTATCACAGTGTCGTACCCGCCAATGCGGGTAAGCCCCTCATGGCTATCAATACCAGTATACCTGAGTGAGCTGTCTTCATATCGACGGAATGCAAAGACAGCCTGATTCATGTGTTCCGTGTTAAAGACTTTAAGGCGGACTAGTAGGTGAAAGTCTTTAACGGTCAATCCGGTTACCGTCAGAAACAAATCAGGCTCTAACTTCGTAATGACATCCTGCAAGGTATTTTCACGGAAGTCTGTTAGGTACATGAATGCCGGAATTCGCGTGGCAAACTTGATAAGCTTCTCCTGCACCATCTTACGCTTGGACTTGTACTCCTTTTCCTCTTCAGTGAGTTGTTTCTTCTCTTTAGTCGATAGGCGCCCGTCTTTTCCTTTTTCTTTTAGCCCCTTAACCACATCGCTCTTATTGATGATAGTTTCGATAATGTTATCGCCGAGTGACCGCCAACCCTCAATTCGCTCAACAGCTGCCAGCGCCTCAGGGTTGTCCAGGATCCGGCGCAAGGTGTCGTTATCGACATTAACAAGAATGGCCGACTCCCACTTCCGGGCCAGTAACGTGGCCGAGGTTCCGGCCATGGCAATATCCAGGATGCCACCCGCATCGATCTGGGTCATATTGGCTCCGTCATAAGCCAAAACAGGCAGAAACGAAACTAGCTCTTTTACCGCATTTTCAGGATTGGGTTCACCAGGTGAAAGCCCAATCCCATATTCAGAGATCTGTCGCAAAGCTCGTGTTGGTGCAAAATCAAAGACAAAACATACGGGCTTTAGGATTTCCTCCTCGTTAGGGGCATCCCCATTCGGGTTTTTTATTGACCAGGGCGACTGGACGCGAAATGCAGATTGAAAATAGGACTCGGGCGATTTTAGATTTCGCAGCATCAAAATAGAAGACCACTGTGGCACAGTCACACCAGTGGTTAGCTTTCCGCAGGAGAGTGTAATCGACTTAGTATCAAAGCCGCTTCCAATAGCATTTCGCACAGGCGGAAGCGCATCCAGTCCGATTCCTGCATTTGCGCCAGCGGCTACAATTCTTTTGTAGTCATGCCAAAAGACATTTTGCTTTTCGGCCAGCAAGTTCGCCATCGCGTGGCAAGCTGCAACATCGGGCAAGAACCAGAATGAGTGCTGCAGATAAGGCAAAAGCCGGACATCGGAATAAGGAAAAGGAGGACGTGTCCCTGTCTTTAGATGCTCGAGAGCCTTTGGAGAATATCCCCCTCTTATGATGTCTAACCACTTCTGAACATCCGTCTTGTGCTTAAATTGAGCTTTTGCTTCCAGGCCAGTGGCCTCGAAGAAAGCATTTAGATCGAACTCATCAAACTCTCCCGCGCTTGCAATTGCAACCAGCTCGTCGGGCATCTGGTAAGTCAGCAGGCGCATCTGCGGCAAGGCGCCATAAGGATTCCACTTATCAGGGGTCTTTTTGGCAAACTCCTCTTTAGCTCGCTGTTCATCGGTGTAGGTCCAGTTAAAGATTTGCTCTTCAATAAACTCTCCCGTCGCTAGGGCCTTGAACGGTGTGCCAGACAGATATAAATATGCTT
>Ga0214919_10011901_pt1 | contig 10785 bp, 11 predicted proteins | sample LL1503_MetaG_FD_177994 | JGI IMG/M metagenome (GOLD analysis project Ga0214919, IMG submission 177994) | Freshwater microbial communities from Lake Lanier, Atlanta, Georgia, United States - LL-1503 | ecosystem: Environmental > Aquatic > Freshwater > Lake | place: USA: Georgia | collected...
GTCTTTTATGTATGTGCTAAGTTCAGCCATTATGTTAATTTTTATGCTGGGTGCACTACTCACTATTGCACCAATTCCTTCCTTAGCAGCCTTTAGTATTTTTGGTCTCATGTACATCATCACGCTACGAATTACACGAAAAAAACTGTTTCAAAATAGCAAAACTATCGCCAAAGAATCTACTCAAGTCATAAAATCTCTTCAAGAAGGCCTTGGTGGAATTCGCGATGTTTTAATCGATGGTACCCAAGATGCGTATTGCACTGTTTATCAAAAATCAGATTCTGTTTTACGTAAAGCCTATGCTACTAGCTCCTTCATTAGTAATAGCCCGCGCTTTATTACTGAAGCCATTGGCATGGTTCTCATTGCCATCATGGCTTATTCCCTCACTAAAGAATCGCACACAATCAGTAAAGCCATTCCCATTATCGGCGCACTTGCACTGGCAGCGCAGCGCCTTTTGCCGGTTATGCAACTGGCTTATAGTGGTTGGTCAACAATTTTACGTAACCAGTTTTCGCTACAAGATACATTAAATTTCCTTGATCAACCCTTACCTACTTTTGTAAGTAATCCCCCTAATAAACCCATTACCTTTGAGCATGAGATTTTGCTAAAAGAGGTTTCATTTAGTTATCAAGCTAACTCGCCGTTAATTCTTAATGATCTTTCTCTGAGCATTCCCAAGGGAGCGCGAGTAGGATTTATTGGCACAACTGGGGCTGGTAAAAGTACTTTGTTAGACATCTTAATGGGCTTACTTAAACCCTCGCAGGGTAATTTAGAGATTGATGGCACCGCTATTACGGATACTAACTACCGAGCATGGCAAATGCATATTGCTCATGTACCCCAAAGCATTTATCTTTCTGATGCCAGCATTGCAGAAAATATTGCATTTGGAGTAAACGCTAAAGAAATTGATTTTTCGCTTGTAAGTAAAGCGGCAAGGCAAGCACAAATTGCCGACACGATTGAAGCAATGGAAAACAAATACCAAACTATCGTTGGAGAGCGCGGTACAAGACTCTCTGGTGGTCAGCGCCAGCGCATTGGCATTGCCAGGGCCCTTTATAAGCAAGCTAATGTCTTAATTTTTGATGAAGCAACTAGTGCTTTAGATCACGATACTGAAATAGCAGTAATGCAGGCAATTGAAAATTTGGGCCCCAATTACACTGTTCTGATCATCGCCCATCGGCTTTCCACGCTAAAAAATTGTTCGATGCTGGTCAAACTTCAGCAGGGTCGCATCGCTGCAATCGGCAGCTATGATGAAGTGATCACACCAGAAACGATAAGAAATTTAACAGCGCCTGAGTGACAATTTCTTTCGGGGAGTGCATTAATTTTGAAATAACTGCGCCAATTTCATTTTATTTGGCTCCATCACTACGCCCTTTTCAGTTATCAAGCCTGTCACTAATTCGGCAGGAGTGATATCAAATGCAGGGTTACGAATAGCGGCGCCAACAGGGGCCCACACCCGATCGCGATAACCTCGTACCTCATGAGCACTACGCTCTTCAATTGGAATATCGGCGCCTGTTGCTACACTCAAATCAATCGTTGATAAGGGACATGCGACATAAAATGGAATGTGATGTCGCCTTGCTAAGACCGCAACCATATAGGTGCCGATTTTATTCACCACATCACCATTTGCCGCAACGCGGTCGACCCCTACTACTACGGCATCAATAAGCCCCTGACTCATGAATAAGCCACTAGCGTTATCTGCTATCACCGTCACCGGAATACCCTCTTGTACCATTTCCCAGGCCGTTAAGCGCGCGCCTTGCAAAACAGGACGCGTTTCATCGGCAATTACAGAAATTTTTTTTCCTGCTAGTACAGCCGAACGAAAGACGCCCAATGCAGTTCCATGGCCTGCTGTAGCCAAAGCTCCAGCATTACAGTGCGTTAGCACAGTCGCGCCATCGGCAAGCAAGGCAGCTCCATATTCCCCCATTTTTTGATTAATGGCGATATCCTCAGCCAAGATGCAATGCGCCTCTGCCAGCAAAAGATGAGCTAGGTCAGTTGGGTTTAAATGATGATTGGCCTGCCATAATTGGCGCATCCGGTTTAAAGCCCAAAAGAGATTCACGGCCGTTGGGCGACTTGCTGCTAAAAGATCGAAGCCCTGATTGAGCTTATTCGAAAACTCCACCTCTTTAGCTAAAGATAAACGCAAGGCCTCTAATGCAACGCCATAGGCAGCAGCTACTCCAATTGCAGGAGCGCCCCGCACCACCATAGTCTGAATGGCGTTAGCCACACCCGCAGCAGAATCATAAGGCAGAAATTCGAGTCGGTCAGGTAAAGCGCGCTGATCAATTAACTCTAATTGATTGGCCTTCCAGCGTAAAGTTTCAATTTTCATTTTGTACTATTTAAGTAATGTCATTAATCGCCCGCAAATTCGGTTAAAGCAAAAACGCCATAGCCCCTCTTTTCAAGTCGTGCTCGGCCTCCCACATCAGGCAAATCAATAACAAAGGCACATTCTAAAATTTTACCGCCGACTGTTTCGATTAATTGCGTTGCTGCCTCAGCAGTTCCTCCAGTAGCAATCAAATCATCGACTAGTAACACTGACTCGCCAGGACTAATCGCATCCGTATGAATCTCGATACGATCTGTTCCGTACTCAAGCTCATAGTCATGGCCAATTGTCGCAGCGGGTAGCTTACCTTTTTTTCGAATAGGCACAAAACCTGTGCCCAATAAATAAGCTAAGGGCGCTCCCACAATAAAGCCGCGTGCTTCAATTCCCGCAACCTTATCTATTTTTTTACCGGCGTAGCGTTGGGCTAGTTCGTTTACCATCAGTTGCATACCCAATGGGTCTTTAAGCAAAGTAGTAATGTCCCGAAACATAATGCCCTGCTTAGGATAATGTGGAATAGTCCGTATTAAGGTTTTCATGGTCATCTCAGGAACTTCTCTTTCATTAATTAACTTATTTATTTTTTAACACTGATTTTTTGGCTCTGACCTAAAGAACCGTAACCAATAAATTGCTGATGAACAGCTTGCATTTGTTCGGGAGAAAGTATTTTAGGCTGCCCACCTTGCAATGTTCGCCAATACATTTCGCAGAGGGTTTCCACTTCTACTGCCCTTGCCAAGGCGCTCGCTAAATCAGCACCAATCACAATCATGCCGTGATTGGCCAGTAAACATGCTTGTCGATTTTCTAAGGCTACAAGGGCATTATTTGCTAATTCTGGTGTTCCAAATAAGGCGTAAGGAGCGCACCGAATAGTATCGCCACCTGCTACTGCAATCATGTAATGAAAGGGGGGGATGTCTTGATGCTGACACGCTAAAGTGGTTGCAAATATCGAATGGGTATGAATGATTGCCCCCACTTCTGGTCGCTTAGCCATGATGGCGCAGTGAAAATACCACTCACTTGAGGGTTTTCCAGTACTAAGAAGTGATCCGTCGGTTTGCATCTCGACCATACCTTCAGGGCTTAACTCCTCAACTGGAATACCCGATGGAGTAATGAGTAAGCCCTTTACACTTCTTACCGAAATATTACCGGAGGTGCCACGGTTTAAACCGCACTCCAGCAATTGCTTTGCTGTGCCTAATAGTTGAAGTCGTAAGAGCGACTCATCCATTACGCTAGAGTTAAAAGAATCTGTCACGACTTATTTAAAATGCGCTTAGCAACCGTGTCCAGTTTTAACATCAAACTAGGATCACGATGCTCTAAAGCAGTCACAATTGCAAAGTCTAAGGCGGATTTGCATTGGCATTGTGCGCCTTTCATATCTTCAGAGATTGGAGCAATCACATTTTTTACTAACGAGCGCGCTTTATCGGCATTATTGGTTAATACACGAATAATTTGATCGATCGTCACATCCTCATGACTGGGGTGCCAGCAATCAAAATCGGTAACCATGGCAACCGTGGCAAAACACATCTCCGCTTCTCTTGCTAGCTTAGCCTCAGGCATATTTGTCATCCCAATCACATCGCAATTCCAAGAGCGATATAACTCTGACTCAGCCAAACTTGAAAATTGTGGCCCTTCCATGACAAGATAAGTACCGCCTCGTACCATTTCAATCGGTGTACCTGCTTTACTTGCTGCGGCATATAAATGCGCACCTAACCTATCGCATACGGGATGCGCCATCGATACATGCGCCACGCAGCCTCTACCAAAAAACGATTTTTCTCTAGCAAAAGTGCGATCAATGAATTGATCCACAATCACAAACATCCCCGGTTTTAAATTTTCGCGTAGCGAACCAACAGCGCTAACTGAAATCAAATCAGTCACTCCAGCACGCTTCATCGCGTCAATATTGGCGCGGTAATTAATTTCAGAAGGTGGAATAACATGTCCGCGACCATGACGGGGTAAAAAAACGACGGGATGACCTGCATAAGTAGAAAACAGTAACTCATCGGAGGGTTTACCAAATGGCGAGTTAACTTGCTCCCAGTGGGGGTCTTCAAGACCATCAATTTGATATAGGCCGCTGCCGCCAATAATGCCAATAGTTGAAGTTGGATTCATAAGAAAAAAAACTAAAAGAAGCTATAAAGACCTATTTTAGGACAGAAAACGCAGGCCCACCATAAAGTAAGCCAAAAACCCAAGAATCAAGTTAATTTTGAAAAATGCATTTTTACAAACCACACTAAGTATTCTAGGGTCTTAGTTCACGAGCCGCTTTAACTTTAATGCAGGTGATTCTATCCAGCGCCATGAGCAATAGGCTAAAAAATAGGTGACCAATAAAGAAATCCCTAAGAGTGCAAGAAAAGGCGTGCTTACTCCTAAAAAATTGACTACGGATTGTTGTACCGGAAAAGCAAATAAATAGATGCCATAGGAAATATCGCCCCATTTTCCCCAATTTCCGATTAGCGAAAAATCTTGCGTGCCAAAATAAATCACGCTCATTGGCAAAAAGATAACGTTTGCAAAAAACCAATAATCAAGGATAAATAAGACTAGGCATATAAGCGCTACAGTGAAATAAATTATTTTTGAAATGGTAACAGTCGTTAAGACTATACCTGCACTAAAAAATATGCCCATATACCAGAGCGAAGTAATTCCTGGTAAATGCGTGATAACCAGATGTTGATATTCCCACCATACCAAGTAGCCAAAAATAGAAAATAAGATAATTGGAAAACGTATCACACGCACCAATCCGAGAATAGCCACAATGCCATACCACTGAGCCTCTAATGGCAAAGACCATAAAGAACCATTCACATAATTGGGCAAAGGATTATGATTGAATACACCAGGTAACCCATAACGAATATCTAAATAAATATTAGACAGATATTGCCAAGTAGTTTTATTACTAAAATATTCATTAATAGGCAATATTGAATTCAAGGGGCCAAGAATAAAAACAGTTACCAGAGTAACCATAACCAATGCGGGTGTTAATCGAAGAAACCGCTTAATAAAAAAATGTACTAAATGGGGATCATGAGACCAGCTTTTTGCGATCAAATATCCCGAGATAACAAAAAATATTTCTACCGCGATAGTTCCAAACGAGGTACCTGGCAAGAGAAGTGGCTCCACTAAACCACTCAAGGGAAACTGATGGCTTACTAAAACCATAGTAGCAGCAATTAGCCGAAAAAAATCAAAATTATTTTTAAACGCCATATCCATTAATTAAATTCTTAGTAAGAGTGAAAACTAACTTATAGAAAATTTTTATTCCCCATCTTACAAGAAATAATCAACACTACTTTTGGTTTGGTAGTGCATTGGGTTGCGGGAAAACTGTAGGTAAAGATTGTTTATTATCTTCAGGATGAGTGCACAGCCAAGCTGCGGCAAATGAACAGCTGTAATTTCGAAAGCAACTACAGTCAATCTTAACCTCTTCCTTAAATCCCCCCTTAACCCCTTCCTTGACCCCCTCCTTGCCCCCTTCTTTTTTCTTGGGCATATAGGAATTATTGGAAGGATTGGGTACAGTAGATCCCTGGGGGTTTTGCGCATAGGATAACAATGCGGTTATTCCCAAAAATATAAAAAAGATGGTCCTAATTTGATACCTCAATTTATTGCCTCAATCTGCAATTCATTCTCTCAATAAAATCTACTCATATAAAACTAATAGCTCGGATCATTACTATAATGCCTCAAATACCTTACACGCTACTAGACTAGATGTCTAATTTTTAATTCTCAGGCAAAAATTTTAAGCTCTTGATTTTCATTAGAAAAGAACCATTTTGTTTTGCAAAATGGTTCTTTTTCTTAATAACTTAAGCGACTTTCTCAGCCACTACATCTTTAGTCTCATCCTCCTTACTCTCACTGTCTGCTTGAGGCTCATCTAATACAAGAATTGGTAGCCCAGCACTTTCTATGACTTGAGGATCCTGCATCTCAAGCTGAGAAAAAAAGCTCAAGGCTTGGTAGCCCTTAAAGATGCGATTTTGAAAGCTCGTTGCAAAACGATTGCTACGCTCAAAATCCATCACCTCATACATTTGCTCGGCACGAATACCATTAATAATGAGTTGGTAGCGCGCCGGATCGCGAGCCCAGATTAGGTGATCGGCATGTTTAGTGGCAATCAAATTCATAAGCTCAGCTAGATTTAGCGTAACCGCAGATTTTTGATACCGTTGACCTAGTACCATCAAAAATGAGGCATTACTAGACTGCTTATGCATAATGAAGTGGTGCAGATCAGGAAAGTATTCCCGAATATGCGGTACGATTTGGTCACTAAACTTCTCACGTAGTGTGTTAGCTTGCTGCCAAACCAAGTCAAGATAGATGGCATGCTGCTTTTGACCGCCATCATCTTCCATAAAAAACCATGCCGGTAAGGTGCTACCATACATCGCCCCTAAACCTGCGCGCGCAGCAAATTTTTGCGCAATATCAAGCGACTGCATCGCTGCTTCAATTTTTATTTTTTCGACAGCCATCATGCGCTCTAAACCCAAACTTGCCTGCTCAATAGTTCGCAGTACTAACTGCCTGCTTGGATCATAGGCCTGCCACTGTTCACACATCAACTCAAACTCAGCTTGCTTTTGGGCAACATCCTCGCTTGGTAAATATCCCTTAGTAAAGATATTGCCCTTGCGTGCATTTTTTGCTACTATCTTTTTGCCGGCTAAAGTCTTGGGACCGGTTTGCTTCTGAATGGTTTTAGCCATTTTAAATCTCCTAAAAATAGGTTAATGACTTTCTCACTGCGAGAAAATCTGCTTCCATTTTCAGAAGTTATTTGGCTTTCATACCCCCATTAATTAATTTACTTTACCCCGGGTTAATTTAAATCCGGAAGCTAATAGTTGTTTTTTGCGGTAAGCGCGATATTCTTCTAAATTACCCTCGATTCGGGAGATACCTTCCTCAAGAAAAATGGGCTCTATAAACCGGACAAAAGAGCTAGCCGAGTAATCTTTATTATTTATATTAGGATAATCGCTAAACCCAACAAGCCATGCATAAAATAGCTGCGATAGTAAATACATCCGCTCTGCTTTTTTATCTTTTGGTCCTCTTTTTCTGGGGGTCGGATTAAAATTTGTACGCCCTGGAATTGGCGGCGCATTATTTTTAGTTCTCAGGCGATATAGCCGGTAATGGCAAATTGCGCGAATAATAATGTCTTCTACCTGATTTCTCTTAGCAAATGGGAATTGCGCGGCCCGAATTGCAGTTCTTACTGTAATACGAATTTGTGTTGGCTTTGCCACAACTTTGTCAGGTTATTTATGTTTCCAACGAACGCCAGCACCCTCTTCTGGCGTGCCGATGAATTCGATGCCGGCTTTTTCAAAGGCTTTTTGAATGGAACTTAAAGTTTTTGCTTGGGCTGCTGGAACGCCCTCGCCTGTCTCTAATCTCATCAGGGTTGAAAACGCTACCCCAGAAGCCTGAGCCAACTCTTTTCCAGTCCATTTTATTAATGAACGGGCAGCTCGAATTTGACCACTTGTAATCAAGTAACTATTACCTTATAATAGGTAATCATTACTCATTAAGAGATAATGATTATTTAAATTAGGAGAATAAATATGCTTATAAATCAAGATTTTACACAGGATCGCACCAAATATATAGGGGGCTCGGATATTGGCGCTATTTTGGGTTTATCTAAGTTTCGCAGTGCCCTTGATGTCTGGATGGAAAAGACGGGGAAAGAAGTGAAGAGCCTAGATTCCCTGCCCCTGCGCTTTGGGTCCTTTGCCGAGGCGTTTGTTGCAAGCGAATACACGCGTCATACAGGGCTTGAGCTTATTCATGATGAATCTATCTACCTGCACCCCCAGTACGCCTTTATGAGCGCGCATATTGATCGCTTTGTTCATGGTGATGGTATTGCTATGCCACCCACCAAGATTTTGGAATGTAAAACAGCAAGTCCCTTTAATCAAAGTGATTGGGGGGATATTGGGTCGGACCAGGTACCCATGAGTTATTTATGCCAGTGCGCTTGGTACCAAGCAGTAACGGGAATTGATGAAGCAGATCTAGCAGTGCTCTTTGGTAATAGTGACTTTCGGATCTACCAAATTCGACGTGACAAAGAACTGGAAGACCTCCTATTAGATAAGGCTACTAACTTTTGGGATGAGTATGTACAAAAGGATATTCCCCCTCCCCCACAAAGTGAGGCTGATTACCAGCATCTTTTTCAAAGAAGTGATGCGAGTAAAGCGGTTGAAGCAAGTGCACAGACGCTAGAGATGATTACTCGCCTGCACAAGCTAAATGTAGAAATCAGTGCCAAAGTAGATGAGGTCTCCACCATTAAACAGCATGTAATGGGGGGGTAATCCCCCCTTATTTAACCGAACCCAGAAGTAGGATTCATTAAGCAACCATGGCCAGTCGCTGTTTCGGGGTAATGCCGCCCAATGCCATGTTTGGACGTTGATAATTGTATTTATACATCCATTGCGTTGCAAAGTCTTGAACTTCGATAATGCTTTGCCAGTAATGCTGGGATAACCACTCATATCTGACGGTACGATTAAAGCGTTCGACATACGCATTTTGTTGTGGTTTACCTGGCTGGATATGGGCGATGTGGATTTGATGCTTTGCTGCCCACTCCATCAGTCTGCCGCTCACCAGTTCCGGCCCATTGTCCGCCCGAATAATGCCGGGCTTACTGCGCCAAGCAATGATTTGATCTAAAGCGCGGATTACGCGCTCGGATGGCAATGAGAAGTCCACTTCAATGCCTAAGGCTTCGCGGTTAAAGTCATCGATCACGTTAAAGAGGCGGATGGATCTGCCATCTTGTAACTGGTCGTGCATGAAGTCAATCGACCATACTTGGTTAATGCCAAGCGGTACGACCAAGGCATCGGGTTTATCGCGCACCAAACGCTTACGCGGCTTGATGCGTAGGTTGAGCTCAAGCTCGCGGTAAATGCGGTAGACCCGCTTGTGGTTCCATTTGAAGTCCTTGACGTTGCGTAGGTATAAATAGCACAGCCCAAAGCCCCAGCTGCGGTTGTTATCCGTTAGCCGAACGAGCCAGTTGGCAATCTGCTCGTTCTCGGCATTACTCTTAGCTTCATAGCGGTAGCAGGTCTCGCTCACGCTAAAGATGGCGCAGGCCAATCGGATGGGGATACTTTTGTCTCTAACAGCCTTTTGGGCCATCTCACGTCTGCGAGATGGCCTCACCACTTTTTTGTGATGGCCTCGTTTAGTATTTCTGCTTTGAGCTTTTCTTCGATGTACATCTTCTTCAGCCGAGCATTTTCCGCTTCCAGCTCCTTCATGCGGGCCATCATTGAGGTATCCATACCGCCGTATTTGGCGCGCCACTTGTAGAAAGTAGCAGTGCTGATACCCAGCTCACGACAGACTTCTGGGACAGCTAAGCCAGCATCGACCCGTTTTAGGGCATCCATGATCTGGGTATCAGTAAATTTAGAACGCTTCATGTAGAACTCCTCTAATAGAGAAAATTCTACCTCTGAGTTCAGTTAACCTGCGGGGGGATTACCCTTGCTATAAACATCATTCTTTTAAGTAAGTCTTAATAATTTATTAATCTAGCTGATTTGATAAAAATAGAAGATAAAGTAAATAAATGCTTATTTCATATTTTTCGTATTGATTAAAGATGAAATTTGATCTGCGAGGACTTTATTTGCCTCAGGAGAATAATGTGCAACATCAATATACCGAATGGAATTCATGTTATTTAACCATGAAGAGCCATCAATGATATTTAAATTGTTATTTTTAATTTGACTTTTAATGGACTGGTAAGAATTCAAAAGATAGCTATAACCTAATGTTTTTTTTGCTTCTTCAGGCACAAATAAATTAGTTGGGTCAAACAAACCGATGGGCTGATAAATAATAAAAGTCTTAAAACCAAACCCTCTAGAAAGATCTTCTACAAAATTGACTTGCGATTTCAAAGATAAAATTTGCTCATCAATTAAGGCTTGTTGATTTTTAGCTGCAAATTGCTCCCAGTTTTTAAAGACGCAATTGGCCTCAAAAAAATCAAACCCCTGTAACCATGGGTTGCGAGCAAAGGCGATATCTTTTGGGCAATCTTTCCGGCCTTTCATGTACTGAACTAGGGGTAAGCTCTGCGAAAATAAGCTAAGATAATTTACATTAGAAGCATCAGGGGTATATGCTACTTCCCCCCGATTGACTGAAAAGCCATGATAAATAACCTTATCCTGCCAGCGCATATTTGATCTTGCTGAGCCAACCAATTCATTCCACCCAATTAAAAAAACAACTGTCTTGGGTCGATAACC
>Ga0214919_10011905_pt1 | contig 10783 bp, 14 predicted proteins | sample LL1503_MetaG_FD_177994 | JGI IMG/M metagenome (GOLD analysis project Ga0214919, IMG submission 177994) | Freshwater microbial communities from Lake Lanier, Atlanta, Georgia, United States - LL-1503 | ecosystem: Environmental > Aquatic > Freshwater > Lake | place: USA: Georgia | collected...
CGGGCGCCTTCTATGCCAAGATGAGGGCCTTGGTCGATACCGACCGCACGAGGAGACCCATGGCGCGAAAACCCGACCCCCAGTGGCTTGACCGGATGTACAACAACCGCGCGCTGGTTCCCGATTTTGGCCGCCATCTGGCGCTGTGGGCCGAGCGTTCGGCGCGGGTGCGCGAGCTGGAAAATGGCACCCTGGATCTGCGCTACGGCGTCGGTCCGGGTGCGACGCTGGATGTGTTTCCGAGCCCGCGTGCCAACGCGCCGGTGTTGGTTTTTATGCATGGCGGCTACTGGCGTTCGCTGGACAAAGCCGACCACTCCTTTCTGGCGCCGGCCTTCACCCGTTGCGGCGCCTGCGTGGTGGTGCCGAACTACGCGCTGTGTCCGCAGACCGAAGGCCGGCCGGTTGGCGTGACCGACATCACGCTGCAAATGGTCGAGGCTATGGCCTGGGTCTGGCGCCACATCGGGGCCTACGGCGTCGACCCCAACCGCATCACGGTGGCGGGCCACTCGGCAGGCGGCCACTTGGCGGCGATGCTGCTCACTTGCCTGTGGAGCAGCTACGCCAGCGACCTTCCGCCCAGGCTGGCCCGAAACGCGCTGTCGATTTCGGGGCTCTACGAGCTGGAGTCGATACGGCGATCGCCCTCGCTGCAGGCAGACCTCCGGTTAACGCCGGCGCAGGTGCGCAAGGCCAGCCCGGCCTGGCTGGCGCCGCCTGGGGTCGGTACCTTGGCCAGCGTGGTTGGCGGTGACGAGAGCGCAGAGTTCCTGCGTCACAACGCGCTGATACGCAGCGCCTGGGGTGCCGGGGCGGTGCCGGTTTGCGAAGTGCTTCCCGGCCTGCATCATTTCAGCGTGTTGGAAGCGCTGATACAGGCCGACAGCAGGCTCAACGCGATCGCGCGTGACCTGCTGGGACTGGCGTAGCCTTCCATCAACAGGTGCTTAAGTGCTATATGGAACGAAACACTAGACGAGTATCCCGATTCACCGTAAAGAGTGATCACAATATCTGATTGACCTAACCAACGGTTCAAGTGGGACAATAGTGCCTCGCATTCTTGCCCCTTCACCTGAGCGTTATGCGTGACACAAACACCCCGTGCGCGCCGTAGCTGTAAACTGCAGCCGTAGCAGTCGGAGTCCATCATGACCACACTTGTCGAAGAGTTGTCAGCCCGCGCAAAGACCTTGCCGAGCCAAGATCGCGCGCGCCTCGCCGAGGAAATGTTGGACTCATTGCAAGGTGACTCGGACGCTGAGGCGGACGCCGCGTGGGATCTTGAGATTGAACGTCGGGTGGCGGAAATCGAGGCGGGCACCGTGAAACTTGTCTCAGCCGAAGACGTTCATGCGGAAGCTCGCCGTCTGATTCGAAGGTGAGAACAGTCCGGTATCACCCGGACGGTCGCGCCGAGTTTCTGCACCAGGTCGAGTACTACATCGCCATTGGCACTCGGCTGGCAGATCGGTACGACAAGGCAGTCCACGCTGCCGAGCGGCAGGCGGCAGCGACACCAGAGATTTGGCCGAAGTACAAGCACAAGACTCGACGAATCGTAGACCGGACGTTTAAGTTCTCGCTGGTGTATTTGTACAGCGAGAGTGAAATCTACATCGTCGCCGTTGCACCAACAAGGCGCATGCCCGGATACTGGCGCGGGCGACTCAGTGACGCATAACGACCGGTATCACGTGATGCGCGGCCAGTGTAGGTAGCGCCATTTCACGGTACTTGGCAAATAGTTCCGCATCGTGAATAGTCATCTCGGCGATGAAGTAGGCAGGCATTTCATACTCCTTCAGCTTTTTCCCATCGGCGCGGACATTAGCGTTTCCGAGAAGCCACCATCGCAGTTGATCGCCTGGGCGGTAACGTAGCTCGCGGCAGGCGATGCAAGAAACACCACAACTTCAGCCACCTCCGCTGGGCTTCCGATACGGCGCGCCGGAATCACCTTTGCGCGATCGTCAAGTACCTGCTGACCCACTGCGGCACGTGCAAGCGCGGTGTCGATGCTGCCAGGGTTGACGACGTTAACCCGCACTTGCGGAGCCCATTCGAGTGCCATCTGCCGACTGAGCGACACCAAGGCTGCTTTGCTGGGTCCATAGGACCCGCCGTTAGGGCGGCCCCACATGGCGCTTAATGAGCCGATGTTGATGATCGACGCACAGGGGCTGTTACGCAGGTGCGGCAGGCAGCTTCTTGCGACCATCAGCGCTCCCTCGACATTCACTCCAAAGCACGCCCCCCATTCGTCCATGGAGCAAACTTCGAGCTTCGCGGGCTTAAGCATGGCGGCGGCGTTGATCAGCACATCCAGGCGGCCCATCTGCCGCATCGCTTCGGCCACGGCGTGGTCAATGTCTTGCTGCAGGGCAACATTCATCGCCGCTGCGAAAGCTCTTCCGCCCTGGCTGTTGATCTTGGCAGCAACTCCGTCCGCGGCCTCCTTGTTCAGGTCGGCGACCAGGAGCGTGCCGCCATCCGCGGCGAACAACTCGGCGCAGGCTTGACCAATCCCACTGCCCCCTCCGACCACCAGCGCTGTCAGCCCCTTAACTGATCGCATCATTGGGCCCCCCGCTTCAGCGTCGCAGGAATACCGTCGTACAAAACCGGGTAGCGTGCCATGTGGGCCCGCCCGCCGGGAAACTGCAGCCACAACCTGAGCATGTGCCGCTTCTTTTCAGGTTCGTCGAAATCGACGAACTCGGTGCGTGAATGAAACATTACGTAGTTGTTGAGGAACTGGATGTCGCCAGGTTCCATGTGCATGTCATACCGCAGGTCTTCTCTTGCCGCCGTGGCGTCGAGGTATTCGAGCGCTTTGTTCTCCAAGTCGGTATAAGGCACGCCATTCAGCCTCGACGTTTCGATCATGGAGCGCCGAATTGCGCAACTCAACATGTTGTGCTCGTAGCTGTATACAGGCAGGCGCCACTCGGTGGGCACACCATCTGCCTCGGTGCTGCGAATCATGAAACCGTTGAAATACGCCGGCAGATATTCAGGATGCGTCTTCAATATTTCGTTGTAGACGGCCATCGAGCTACTTACGCTGCTCATCCCGCCCTCCTTGCCCTTGTTGATGCAAAGCAGCCCCACCGCGTCGCCGAGGTCCGTGTGGAATAGAAGCTTCTCATTGCTGAGGTAGCCGCGCACGCCTTTGGTTTGCCCTACCGTGGTAATGCGCTTGCCTTCGTCACGCACGTGCCCGAGAAGGTCTCCGTACGAGTTCTGCGAAATGGGTTGTCCAACCAGTCGGCCCAGCGCAAGGAAGAGCGTGTCGAGATCCTCGGCCCGAAAACGGTTCACCGGAAACCCTCTCATTAAAGCGAAACCGGGTCCATGCATCAATTGCTCGCGGATAGACACCATGGTTTGGTAAAGGGCCGGGAATCGCTGTTGCCCTCTCTTTTCGTCGACAAGGCTCTGCTGGGCGGTGGCGAGCAGCGCGGGCAGTTCCTCGAGAGCTGCCTGGCTCAAAGGCGATTTCCAATCCTGACGGGACGCGATGTCGCGTTCCGACCAGACTGCGGGCCCAGTGACGGGTTGCATCGGAATCATGAGATGTCTCCAGACAGTTAAAAGCCAAATTATGCCCTGTTTTTAACTTTATAAGTTTGCAAATTTGATGTATGATTAATCCAGTTAATTCCTGCCGACCTCTATCAGCCTATGACCCCCGTGCAATTCCCTGTGCCCATAAGCCTCGACAAACCCGTGTTCGGTGTCATTGTGAATTTCGAATCAGTGGCATTTGTAGACATGGTTGCGATCGCGGGGTTCGACTTCCTGCTGCTCGATGCGGAACATGGCCCCCTCACGCCAGCCTCAGCTGAAGGCATGGTGCGGGCCGCCAGCGGTATGGGAATGACTGTGTTTGTTCGCACGTCAGGTCACGATCGGTACGAAATTCAGCGCTACCTGGACACTGGGGTGCATGGGATTCAGATCCCTCAAGTAGAAACAGTCGCGGACGTGCAGGAAGCTGTTTGCCGCGTTTTCTTTGCCCCCAAAGGTCGGCGCAGCCTTTCAATGGCAACGACCGCGGCGGGATACGCTGCAAAGGAAAGCGCGGCCGACTACATTGCCCGCGTGAATGACAGGTTGTCTGTCTTTGCGACTGTCGAGAGTCCAGCAGGGGTCGAGTCCATCGAAGCGATCGTTGCGGTCGGCGGGCTGACTGGGGTCAGCATTGGCACCGGAGATATGGCGCTGTCCATGGGGTTTCCTGGCCAAAGAACTGCGCCGCCGGTGCAAGCAGCCGTGCGCCAAATCATTGCGGCATGCAAAGCGGCCGGAAAGCAGGTGATGGTTCCTGCAGCCGATACGGCGGGTGCCGTGGCCGCACTCGAACTCGGAGCCACAGGAATTCAGTTTCCGGCCAGTTCCCTAGTTATCGACCGGGGCAGGCATATTCTTTCCGAAGTGCACGGCCAACTCAACGAGAGAAGGATCTGACATGTCGGAGGATTCACTGGTGCTGAAAGAGCCGATGAAGGCCGAGCGGCGATGGATCACCGTTGCGTCGATCCTTCGAGAGCGAATCGCCAAAGGCGACATCCGCGATGGCAGAGATCTTTCCGATATCGGCTTGGCCAACGAATTCCAGGTGAGCACCGCCGTCGTTCGCCAGGCAGTGACTCAGCTTGTGGAAGAGGGGCTTCTGACGCGGCAACGCGGCAAGGGGACATTCATCAACAAGGAGCCGCTCGAGGGTGGCCTGAAGCTCGAAAGCTTCGATGCGTGGAATCTGCAGGGACACACCATCAGCGTTGAGTTGCTGGAAGCGCGGAACGTGGTGGCAAACATCACCGTGGCTGCCGGACTCGGCGTGCAGGTGGGCCAGCCTGCCTTCTACCTAAAGAGGCTTCGTTGTGCCGACGGATTGCCCGTCGCACTTGACTATCGATACATTCCGGCCGATCTGGCCACCGGTATCGATCATCACGAATTTCAGGAGGAGGCTATTTGGCGGGTCCTGCAGCGGACGAGGGGTGTGCAAATGATGGAGTCGATGCGCACGATCAAGGCATCCGCCGCGACTCAGGAGGCTGCCGATATCCTCGACGTTCCGCCAGGCTCACCCGTTCTTCACCATGAAGTGCAAGTGCTTGACACCACGGGCCGAGTGACGATCCTCGGCACGACCGTCTATCACCCGGACCGGTTCGTCTATCGCACGATGGTCAAAGCGAACGGAAGGGCTTAGCCATGTTTGCTCCTCCGCCACGACAAACCGCGAAGATCGCCTTCAAGATATCGGATCAGCTGGCGGGCCCACCGCGCGGCTCGCACTGGTTGGACATCCACTTTCGCGGCAAACCGGTTAGCACCTTCATCGAAGGTCCCTCTTTTGATCGTGCCGGAACACTCTGGATGGTCGACATGGCACACGGCCGTCTTTTCAAGGCAGCGGCCGACGGAACGATGGCGATTGCAATCGAGTACGACGGCGAACCCAACGGCCTGAAATTCCACAGGGACGGCCGCGCTTTCATAACTGATCGCAAATACGGCATTGTGGCATTGGACCCGGTGAGCGGCAAATTGACGCACTTGCTTGCCGATGCGTATGGAGAACGTTTCAGGGGCGTCAACGACTTGGTGTTCGCAAGAAACGGCGACCTCTATTTCACAGAGCAAGGACAGACCGGCCTGAACGATCCCACTGGCAGGCTTTATCGGTGGCGATCCAACGGCCAGTTGGACTTGTTGCTGGACAACGTGCCGAGCCCGAACGGTCTGGCCCTGAATGCGGCAGAGGACACGCTGTTCCTGGCCGTGACGCGTGGCAACAGCATTTGGCGCGTTCCACTACTGAAAGACGGCGCCGTGTCAAAGGTAGGTGTCTTCATCCAACTTTCGGGGGGCGGGGGCCCTGACGGCATCGCGCTCGACGCAGCCGGAAATCTGGCGGTGTGCCACATCCTTTTGGGTGTCGTCTGGCTTATCAGCGCCGTGGGCGAACCTTTATTGCGCATCGATTCACCGACAGGACGCCTCACCACCAACTGTGCGTTCGGCGGCCCCGATGGTAAGCAGCTATTCATCACCGAATCAGAGAGCGGCTCGATTCTAGTAGCGGACATGCCCGAGCGGGGCTTACCTCTCTTTTCACATCAGTCTCTGTAACCGCGCTCGCCCGCTTTCATCATGTCACTCATTCAATATCTCACGCAAATCAACATCGAGCCCGGAGCCATTTCGCTTCTGAAATCGGAATGCGAACGTGTAGGTATCAAAAGGCCGCTGATCATTACCGATGTAGGCATTCGCGCAGCGGGAATACTTGACCAAGCCCTTGCCGCATTGGGGGGAATAGATCACATGGTGTTTGACGCAACACCATCGAATCCCACTGAAGCCGCTGTGCGGTCTGCCGTCCCGCTATGTCTTGACAGCCATTGTGATGGCCTCATCGCCGTGGGCGGGGGTTCGGCCATCGACTGCGCCAAAGGCATTGCCATCGCCGCGACGCACGAAGGACCATTGAAGAATTACGCGACTATTGAAGGCGGCTCGGCGAAGATCACCGACCGCGTGCTGCCGATGGTCGCGGTACCCACTACCAGCGGCACGGGAAGCGAAGTGGCGCGAGGCGCGATCATCATCGTTGACGACGGCCGCAAGCTGGGCTTCCACTCCTGGCACATCCTCCCCCGCGCCGCCATCCTCGACCCCGCCCTGACCCTAGGTCTTCCACCGATTATGACTGCGGCAACAGCGATGGATGCAATAGCCCACTGCATCGAGACTTTTCTAGCCCCCGCATTCAATCCCCCTGCAGATGGGATCGCATTGGACGGGCTGCGTCGCGCTTGGACACACATAGAGCGAGCGACACGGGACGGGTCGGACATGGAGGCGCGCCTGAATCTCATGAGTGCGTCCATGCAAGGAGCCATGGCGTTTCAGAAGGGTCTGGGCTGCGTGCATTCGCTCAGTCACAGCCTCGGCGGACTGAATCCCAGACTGCATCACGGTACGCTGAACGCAGTGTTCTTGCCTGCGGTGCTGACATTTAGCTCGGACGCGGAATCGGTGAAGTCCGAGCGACGCATGGAACGAATGGCACAAGCCATGGGACTTGGGCCTGGTGAAAAAGTCTCCACGGCCATCAAGGAGATGAGTGCGAGCCTGGGACTCCCTTCGGGACTCTCAGCCATGGGAGTGGACCGTGCAATGTTTCCCCGGATCATCGAAGGCGCTCTTGCTGACCACACACACAAGACGGCCCCCCGACTCGCGAGTGCGGACGACTACCGGGCAATGCTTGAGATGGCGATGTGAAAAACGAAATCAACCAAATGAGATTGGAGACGCGATGAAAGATGAGCCATGGATGGCGCAGTTTCAACAGCTACTCGATAAGGAAGCCATACGGGAGGTGATCTACAGATACTGTCGCGGCATGGATCGCCGCGACTGGGAGGTGGTGGCGAGCGCTTTCCATCCCGGGGCATACGACGATCATGGGGTCTATCGCGGGTCCGCCACCGGATTCATCGAATTCTCGAAGCCGCGGCATGAGCACGTAACGATGTGTATGCATCACATCGGCAACATCATCATCGAATTCCAGTCAAGCGAGCGCGCAATGGTGGAGAGCTACTGCATCGGCACGCACCGCTATGCACCAGGCAATGAAGCCGCGCGAAAGGCCATTGCGAGGAGTCTTGCAAAAGATGTTGACAAGCCGCTGGAATTGACGATGTGGGTCAGGTATGTTGATGTGATCACGAAGCGCGAGGGGGAGTGGCGCATTGAACATCGAAGCGTCGTGTGGGAAGGCATGCGGGCTGATGTGGTGCCTGAGGGCGCACCCGTGCTGGGTTCCGATTGGGTGACTGCGAGGCGAGATCGGTCAGACCCCGTTTACACACAACTCCCCAAGAGTTGATCATGGACCTAATGCTAAACGGGCGCGCCTGCCTCGTCACCGGCGCAAGTGCGGGAATCGGCCGCGGAATTGTAGAGGCGTTGGTGCGAGAGGGCGCGAAGGTCGTGGCAACAGCGCGACGTGCCGAGTTGCTGAAGGCGCACGCCGAGTGCCTCGTGAACTCAGGCCTGGCTAGGCCCATATGTGTGCCTGGCGACGTGACAAAGGCGGAAGAGGTCCGCCGCATTGCACGTGAAGCGGCCGACGCCATCGGGCCGATCGAAATCCTTGTCAACTGCGCTGGTGGTTCTCGGCCTGTTCCCATTGAGGCCGGCGACGAGGCTTGGGAGGAATCGTTTGCCCTGAACTTTACCGCCGCCCGGCGCATGACAACCGCGATCCTGCCGGGCATGAGGGCCGCGGGTTGGGGTCGCGTGATCAACATTACCGGCCTGATGGAGCCACGTGCGCTTACGGCCGGGCTGGGCGCACTCAGTGCGGGCGTGACGGCCAAGGCTGCGACCCACCTGTGGTCGAAAGGGCTTTCGCGCGATCTAGGCGGCGAGGGCATCACCTTTAACAACGTTGCGCCAGGTCGCATCGACAGTGAGCAGATCGGGATGCGGTATTCGGAGGAAGCTCGCATAGCTGAGGTGAAGAACATTCCGGTTGGCCGATTCGGCAAACCGGAGGACCTCGCCAACCTAGTAGTGTTCCTTGCATCCCCGCTGGCGGCCTACATCACGGGAACGGTAATTCCTGTTGATGGTGGACTCAGCTTTTTCGGCGCATAGCCAAACCTTTCATCAATTTTTTTTTGGAGACATCAATGAACCTCGTCCGTCGCAGCATATTGTTGAGCTTGTTCGCCGCCTCAGCTTTAACAAGCCAGGCGCAGCCCCAGAATTTCCCTAGCAAGCCCATTCGATTCATCATTCCATATGGCGCCGGCGGGTCCGGGGACGCCGCTGCCAGATCCGTCGGCGAGGCAATGGGAAAGATGTGGGGCCAACCGTTCCTGGTGGACAACAAGCCAGGAGGCAACGAGATCGTTGCCGCGCAGCTCGTAGCTTCAAGTCCAGGTGACGGCTACACATTTTTAATGGCGAGCGAGGCGACCGCCAGCGTCAATCCTTTTATTTACTCCAAGCTGCCATACGACCCGCGAGACCTTGTCCCTGTGGCGCGCATGCTGACTTCACCCTATGTGCTCGTCGTGTCGCCGGATTTCCCTGCGAACAATCTTAAGGAGTTCATAGAGTACTCCAAGAGGAACCCGGGCAAGTTCAACTTCGGCTCGCAGGGTATCGGTTCGCCTGGCCACCTTGCGTCATCCTGGTTGAACAACATCCATGGTTTGAGCATGGTGCACGTGCCTTACAAAACCCTTCCCCAAGGTGTGGGGGAAGTCATGGCCGGCCGTGTGGAATCGATGTTCGGTCCGATCGGAACAATCGGGCCGCTCGTCAAAGCCGGCAAGTTGAAAGCCTTGGCTGTTTCGGGAAAAACACGCCAGTCGGAAGTTCCTAGCGTACCCACCTTCATCGAGTCGGGCATGCCGACCTTCGACGCGTCCTTTTATCTTGCCATCTTCGCTCCGAAGGGAACTCCACCTGAAATCATCCAGCGCTTTGCCCGCGACATGCGTACGGTCATCACAGACCCGGAGTTCGAAAAGAAGCATTTCCAGCCCCAAGCCTACCAGCCGATCGGCGACACGCCCGAGCAGTTCATCGAGTTCCTGAAGAAGGATCGAGAAGTTGCGGCCGAAAAGGTCAAACTGGCTGGCGCAAAGCTAGATTGATAAGCGCCATTGATTTGGCCGCAAACTGCGTTGGTCTGCGCTGACCGATCCCAAGTGGTACATATCTAAAAAATGGCGTGGCGTCACATCAGTCATGGCCCACTTGGATTGAACGAAGTTTCCACTGGAATCGAATATCGGCAGCACTTCCAAGCTGACCCGGCGGGTGCGTCCATGGATGGGGTCCAGGTTAACCCAGGCGCCGCAGACCAGATGACCCTCCCGAGCAAGGACAAACGCCTTGCGAAACGTCTGTATCACGTCGCCGGTGAAGAGGTCTTCAAGGCGCCGCTGGCCGCCGATCGATTCGCGCTTGACATTGGCCCATCGCAAGGCTGTGTCGTTGATATTCACAATGTCACCCCAAGCGTCCAGCGAAAAATAACCGACAGGCGCGTTGTTGTACAGATCGGACCAACGAGCCACGGCAGCGGCCGACTGCGCGCGCATCAGCCGATGCTGACTGACGTCGCGCCCGACAAGTAGACGTTCGATTTTGCGAGCCTCGGGGTGAATGCTTTCGGTGCAGAAAAACTCGTACCAACGCGCTTCGCGCGCTTGACCAACGAGAATGTGCAACTCGATCGACACGCTGGGTTTGGCTTTAGACTTTGTCATGGTGGTTGGGCTTTCTTGGCTTTGCGGTTGTTGATGTCAGAACCCACATTCTGTAGGGCCTGACGGCTTCAACCACCAACCTCAACCTTCAACTACGAGCGGGACATCGCCACGCCGCAAGCATTCGCCCAAGACGCCATTGCTCTTGTTCTTGCCTAGCAGGCAGTATCTTCTGGCGCTTTGAAGTTGCTGAATCCCACGCCGATAAGCTTTCTGCTGCTCCCGTATATGCACAGCGAGTCGAAGCAGATGCACGTTGTGGCGGAGCCGCTCTATAAAGACTTTGCGCCACCTGGAAACTATGATTTCGAGTTGCGGCACAAGGCAATGATTGATCGCTTTGGTCGGTATCCACACAGAAATGAAATCTTGGGGCGTACTTCCACGCAAGAGGAAGTAGAGTTTCTGAGTCAGCCGGGTTCACGGTTCTAAATGCTAGCTTTCAAGCGAGCGTGCGCAGGGGG
>Ga0214919_10011907_pt1 | contig 10781 bp, 7 predicted proteins | sample LL1503_MetaG_FD_177994 | JGI IMG/M metagenome (GOLD analysis project Ga0214919, IMG submission 177994) | Freshwater microbial communities from Lake Lanier, Atlanta, Georgia, United States - LL-1503 | ecosystem: Environmental > Aquatic > Freshwater > Lake | place: USA: Georgia | collected 2015-03-15
CCGAGGCTTTCAACCGCGTGTTGCTGGACTTTGTTCAGCCCTGCTGAAACAACCGGAGATCACGATGTCCACGCTGTCCGAATCGCAGACCGCCAGCACACCGATCACGCGCTACCAGCCTTCGCACATTGCGGGCAACCCGGCTTCGTTGACGCCGCTGCAGCGCGAGTTGATCGCGCGCGTGGCCGCGCTCGGCCCGCGCTTTGCCGATCGCGCCGAGCGCTACGACCGCGAGGCCAGCTTCCCGTTCGAGAACTACGACGACTTGCGCGCCGCCGGTTTGCTGGGCATCTGCGTGCCCAAGGCCTATGGCGGCCTCGGCGCCGACTTCGCGACCTATGTGATGGTGGCCGCCGAACTGGGACGCTGGTGCGGCGCGACCGCGTTGAGCTTCAACATGCATGTGTGCTCTTGCCTGTGGGCCGGCGAGATCGCCGACGCGCTCGACATGACGCCCGCTCAGCGCGCCGACCACGAGGTCAAGCGCGCGCACCACTTCGCCCGCATCGTCGGCGAGGGCAAGATTTACGCCCAGCCCTTCTCTGAGGGCGGCGCTGCCGCGGCTGGTGCCGCCCCTTGGGGCACGACAGCGACCCGGCTTGACGGCGGCTATGTCGTCAACGGCAAGAAGATTTTCGCGTCGCTGGCCGGTGCTGCCGACACCTACGGCGTGCTGTGCACCTTGGACCGGCCCGACCGCGCCTCAGGCGGCAGCCGGCGCGATGCGATGTACCTGGCGGTGCCGGCCGATGCGCTGGGCGTCAGCGTGGTCGGCGACTGGGATCCGCTGGGCATGCGCGGCACGGTCAGCCGCAACCTGTTGTTCAAGGACGTGTTCGTGCCCGAGAGCGCGCGGATGATGCCCGAGGGGCTGTATTTCCAAGCTGCCAGCCGTTTTCCGCACATGTTCGCAACGCTGTCGCCGACCTACCTGGGCGTGGCGCAGGCGGCTTACGACTTCACGGTGCAATACCTGCGCGCCGAGGTGCCTGGCATGCCGCCGGTCAAGCGCAGGATGTACCCGACCAAGCAGTACGCGGTGGCCGAGATGCGGATCAAGCTTGAGGCGACCCGTGCGTTGTTCCTGCAGAACGCCCGCGACGCGACCATTGACCCCGACAAAGACACGCGGATGCGCTTGTACGCAGCGCATTACACGATCATGGAGAACGCCAACGACATCTGCCGGCTGGCGATCCGTACTTGCGGCGGGCAGAGCATGCTCAAGTCGCTGCCGCTGGAGCGGCTGTACCGCGATTCGCGCTGCGGCTCACTGATGCTGCCCTGGACTGCCGAACTGTGCATGGACAGGTTGGGCCGTGAATGCCTGTACGAGGCCGGCGAGCGCGACGAGGTGATTGAATGACGCTGGCGCTGCGCTGCGGTGACTGAGCTCTACCAGCGCATCGCCGGCCAAGCCGCGCGCCGGCCCGACGCGCTGGCGCTGCAAGTCGGCGAGCGCTTGCTGAGCTACCGTGAGTTGTTAGACCTGACTGACGCGAGCGCGCGGCAGTTTCGAGCCGAGGGCTTGGGCCAAGGCTCACTGCTCGGCTGGTTGGGCCACAACAGCGCCGAGATGATGGCCGCGCTGCTGGCCTGCGCCAAGATCGGCGCGGTGTTCGTGCCACTGAACTGGCGACTTGCAGCGCCCGAACTGGCGGCGATCACCGTCCATGCCGGGCTGTCTGCACTGCGGCACAGTCCCGAACTGGCGTTGTTGGCGACCCAGGTGCTGGCGCTGGCGCCCTTGTCCGGCACAGCTGTTGCGCGGGTCGAGACAGGCGACGTGATGCTGGTCTACACCTCTGGCACCACCGGCGAGCCCAAGGGCGCGATGCACAGCCAGGCCGGCATGTTGGCCAACATCGACATCGCGCTGGTGGTTCAAGGCCTGAGTGCGATCGACCGGGTGCTGGCGGTGCTGCCGCTGTTCCATGTTGGCGGGCTTTGCATCCAGGTGCTGCCGGCGCTGGCCGCTGGGGCCGCCGTCAAGCTGCACCCGCGATTCGACCCCGGCGCTTGGCTGCAAGACCTGGCGGCCTGGCGACCCAGCACCAGCTTGCTCGTGCCCGCGGTGATGCAGGCCTTGCTCGCCCACCCGGATTGGCCGACGACCGATCTGCAAAGCCTGCGCTTCGTCAACAGCGGCTCGTCGATCGTGCCGCTGGCCTTGATCGAGGCTTTTCACGCCCGCGGACTGCCGGTCGCTCAGGTCTACGGCAGCACTGAGACGGGCCCGTTCTCGATTGCGCTGCTGCCTTACGAGGCCTTGGCACGGGTTGGCAGCGTCGGCCGGCCGGCACCTGGCGTGGCGCTTCGGCTGCTCGATGGGGCAGGGTCGGACGTTGCGGTGGGTGAGGTCGGCGAGATTGCGCTGCGAGCGCCCAACCTGATGCGCGGCTACCACCGCTTGCCCGAGGGCGCTGGCTTTGCGGGGGGAAGGGCGCACGGTTGGTTTGCCACCGGCGACCTGGCGCGCCTGGACCAAGACGGATTCGTCACGGTCGTCGGCCGCAGCCGGGACTTGATCATCTCGGGCGGCGAGAACATCTACCCGGCCGAGATCGAGAACCTGGCCGCTGGCTGGCCTGGCGTGGCCGAGGCCGCGGTGGTCGGGCTGCCTGACCCTCGCTGGGGCGAAGTGCCGGTGTTGGTGCTGGTGGCACGCTCGGGTGTGTTGCTGGACTTGGCTGGACTGCGAGCCAGTCTGGTGCGGCAACTCGCGCGCTACAAGCAGCCGCGCCGCGTCGTTGTGACCGCAGGCTTGCCCAAGACAGCGCTGGGCAAGGTGCAGAAATCGCTGCTGCGCGAGTCGCTGTTGTCAGCTGGCGGCAGCGCTGCCGATTGAACTCGCCGAGCCTCGACCAGGACAGCTCAGTTCAGCAGTTTCAGTTCAACACGATCGGTGGACTCGCGGCGCCTGGCTCGGCCGGTGCGGCAGTCGGCTCCAGGAAACCCCAATCGGCTTCGACCAGCGCTTGTTCGAGCAATCGCATCAAGCCGGTGGCCAGATCTTCGGACAGCTCGAGCGTGATGTTGCGGCCGTCGGGCTCGCGCGCGGCCAACCTCACGCCCTTGCCTTGCTGACCGGGGCCGATGTCGAAAGCCATCGGCAGCAAGGGCTCGGGCCCCAGCGGCAGGGCCGCAGGCTTGGGGTCGAAAGGCGTGGCGAAATCGGTGTTGGGCAAGGGCCTGTTGCGCGCCGCCTGAGCCATCATCGCCTGCGCCTCGGGCAGTGCGATCGCGTGGGGTGCGACCCGGGCCATGCTGGCGAGCGTAACCACGCGGTTGAGATGAGGCCAGAGTTGGCGCAGCATGCGCCGGGTCAACCAGACCGCAAACAGTTCACCGGCAGCGGTGCGCAGTTGCCACAGCACGCGGTCGGCGGTCGGCTGGTAGCGCACTTGCATCTGATGGATGTTCACCGCTCTATTTTAGGCAAGCCAGGGCGCTGGCGCCGGGCTTTGGTCGGATTTCATCAGGCGCTGCCGACCTGATCTTGCGCAATTCGCGTGCCTAGCGGCGACCGGCCTTGGGCTTGAAATGGCGCCCAAGAGCCCAACGTCGGAAGCTATCAGGAGGAATTGCCATGCGTCTCGACAAACTCACCACCGCCTTCCAACAAGCCCTGGCCGAGAGCCAGAGTCTGGCGGTGGCCCGCGACAACCCCTACATCGAACCGAGCCACTTGCTCGCAGCGATGCTGGTGCAGCCCGATGGTCCTAAGGCCTTGCTGGACCGCGCCGGCGCCAACACCGCAGCGCTGAAGACCGCGATGGACGTGGCGATCAACAGCCTGCCCGGCGTGCAAGGCGGTGGTCAGGTGCAGGCCGGGCGCGACTTGGTGCAGTTGCTGCAGGCTGCCGACAAGGAGGCCACCAAGCGCGGTGACCAGTTCATTGCCAGCGAGATGTTTTTGCTGGCGCTGGCCGACAGCAAGAGCGACATCGGCGGCATCGTGCGCGGCCACGGTCTGTCGCGCAAGGCGCTGGAAGCCGCAGTCGATGCGGTGCGCGGGGGGGCTGCGGTCGACTCGGCTGAATCAGAAGGCCAGCGCGAGGCCTTGAAGAAATACACGCTAGACCTGACCGAGCGGGCCAGACAAGGCAAGCTTGACCCGGTGATAGGCCGCGACGATGAGATTCGCCGCGCGATCCAGGTGCTGCAGCGCCGCACCAAGAACAACCCTGTGCTGATCGGCGAGCCAGGCGTCGGCAAGACCGCGATCGTCGAAGGTTTGGCGCAGCGCATCGTCGCTGGTGAGGTGCCCGACACGCTGCGCGACAAGCGCGTGCTGGTGCTCGACATGGCCGGGCTGCTGGCAGGTGCCAAGTACCGCGGCGAGTTCGAGGAGCGGCTCAAAGCAGTGCTCAAGGAAGTGTCGGCCGACGAGGGCCGCATCATCTTGTTCATCGACGAGTTGCACACCATGGTGGGCGCTGGCAAGGCCGAGGGCGCGATCGATGCCGGCAACATGCTCAAGCCTGCGCTCGCGCGTGGCGAGTTGCACTGCATTGGCGCGACCACGCTGAACGAATACCGCAAGTATGTCGAGAAGGATGCCGCGCTCGAGCGTCGTTTTCAGAAAGTACTGGTCGACGAGCCCAGCGTCGAGGCCACGATCGCGATCTTGCGCGGCTTGCAAGAGAAGTACGAAGTCCACCACGGCGTCGAGATCACCGACCCGGCGATCGTTGCCGCTGCCGAGCTCTCGCACCGCTACATCACCGACCGATTCCTGCCCGACAAGGCCATCGACCTGATCGACGAGGCTGCGGCCAAGATCAAGATCGAGATCGACTCCAAGCCCGAGGTGATGGACAAGCTCGATCGCCGGATGATCCAGTTGAAGATCGAACGCGAGGCGATGAAGAAGGAGCACGACGAGGGCTCGCAGCGCCGGCTCGGTCTGATCGAGGATGAGCTCGTCAAGCTGCAGCGCGAGTACAACGACTTGGAGCAGATCTGGAAGGCCGAGAAGGCCGCGGCCCAGGGCAGCGCGCAGGTCAAGGAGCAGATCGAGCAGATCAAGTTCCAGATCGAGGAACTCAAGCGCAAGGGCGACTTCAACAAGGTCGCCGAATTGCAGTACGGGCGCTTGCCTGAGTTGGAAAAAACCTTGAAGGAAGCCCAGGCCAAGGAGTCGGGCAAGACCAAGGGCGCGAAGGATGGCACTGGGGGTCCGCAGTTGTTGCGCACCATGGTCGGCGCCGAAGAAATCGCCGAGGTGGTGTCACGCGCCACCGGTATCCCGGTCAGCAAGCTGATGCAGGGCGAGCGCGACAAGCTGTTGCAGATGGAGGACAAGTTGCACCAGCGCGTGGTCGGCCAAGACGAGGCCATCGTCGCGGTGGCCGATGCGATCCGCCGGTCGCGCGCGGGCCTGAGCGATCCGAACCGGCCGCTGGGGTCCTTCCTGTTCCTCGGCCCTACCGGTGTTGGCAAGACCGAGTTGTGCAAAGCGCTGGCAGGATTTTTGTTCGACAGCGACGACCACATGATCCGGGTCGACATGAGCGAGTTCATGGAAAAGCACAGCGTCTCACGGCTGATCGGCGCACCGCCGGGCTATGTCGGTTATGACGAAGGCGGCACGCTGACCGAGGCGGTGCGCCGCAAGCCTTATTCGGTGCTCTTGCTCGACGAGGTCGAAAAAGCGCATCCCGACGTCTTCAACGTGCTGCTGCAAGTGCTTGACGACGGCCGTCTGACCGATGGCCAGGGCCGCACCGTGGACTTCAAGAACACCGTGATCGTGATGACCAGCAACCTGGGCTCGCACATGATCATGCAGATGTCGGGTCAGTCGACCGAGTTGATCCGCGAAGCGGTCTGGGGCGAAGTGAAGGCGCATTTCAGGCCCGAATTCCTCAACCGCATCGACGAGACCGTGGTCTTCCACGCGCTGGACGAAGCCAACATCCGCGAGATCGCCAAGATCCAGTTAAAGCTGCTCGAGGCCAGGCTCGAGAAGATGGAGATGAAGCTCGAGGTCTCGGACGAGGCGCTGGCCGAGATCGCCAAGGTCGGTTTTGACCCGGTGTTCGGCGCCAGGCCGCTCAAGCGCGCGATCCAGCAACGCATAGAGAACCCGGTGGCCAAGCTGATCCTGCAAGGGCGCTTCGGCCCGAAGGATGTGGTGCCAGTCGATGTCCGAGACGGCCAGTTCGGGTTTGGTCGCGTCGTGCATTGACACAGCCCGGTTGATGGCCGGTCGGGTTTTGTCCCGCCGGCGCCAGCGGCGTGCCCCAGGGTTCACTAAGATGTGAGCCATGAGCCCTGCAACAGCCTTCTGTACTTGCCATTCCAGCGGCCTTGGCTGGCGCGCCGAATGACCGCGCTCGTCGCCGATGACTTGAGCCCACCGCCGCTGCGTCAGGACGTCACGGTCATCGGTCTGGTCGGGCTGGCGCATGCGGTCAGCCACTTCAGCCAGTTGCTGCTCGCGCCGCTGTTCCCTTGGCTCAAGGAGGCGTTCGGGGTCAGCTACACCGAGTTGGGCCTGTTGCTGACGATTTTCTTTGTCGTCTCTAGCGTGGTGCAGACAGCCTCGGGTTTCGTCGTCGATCGCTTCGGTCCGCGCCCTGTGCTGCTGGGCGGGCTGGCACTCTTGGGCTTTGCCGCGTTGGGCTACGCTTGCAGCCAGAGCTACGCGATGCTGGCGGCCAGCGCAGTGATCGCCGGCATCGGCAACGGCGTGTTCCACCCGGTGGACTACACCTTGATCAACCGCAAGGTGCACAAGACCCGGCTCGGTCATGCCTACAGCGTGCATGGCATCACCGGCACCTTGGGCTGGGCGCTGGCGCCACTGCTGATGGTGCCGGTGGCGATCGCCTGGGGCTGGCGCGCGGCGATGCTCAGCGCGTCCGCAGTGGCTTTCCTGGTGCTGGCCGTGCTGTGGTGGCACCGTGCGCGGCTGACTTTGGAAGTGCAATCCCCCTCGCCCGAGGTTGACTTTGGCGCACCGCCGGTCGAGGGGCAGTTGGACTTTCTTCGCATCCCCGCCGTGTGGATGTGCTTCGGCTTTTTCTTCTTCTTCGCGATGGCACTCAGCGTGGTGCAGAGTTTTGCGCCTGAGTCGGCACGGCAGTTGCACGGTGTGCCGCAGCACTGGGTCGCACTGTGTCTGTCGGTCTACATGGTCGGCAGCGCCTGCGGCATGGTGGGCGGTGGCTTTCTGGCCTCCGACCCGGTGCGCTGCGAGCGCGTGGTCGGTGTCGGCATGGGGCTGGCTGCCAGCATCGCGCTGATGGTGGCTCTTTTGCCGATCTACGCCGGCGCTGTGCCGCTGATGTTCGCGCTGATGGGTTTGTTCTCGGGCAGCGCGAGCCCGTCGCGCGACCTGCTGGTCAAGCGTTCGACGCCCGAGAACGCCAGCGGGCGGGTTTTTGGCGTGGTCTATGCGGGTCTGGACATCGGCCAGGCGATCGCGCCGCTGATCTTTGGCCGCCTGATGGACATGCATCAGTACCGCGACGTCTGGATCGGCCTGGCGCTGGTGCAACTGGTGCTGATCGTCAGCGCGTTCAACGTGCGGCGGGTGCGGCGCGAATTGCGGCCGGCTTGACGCATTTCTTCTCGCAAATCCCTTCGACCCCAGGCCTGCTGATAATCGGCAGTTCTCAGCCAACCGAGGTATCTCGATGAACCCCAGACCCGCCGGCCATGTCCTCGTTGAAGCCCTGGTCGCCCAGGGCGTTCACACCGCATTCGGCGTGCCGGGTGAGAGCTACCTGGCGGTGCTCGACGGCTTCCACCAGCACCGAGACCAGATCCGCTTCATCGCCTGCCGGCAGGAGGGCGGCGCGGCCTTCATGGCCGAGGCTCAAGGCAAGCTCACCGGCCGGCCCGGCATCTGCTTCGTCACCCGGGGCCCGGGCGCGACCAATGCCAGCATCGGCATCCACACCGCGTTTCAGGACTCGACGCCGCTGATCCTGTTCGTCGGCCAGGTGGCCAGCGACCAGCGCGACCGCGAGGCTTTCCAGGAACTCGATTACCGCCAGATGTTCGGCCCCGGCACGCTCGGCTTGGCCAAATGGGTGGGCGAGGTACAGGACGCCGACCGCCTGCCCGAGTACATCGCCCGCGCCTTCCACACCGCGCTGCAGGGCCGGCCTGGCCCTGTGGTGCTGGTGCTGCCAGAGGACATGCTGACCGAGTTGACGGTGGCGCCTGTGCTGCCTCGCGTCGAACCCGCCCAGGCCTGGCCAGCGCCAGGTGCGCTGCGCGACCTGCGCGCGATGCTGCTGGCCGCGCAGCGCCCGATGCTGATCGCTGGCGGTAGCGGCTGGGACGCCGAGGCTGCCCGCGCGCTGCAGCGTTTCGCCGAGAACTGGCAGATCCCGGTGGGCTGCGGATTTCGTTTTCAGGACACCTTTGACAACCGCCATCCGCTCTATGCCGGCGACGTGGGCATTGGCCTGAGCCCCAAGCTGGCGCAGCGCGTCAAGGACGCCGACCTGATCATCGCACTGGGCGTGCGGCTGGGCGAGATGACCACTGGCGGATACACCTTGCTGACACCGCCACGCCCGGCGCAGAAGCTGGTCCACATCCACGCCGGCGCCGAGGAACTGGGTCGGGTCTACGCCGCCGATCTGCTGATGCAGTCTTCCATGGCTTGCGCGGCCAAGGCGCTCGAGACGCTGGCTGCGCCGCCCAGCTTGCCCTGGGGTGAATGGGCTGCCACGGCCCATGTTGATTACGAGGCCAACCATGTGGCGCCGTCCGTCGCGCCGCTTGACATGGCCGTGGTGATGAAAACGGTGCAGCGTCTTGCGCCGGCCGACACCGTCTACACCAACGGCGCAGGCAATTTCAGTGGCTGGGTGCACCGCTATGTGCGCTACTTCGGACTGCAGCACCATGGTCGCACCCAGCTGGCTCCGACGTCGGGGTCTATGGGTTATGGCTTTCCTGCCGCAGTGGCAGCGGCCTTGCTGTACCCCGAGCGAACCGTTGTCAACGTCGCAGGCGACGGTGACTTCCTGATGACCGGCCAGGAACTCGCCACGGCCTCGGGCTATGGCGCCAACCGAGGCGCGGGTCGGCTGGTCAGCCTGGTGGTCGACAACGGCACTTTCGGCACGATCCGCATGCACCAGGAGCGCGAGTACCCGGGTCGGGTCAGCGGCAGCGACTTGTTCAACCCCGATTTCGCCGCGATGGCGCGGGCTTTCGGCTGGCGTGCTGCCTGCGTGCAGACCACCGAAGCCTTCGAAGCCTGTTTCGCCGAAGCCATGCAGCCAGGCGCGCCGATGCTGATCCACCTCAAACTCGACCCCGACGTCATCAACAGCCGCGCCACGCTGTCCTCGATCCGCGAAGCGGCGATCAAGGCCGGGCGCTGAACAGCCAGCGTGGGCACTCAACGTGGGGGCGAATGCGCGCAGGCGCAGCGCGACCGTTTCCTGTTGACGCCCTGAGTTGACGACTCACCGCGCTAGCGCAGCTGTTCTTAGCCCTTTGATCGAGAGCCACTGAGATGACGATTGCCCGCTTGTCCGAGGTCACGCTGGAGTATTTCGAGCATGGCGAGGGCCCCGATGTGCTGGTCTTCGTGCATGGCTATCAGGCCTCGGCGCGTGTTTGGCACGGTGTGCAGCAAGCCTTGCCGGCGCAGCGCTACCGGTCGATCGCGGTCAACAACCGCGGCGCTGGCGCTTCACAGGCGCCGCCTCTGGAGAGTGACTTCACGGTCCAGAAGTTCGCCGCCGACCTCTTCGAGCTCGTCAGCCAACTCAAGCTCGACCGGTTCACACTGGTCGGCCATTCGATGGGTGGTGCGACGGTGGCGCAGTTCGCAGTCGATCACCCAGGCCTGGTCGGCGCGCTGGTGCTGCTCGATCCGGCCAGCCCGAATGGCACGCCGATGGATGCGGCCCAAATCGAGCTGCATCTGGACCAGCGCATGGTGTTGCGCCGAGAGCAGCAGGCCCGGGGCGGCGGCGGTGACGGCATCGACGCGCGTGGCGAGGGTTTCGATGCCGAGCAACTGCAGCAGCTGATGCGCGACATCGCCGCTGCGCCTGAGCGCCGTCTGCGCGGCTCGATGCGATCGATGTTGCAGCTGCGCCTGGCCGATCGCGTGAAGCTGCTGCCGATGCCGGTGCTGCTGGCAGCGGGCGACCGCGACGCGATCATCCCGCTGCAGAACATGCTCGCCACCTGGGCGATGTACCCCAAGGGCACGGGCCTGCATGTCTGGCACGGCGAGGGCCACTCGCCCAACCTCGACTGCCCCGAGCAGGTCGCTGCGCTGCTGCGGCGATTCATCGAAACACCTCGCGCGGCCCAGAGCAGCGTTGACCGCAACGCCTTGCGTCGATAGGCTTGTGCGCGCCTGATTGAGGATGGCGTGAAAGTATCGGACGCAGATGCTTTCGCCAGCCCAAGCGCGCGACCTTGACGCTCAGGCATCGCGACCAAGCGGAGGAAGGCTTGCGCCGGATGGCCAGTCCGGGGCAGCGCCGGCGCCCAGCCTCAGCGTTCGATGCCGGCCCGTCGTGCGGGCTGTCGTCAACAGGCTGCCCAGCGTTCAGTTGATCCGGGTCCAGAGAAGCGGATCTCGCGGCATGATCGCAAGCCGCTCACACCAAAGTGCTGGGCTCCATCCTGCGGTCAATGCTCCGCATTCAATCCAGCAACATCTGAGCTTGCGGATGCTGGCCATGGCCCAGCGGCCCGGACCGGCGGCCATGCGTTTGACGACGAATGGAACCGCTTGCCTGGCCCCGCCTCAGCGCTGCGAGCCGGCTTCGACAGGTCTGCCAGCG
>Ga0214919_10011910_pt1 | contig 10779 bp, 14 predicted proteins | sample LL1503_MetaG_FD_177994 | JGI IMG/M metagenome (GOLD analysis project Ga0214919, IMG submission 177994) | Freshwater microbial communities from Lake Lanier, Atlanta, Georgia, United States - LL-1503 | ecosystem: Environmental > Aquatic > Freshwater > Lake | place: USA: Georgia | collected...
AAAAAAAAAAAAATAAAAAAAAAAAAAAAAAAAAAAACAAACAAAAAAAAAAAACAAAAAAAAAAAACAAAAAAAAAAAACAAAAAAAAAAAACAAAAATAAAAAACAAAAATAAAAAACAAAAAAATCAAACAAAAATAAAAAACAAAAATAAAAAGCAAAAATAAAAAACAAAAATAAAAAACAAAAATAAAAAGCAAAAATAAAAAGCAAAAATAAAAAAATTGAAAATAAAAAAATTGAAAATAAAATAAAGTTAACAAACATAACATAATTGAAACATGAGCTGCAAAGTTTGTATTGATGCCGGAAAATCAGAAGAGGTCTACACTTCTCATCGCGTAAAGGATAAAGCTGGAATGGTCATTTGCCGGACTCTCTTGAACCAGAAATGTTTAAATTGCGGAAAATTTGGTCATACCGTAAAATATTGCTCTAATGTGCAGTCGCTAGTTTCTGAATGTCGGAAGTACAGAGACTCTGGCGTAAGAGAAGACGGGGCTACCTGGGAATATTTTGACGCCAATAAAAAAGAAAAGTTTTGCGCCGTTTGCCGAGATGCTGGAAGAGAACATACGAACCATAACCTGATGGAAGACGGCATAATTGTTTGCGAAAATCTCAAGACAATCCAGTGCAGAAAATGCAAAGAATATGGGCACACGCCAAAGTATTGCAGGGCAAAGTTTTGTCCTGTTTGCCGAGATGCTGAAAGAGAATACACAGATCACAACTTGATGGAAGACGGCGAAGTTGTGTGCGAATATCTCAAGAATACCAAATGCAATAATTGTGATGAATATGGTCATACCCAAAAGTATTGCAAGGAACCAAGGAGACAAATGCCACTCACGAGATTAAGCGACATTATTGCGGTGAACCTCTTTGCATTAAGAAAGACACCCGACAAGACGCCCGACAAGCCCCCAAAAAAGGAGAAATATATTCGCATTTTGTAACTAGCTTATGTTTATCAAGTTTTATGTCTTAAAAATATAAAAACAAAAAAATACACTATGTAATGTCATGTGTTTTAAAACAATTGGCTTTTAGTAAGATTCTTCCAAAAGATGTTTTAGAACTTATAAAAGATTTTGTCTTTCAACGAACTCAAGAAAGAGCAAAACGATTAAAGAATATTATATTTAAACAACTTGATACGGTATGGACTCCAAAATGGTATTCCGACCCAAAATGCACATCTTTAGAAAACGGTGTTTACATGTTTAGGTTGGAAAAAATTGTTTTTTTTATACCATTTTGTTTAAAATGTGGAAATTATGATACCAAAAATACATTTTATCACGCGAAAAAATTAAAAATACACAGACTATCCAGGTGCAATTGTTTGTATATAAAAATTTAAATAATACTTAGTATAATAAGTAATAATGGAAGAATTGGAAGATTGGGAAATAGATGGATATATTCCAGTTCTTCAAAGCGAAGAAACAAAAAAACGATTAGAAGAAAGAAAACAAGAGGAAGAATCGGATTTAGATATATCAAAAGGATTATTTGGGACTGATAATGAAATCAAAAATGAAATCAAAAATGAAATCAAAAATGAAATCAAAAATGAAATTACACATGTTTTAAAGGTCAGGCCAAAAGTTAGTAAAAGGGCCGAAAATGAATTGAAACAAAAAGCATTATCCAAAGAACTGGGAGAGAGAAAAACAAAAAAGGCAAGACATGCGGAAGTTTATGGAGAATGCAGTGAAGACGAATACATGTATTATGAAGATAAATTTAACCCTTGAATATTAAATATGTTAAAAATCCAAAAAAGTTTTTGGAAAACAGGTTGAATAGATGTTTAACATTAATTTAAACAACATAAAATAATAAATAATATTATGATTGTTGACAAATTATTCAAAAAACTAAATGTTTGGTGGAAGAAATTGACAACCGGATTTATTGTTGTGTATAAAAATAACAAGTATAAAGTAGTAAAAAAGGAGGGTCTTATTGACCCTGAAATAAAATATATAATATGGGCTCCCATGAGTAGTGATAATTTATTGTTTTTTGTTTATTATATATTATGCAAATTGGATGCCAAGGAAATTGACCACATATTAAAATCTAATTCATTGGAATATTTCTTGAAAGATTTCAAAACATTTTTTAAGAAAAGTATTCTATTTGACGGAATGACCAAACAACAATACATACTAAAGGGTGACGAAAAATACGAAAAGATGTTTCAGAAAACCCTTAAATAATTAACAAAACAACTTAAAAAATACCACTATTATACTATAAGAAGGACGAAAAAGTTCCTTCTTCGTATTACCTTGCAGCAATTCTAAATTTCACTATTAAGAAAAACAAGGGTAATAGCAACCAAACATAAAATATCTTTTCAAACAACTTAGAAACATCCCCTATTGTAATATACTAAACATATTACCTTGCAGCAATTCTAAATTTCACTATTAAGAAAAACAAGGGTAATAGCAACTAAAGCTCTGTTGGCGTAATTGGTTAACGCGCTGGTCTTATGAGCCGGAGATTGTGGGTTCAAGTCCCACATAGAGCAATAACGTTTTCTTGCAGCAATTCAAATTTCACTATTAAGAAAACCAGGAAAACAGCAAATTTTAACCATATTAACTCAGTGGCAGAGTCCCAGCCTTCCAAAGGTTGGAGGTCGTGGGTTCGATCCCCACATATGGTATTCTTTTACCTTGCAGCAATTCTAATTCATTATTAAGAAAAACAAGGGTAATAGCAAAATTAAAAAAGAGACCCAGCCCTTCGGTATCTCTTTTCTCTTTTGAAGGGCAACATATTTTACCTTGCAGCAATTCAAATTCATTATTAAGAAAAACAAGGGTAATAGCATAAAAGCGAGGTGGCGCAGGGGAAGCGCACGAGGCCCATAACCTCGGGGTCAGAGGATCGAAACCTCTTCTCGCTAAACTTTATCGTGCAGCAATTCAAATTTCACTTATTAGAAAACAAACGATAAAAGCAAATTCACTGACCTTGGCGCAGTTGGTAGCGCAGTGGACTGTAGTTCCATTGGTCGTGTGTTCAAATCACACAGGTCAGACTGCCACATTAACTCAGTCGGTAGAGTGCCAGCCTTTTAAGCTGGAGGTCGTGGGTTCGAGCCCCACATGTGGTAAAATATAGGCAAATAGTTTTTTGCTAGCAGCATTTATAACGGGACGCATGGGAACGCGCAAATTTGCAGAATTCAGCTTTATTAGCTCAGTTGGTAGTAGCGCTCGGCTGTTAACCGAGAGGTCAAAGGTTCAAGCCCTTTATAAAGCGTTTTTAAATTTCCAGCGAAATTTAAAAACTTATAGGTCAGCACTGGGTCTCTGAAATTGTTTAATACATTCCCAGATTTTTGCGGATTCATCAATAGAAAACACTCCACGTCGTTGCGCCAAATTCACAAAAGAAACAAGTAAATTTAATGCCTCTGATGGCGTATTCACAGGTAAGTCAACTAATTTTGGTGGTTCATCCATTACTATTCTCTAATACTTTTTTATCCTTATTTTTACGTATTATAACTTAAAAATAATAAGCTAAATACAATTAAAATGGACAGGGTTCTCAAAGCATACGGCGCCTATATTTTATTAAGAATTGCAGTTTACGAGGAATTAATTGACCACTATACTGCTTATGTTGAAGAATTCAACAATCATTTATTGACTTCTATTGAAAATCCATTTGTATTTGTGAATGATGGTTTTGATTTAGTAACACCATCCTCGCAACACTGCGAACCAGGAAAACCCACCAAAGTAAATTTTGGTGTAAAAATAGAGGCCACTTATATTTCAGAGACACATCAATATCCTTGTGGTATGAAACTATATGCTCGCTCCAGTATTTTTAAGACACCCCTTAGATTAGCAAATGCAGTAGGAGTTATTGACCCCGGATACCGCGGAGACATTCAAGGCGTTTTTGATTCGCAATCAGAATTTATTTTACAAAGAGATTCGCGAATCGTCCAATTGTGTGCTTCCTCTGAACTACCCATCTACGTTCAATTAATAACTATAGAAGAATTATCCGAATCTTCTAGAGGCGAAAACGGGTTTGGTTCTTCAGGATAAAATAATGAATATATTTAATGGATAGGATTAAAGTAGAGCCTATTTTAGTAAATGTATTAAATATATTCAAAAATGAAATTCAAGAAAAATATGATTTTATTTGTTTGCAATCTATGCACTATAGGAATGGACATCTTGTTATTTATGATATCGCCACAAATTTAAAAGAAATGTGGGAGGAACATCAACAACTTGACGTCTCTTTTATTGAATGCGCGTGTATTCAATTACGAATAATGGAGACGTTGGGAATTACCTTTTATGCCATTTCCATGGAAAACATCTACTTGCTTGATTATGAAAAACCTATTTTTATTATTATTGGGGATGTCATAAAATTAAACAATGATAAGTTCACCCTCCTTGCCCCTTCCTTCAAACACCCATTTGAAGAATACTTATTTTATCCCGAAATGATGAAAAAGAAATTGCCTCTCACTTGTCATAAATCCGCCATTTATTATTCTATTGGTCTAATTGTTTTTACATTCAAGGTTGGTTACCCCGAATGGAAGAATGGATATTATTATGATGGAATTCCTATTACGGAATATATTGTAAAAATAAAAGGAAAACTGTATTATTTTCTCAAGAGATGTTTTCAGTATGAATTATTATATTTATAAATGGTATGTCAATTGTTGCCTTTAAAAAAAAATCAGTGATTCAATATGGAACTCATGTCTCTGGAAGAAAACCTGGTGGAACTTGGATTTCACGGGGCCCTCATGGAAACCAACAACTCGCTTTTGAAAATGACAATGGATTTTCTATCAACGGCACCCATCGCAATAAAGGAGCTGTAGGGACCCCCATGGCTTTTTCCAAAACAAAAACATTATTCCGAGGACCTTATGCAGTGGGGTGGGGAGGTTGTTGCAATTCCTATTACAACAAACCTCTTTTTGTAGTAAATCAAGCGGTCATTGTTCCGGGTACTCAATACAAATATGTAAAACCATCCGTTCTATCCTCTAGGGGAATGATAGAAACCAAATACAAATGGCTCAATGGAACTTTTCCCAATTATTGGGTAAAAAATGTTTACCCAAACGGACCACTCAAAGACAATGTTTCACAGGGTGTTTACATTTATGATAAAACTTCGGCGAACATGTGCACTGTAAAACCATTCATAGGCAATCAAGGGACGCCCACAGAAAGTCAGTATGCATTGCGTCTCACACAAAGGTGCGCCGACCCTCTTCCCTTTCAAAAACATGTTCCAAATTCAAACAACAATGGGAGATTTATGAGCTGTACTTAGAGAAGACTGACTCCGCCCCTATTTCGCAAACATTTAATACATTTGTCTAAATAATGTTTGCTGTAAATACCATATTTTTTGGTCAAAAGGGAATATACAGATTGGTCGTGTCGGTGTTCTTTAAATGCTTCCCTATTTTTGCAAATAGATTCGTCATTAATAAAATAATAATTGCATGATAATTCATACCATTTATTTATCAAGTTTCTAGTTACAGAATTTATGTATATTAAATTGGCTCCCGCTTGATGCATTCTGGTTGTAAGTTGTGAATCATCTATACCAATATGTAACAACAAATCCATTTTACAACTTTCTTCCACGGTTGTTTTTCCAAGTGTTCCTAGAATATAATCTTTTTTTACGTATTCTACATATTCCATAAAATATTCTCGTTCTCTGCAATCTATTTCGCAACCGGAATCCAAGTATAATAAAATATCCCCATCCTCCATTTCATCCATCTTCTTTTTTATTAAATAAGGCTTCCAAATCCAATAACCAAACCCTTTGGGATTTTCCATTATAAACTTGCTATGCTTGTCCCAAAACGCACCCTCAAGGTCTTTTACTGTATTTAAATATATATTGTCAAAAACATTCAATTCGGCGGCTTGTTTCAGTAATCTATTTCCGGCATCTATATAATTATCATGACTGGCAAAAGTTATGAACTGCATACTATATTCATTTATTTTTTCGGGATTTTCGGGATTTTCGTCTTCGTCTTCGCGATTTTCTTGTTCTTTTACCCCCCAAAAATTTAGCATTTCTCGCATCAATGCGTTTACGACTATCTTCGCTCTTACGTCTATCTTCTTCATCGTATATTTTTTTCATCTCTTCAAATTTAATAACTGCCTCAGCCTCGTATTTTTTTTGTAATTGTGCGTATTTTTTTTGTTTTTCTCTTGTTCTTTGCATACGGCTTTCTTCATCTTGAATTCCCATTTGATTTATTTCTCTTGCTGCTGCTTCTAATCTTTCTCTTGCTTCTGCTTCTAATCTTTCTCTTGCTTCTGCTTCTAATCTTTCTCTTGCTTCTGCTTCTAATCTTTCTCTTGCTTCTAATCTTTCTCTTGCTTCTGCTTCTAATCTTTCTCTTGCTTCTAATCTTTCTCTAATTTCGTTGTTAATTCTCGTTCTTTTTATTGCGTCACTTTGTGTGATAAATAGGTTTTCGTTTCTTCTTTCTTCTATTCCTTCTTCTAGATTTTTTTGTGCATTTCTTTCACTTCTATTATTCATTTCATCTTCTCTTTGCTTAGCATATATTTTGTTATTTCTAAAATTTTGTGAACGATTATATTGTTCTTCCAATTTTTGATTGTCTGAAACGTTTGTAATTTTTGTATAATCTACTTGCGGTTTAACATCTTCTGTAAATTTTAACCATTCACTCATATATTACTCATATTTAAAAAATCCACCAACCCACCTTTTAAAAATTGGCTTGTTGTAGTGGACCGAACAATTCTTTCCCATATTTCCGATTCAAAAAAAGAAATTATTTTTTCCTTTTCTTCCTTTGTATAATTTTCTAAAGGAAGAAAGAATATCTGTGGAGCCAACAAAAAATTTCCCATATCATGAATTCCTTTCTCAAACGGTTTCATACGAAACAAAATATATTTTTCCGTTCCATATTGGGAATCCTTTTTTATCTTTTCATTCATGGCAACGGAAGAAATACGCGACGGGTTTTGCAAATAAAGAATGTCTCCGGGTTCCACTTTAATTGTATCACTGGTACGAACAAAATTGTTTTTCCCCCCTAAATATTTTGAAATTAACGCATCGTTCTCCGCCGTCCAATCTTCCACTGGATTCACCGTACGATTCTGTAAAAAAACGCGCGCCACATTTCCTCCACGATTTTCAATCAAAGTGTTACCACAATACTTCTCATTCACCAAAACAAAATAACACATTTTCAGATTGCCCCCGACCCGAGGAAACCACTGCTTCTTTAAGTCATTTAAATATATATATATGGGAGAGTAGTTGGTCACCAGTTTTTCATACAAGGTGTTTTTCAGGACACCGCGACCAGACCATAAATTCGTCGGCGTTATGAAACACATGACACCACCCGGGCGCAATATGGCGAGCGACTTTTCAATCACTTTTTCATACATTTTTTTTCGCGACCCTTTGCGCATAGGGCCAGAAAGATAATTGTGGGAAGGCGTTTGAAACGGGGGGTTGCCTACAATGACATCAAATTGCATTCCGGGTTCCCAATTCAAAATATCGCATGTGCTGATATTTAATGTTGTAAATTCCTTAATTTTATCCGTATTTTCGGGATTAATATCATTAAAATATAAATTTTTTAGAATATGTTTCTTTCTTTCTTCCTCTATTGGAAAATGAAAAACAAAATGGGGGTTCGCAAATAATTTTTCAAAAATCGCCATTAAAAAATAACCTTCGCCACAGGTTGGATCGAGCCAGGTCGTGTCCAAATTATCCCATATTTTTTGGGGTATATGCCTCAACATTTTATCAATGAGGCCGTAAGGTGTAAAAAATTTATTGAAATATTTACCGGATTTTTGAATTTCTGACATGAATTGGTATTTTATTTTATTTGCGGATTTTTAAAATATTTAATTCGTTAATATATAAAATGTTGGCGTGCAATATGATTGTTTCTTCTTCCATTGACTTGGAATGTCTTTCAAAAATGGTGATATTGGGGTTTTTTTTATTTGTAATATACTATTTTTATAGATTCAAAATATACAAAATATCCACCCTTTTTCTCTTCAAGAAATTGACTTTTGGGAATATTTGTATTATAGAAAAAAGGAATGAATTGTCCGAAAACAAAATCAAAGAAGTGGAGAAAGAAGTATTGAATCTGGTGAATAATCCAGAAGACCCAACTGTTATTTTATATGTTAAAGACCCCAAATTCTATGAAGCCTTTTTCTTTTTAGGGGAAGAAGGAATAGGGAATTCTTTCGTAGAAAACCACATAGAAACAGAAAATCTGGTTGAATTGTTTGAAATCATTTTTAATGATAATTTGGAATGGAAATTGCATAAACAGTTTGTTTCTTTGAAATTAAAGCGTGTAACTGGTACAAAATTGCCAATGGATTTTAAACATTTAGATTTCGTTTTGAATACAGAGGAAGAAAAGATGTTATCTGACAAGTTGGCTCATTACAAAGTAGAAAGAACGCCTCCTGTATTTTTTGAAGATGACATTGATTTTAACGGCTTTTTATCTATAGTATTGCACAACGGATTGTTTGATTTTGACAATACATTTATAAGCAAAATAATCCCGGTAAAGTTTGTAGAAGAAACTGAGATGAACAAACTGTTTTACACGGAGAATATTAAAATACGGAATCAAGAGCGATTAACTAATGATTATGAAACAACTATTTTGGAGTCATTAAAGACTGAAACAGACTATAGAAATATATATTATTATTCCTTTTTATCCTTTTTATTTAAAAAAGGCTATCTATCCTTTCATCATTTTATAGTTTAAATATTTTGTAAAAAATAAAATATTAATTAAAGAATATGAGCAATTTTTGCCACGGAACTATTGTTACAGACCACGATACCGCGCAATTTTTATCAGAGGTCAACATCATACCCGTTCCAGAAGGCTTGGTTTCAAACGTGCCTGTAAATGCCAAAACCATTGATACCAATTCGGTTGATTTAGGATATTCTATTATTTCTTTGAATCCAAATAAGTTGAACGATGTTATTACTGGAAAAACCGGTAGTTTGGATAATTTCAAAAAAGTTTCTCTTACGAAACAAATAGATGCAAGTCTTGTAGCAAATTCCACCAACCCTGAATTTCAACCTATTACAAAATGGGAGATTAATACAAGTCCTAGTTTGAATTACGGAAAAACTGTATTTGCCGGCGCCGACCCTTATAAAAATATTTCAAATAACAAGGAATTGTGGTACCAACAAATTATAGGTTTGGAAGAAAGTATCAATTATTTTTTGATACATACACTCTACCCAAATGGTTATTCCAGTTCTAAAGTTAGTTTGAACATGGGTGAGTATCCTATTTATGAAGGAAACGGGAATGTTCAAACTGCGCGCCAGGAAGTAACATGTTTTAATTTATTAAGACAATTTAAAGCGGTAAGTGGCGAAAAACTAAAAACAATTTCAAAATTTGAAAACGCTAGTTGTTTGAATTTGAACTGGACTTGTTATAACAAGACAACCGTTGGAAGTGTTTTAGAATCAGTAGAACAAATTGTGAATAATCCTATAGTAAATGCAAAAACTCCAGGAGAATGTGGTTGTGAAGAAAACCCATGTGACATTAATAAATATTTTAACAGCATAGACATTTGCAACCCAGATGACATTTCAGGTTCGCAATATTTTGAAGGATGCACTGGCGAATCGGGTTATACTGCTTATTACCATAACCATAATGCAGAAACATATTACCCTTTTATTAACAATCTTCCAAATAATATAGTCATTTTGAAGAATACAGTTTATGTAGATGCCTTTTGCGAGAATGAAAATTTATATGATGCAGCCCCATATATTCTGCAACTGGATTTTTACACTGAATTTTATTTCCAGATGGCACCCAAGCCAATTTTAACGGATGATACAAATGGCTGTTCTTCCAGTGATATTCCTTGGAACCCGTCTCCTTCTGTATATGTTCCAGAACGTATTATTTTTACTACCCCTTATCTAGAATAAAAAAATATTGAATTATCATAATGGTCATTTATGATAATTTTTTAAATACAGATTGCATACCCAATAATATTGTTCTAGGAAATTTACGAAATTTTGAATGCGAATGTCCCATGGATAAAGCATTCATAGTGTATTGTACACCTTCATGTATTCATTATAATGATTTTGTTTCTATTTTAAAAAATCCACGCGAATTTAAAAAATATATTTCTTTTAGAGATAAAAAAATATTTGACGAAAGAATTAACCTGACAAGCATTTTTAATACAATGGATATGGTTTTAAACAATGGGGTTACTTCGTTTACTATATTTGAGGGTAATCAAATAAATATACAAAAATTCTTTTTCCCATATTACAATGAAAATATTGTTTTAAAAACAAAATATTGGAATTTATTGTCCTATAATGATTTTATGACACAAGTCGGAATCATTTATGGAGACGAAGTGGAAGAAAGTGCGGGCTGCGGAATCAATGTAGAATTGAATTATGATTTATTTTGCCCTTCTTACAAGTATCCGATAAGATTTGTTTTCCAATATACAATAACTTTTGCATAATATATGAAGAAATTTTTTGCGACCGATGTAAAATCCGAGTCGGATTATTTGAGTAAATTAAGAAATATTGAATTAATAAAAGGCGCAAAAAATTCCAAACCAACTATTAATTATCGTGTAGATGGCGAAGATATTA
>Ga0214919_10011911_pt1 | contig 10779 bp, 9 predicted proteins | sample LL1503_MetaG_FD_177994 | JGI IMG/M metagenome (GOLD analysis project Ga0214919, IMG submission 177994) | Freshwater microbial communities from Lake Lanier, Atlanta, Georgia, United States - LL-1503 | ecosystem: Environmental > Aquatic > Freshwater > Lake | place: USA: Georgia | collected 2015-03-15
TGGAAAAGACAAAAAAAGAAGATTTGTATTTACATGTCCTGAAAACAATGTAATAATTGGCCAGATGCATGAAGGAGATGAAAATGGACACACCTATTACAAGCATGCTGAATTTTATTTAAATAATAATCTTATTACGACTGAAAATCATAAATGGAGTGACTGGGTTCAGGAATCAGGGAAAAAATCTAAAGGACTATCCGAATTCATATGCCCCCTCAACACGGTCATAACTGGACGGGAGCATAGTGGAGATGAGAATGGCGAGACTCGCTACAGATATTCTGAAATATTTATGGCTATCAATGGAAATAAAATAAAACTTTTCACCACTGACTCTTTTACAACAGAAAAAATTAAAGAATCATCAGCTAATTAGTCATCTTCTCCTGAAAATAAAGCTATGACAGGCAGATATCATAAAGGCGATGAAAATGGAGATACAAACTATACGTATAGTTTTATATATCAAGATGATCAATCAATTACGACTGAAAATCATAAATGGAGTGACTGGGTTCAAGAATCAGGAAAAAAATCTAAAGGACTATCCGAATTCATATGCCCCCTCAACACGGTCATAACTGGACGGGAGCATAGTGGAGATGAGAATGGCGAGACTCGATACAGATATTCTGAAATATTTATAGATGGTGTACCATGCGCAACTTATAATAATCACTGGTCAGCAGAAAAAAAAGAATCATCTGGGGAATGGGCCCTAGCCAAGAACTGTGAAGTTATGACTGGAAGACGGCATGAAGGCGATGAAAATGGACAATCAAAGTATCAATTTTCAAGTATAGGGGTGAGTCCCACCGTGACAGATTCTGTAAAAGTAAACAAAGCTGAACATTACGTTTAGCTACTTCTGACAATAGTTAGTTAAGTTTTAATTTGATTTTTAGTCAAGTTCGGGTCGATACCGAACTTGATTAAAAATCGATTGATGAGTAAAGAGTTGATATTGATCATTTTAACGTTATTCATCGAAAATGAAGGTCTGTCTTCTTTTGGGATTTTCAACCACTAGGTAGCCTTTGCCAAATTAAGCACAGTTAATGCGGTATTGAAGTGAAAGTTGAGTTTGTTGTCACTTCTAACTTGACAATGATTTAGCCCAGTGTGTTTGCTTAGCATCCAGATAAAGAAATTCAATTTGAAATCAGCTTTTATAAGATTGAATAATACGCCAGGCTGCCATCTGCGTATCTGTACAGAAATAGATTTTTGGAGTATCCTGCGTATCATTTGTCTTTTTCATTATCACAATTCTGATCTCCCTTTTGAATGATTTGGAGTAACCAATAGCCGTGTATAGCCTTGTTTCCAAATTGGGATTCGAAACCAATTCTAGGTAACCTTCATTGATATTTTTCGGATCCACTTTTCCAGCATATTTCTTTGACCTACCGCATTTTCCCATAAATTTTCCCTTGTTGAGATATAGCAAATCCGCATCCTTCCTCAGGCGACCGATAAATGTAAATTCATTTTTCAACAGTGGATTAACGAATGTTTTTTAGAGAAATAAGCATCCGCTAACTACCACATTGGTGAGAGCGAAGAGTTACTATTTGCGTGAAATGAGCATATAAGCATAGAGTTCTGACAATGTCTGATTGACAGTCGGCACGGTTTGTGGAGCATCTAAATGGTAACTACTCAGGTACCCATAAACTATATAATTTGCTGCAAATAAGGCTAAAATAAAAAATTTACAATTTTTTATTTTTTATGAAAAAAAGACAAACACCTCATTGTCAGCATTTTTAAAATTAACTAATTGTAAAATTTAAAACTTGTTAATTTTTATGTGATCGCAATAGTTTGTTTTTCAATAACATTATGTACCTAATTAGTTACGAATATTCGTACCTACTCAGGTAGGCAGCAAAAAGTTTATATAATGTGATAAAAAAGAGATAAAATTGCAGCCGTGAATGACCAAGCGTATATATTGGATCTAAAATCCCACATTAGGTCACAGGATTCACTTCTTACAAAGCAAGCTGAACAGCTTAGGATACAAGCTAGTAAGATTGAACAGTTAGAGAAAAAAGTAGAACAATTACTATTCATGCTTCAAAAGCAGGGAGTCAAAAAAAACAGTCAGAACTCCCACCATGCTCCATCAAAAGATTTATTTGTGGCCAAGAATAAAAGCCTCCGAGAGCCTAGTACACGAAAAACTGGGGGACAGCCTGGCCACAATGGTCATACGCTGGAAATGAGTTCAGATGCTAGTATTACTTTTGATCTAAAAAATGATTATTGCACAAGGTGTGGTAATAAATTAGAAGATGTAGTTTTTACTTTAAAATCTAAACGCCAGGTGATGGACATTCCATCCATTCCTCCACCAGTTTATACAGAATATCGCCAGTACAGCTGTACTTGTGCTAATTGTGACCATAAGCAGGTTGCCGATTTTCCAGCGGGGGTAAATGCGCCAATTCAGTATGGATGCCATATTGAAGCGCTAGTAAGTTATTTTTCTGTGTTTCAATACATGCCTTATGCGCGTATGAAAAGTATGTTTTCCCGACTTTTTGGCCTTGCTCTATCAGAAGGAAGTATTCAAAATATACTGCAAAAAGCTGCAACTAAAGCCCAAGGATGTTATGAGTGGATTAAATCGGAGCTTTCTAAAAGCTCGATGGTTGGCTCAGATGAAACATCAGTTCATGTAAATGGGAAGAAGGACTGGATTTGGGTTTGGCAAAATACATCCAACACATGGATGCTAGCTTCTGACAATCGAGGATCCAGTACAGTCAATTCAGTTTGGGAAATCGGACTTCTTGATTCCATTTTGGTTTCTGACCGTTTAGCTGCTCAATTAAAAACGCCCAGCGGGGGCAATCAAATATGCCTAGCCCATTTACTCAGAGACTTAACCTATTTAAAAGAAGCTGAAAAACATCCTTTTGCAGAACAATTCATTTCATTCTTGAGAGAGATTTTCGATTTCAAGAAAAAAATGAAAGCACGCAATGCTTCTTCTAATGAACAAGAAGCCTCTTTATTCGAAAACAGACTCAATAAACTGTTAGATATATCAATTGCAAAACAAGAATATCCCAAGACGCTAACTTTTCAGAATTCAATGCTGAAATGTCAAAAATTTATACTCCCTTGCCTACATCATTTGGAGGTCCATCCCGATAATAATGCCTCCGAAAGAGCCATCAGTACTATTAAAGTCAAACAAAAAGTATCTGGCCAATTCAAATCGGGCCAACACGCTTTCTGTGTCATTAGATCTGTCATTGATACTTACATTAAAAGAAAGCTTGATGTCTTTAATACTTTGATACAAATCATGAACGGAAATTTCTCCTTTCAATAGTTCAAGCATTTCTTGAATAATTGAAAGCTACCTGAGTAGGCACGAATATTCCAATACACATATTTATATTAAATTAATTTAACAACATCATCTTGTTTATTTCTTGTATCAACAAAACCAAACACGTATTATTGTGATATCCATGAAAACAAACATCAAGCAACAGCAAGAAATTGCCAAAGACACGCTGGTCGAGTTTCGCAACGCGTTGCTTTTTAAACTGATTTTTGCCCAATATTCTTTGCTCTTTTTACCATTTCTGCCAAGCACGCTATCCGCGGTTTAGTCCATTTATTTCTTCACTCCACATTATTCCATTAAAAGTATGCCTATTTACCACTCGTTAGGTGTTATTCCACATAAAAGACATACCATTTTTCGAAAACCAGATGGAAAGTTGTATGCCGAAGAACTCGTGTCTACCGAAGGTTTTTCCAGCTTATATTCGCTCGTTTATCATACACACCCACCAACCATCGTCAAAGAGTTGGGTCAGCCTTATTCCGTTGAGCCTAAAATAGCTCGCGAGAAACATCTACGTCATACGAGTTTGATCGGCTTTAAAATCGATCCACAGAATGATTATTTAGCAAGTAGAAAACCTGTTTTAGTCAACAGTGATTTGCATATTTCGTTAGCCGCTCCGCGCCATTCAATGAAAGATTATTTCTATAAGAATAGTCAGGCAGACGAAGTGATTTTTATTCATCAAGGAACGGGAACCCTACGAACAGGCTATGGCCAAATACGCTTTGAGTATGGCGATTACTTAGTCATCCCGCGAGGGACCATTTATCAAATGGAGTTCGACACGACGAATAATCGCTTATTTATTGTAGAGAGTTTTAGTCCTATTCGAACCCCCAAACGCTACCGAAACGAATGGGGACAACTCATGGAACATTCCCCCTTTTGCGAACGCGACATCAAACGTCCCACCAATCTGGAAACACACGATCAGTTTGGAGACTTCAAGGTGTTGATCAAGAAGCAAGGTTTAATTTATCCCTATATCTACGGCACACATCCTTTTGATTTTATTGGATGGGATGGCTTTCATTATCCATGGGCATTTTCTATTCATGATTTTGAACCCATTACTGGGCGTGTGCATCAACCTCCACCTGTGCATCAAACGTTCGAAGGACATAATTTTGTGATTTGTTCGTTTGTCCCTCGAAAATATGACTATCATCCTTTATCTATTCCTGCACCCTATAATCACAGCAATGTGGATAGTGATGAAGTTCTGTATTATGTGGATGGAGATTTCATGAGCCGAAAAAGTGTAGTGAAAGGACAAATCACCCTCCATCCTGGCGGCATTCCGCATGGGCCACATCCGGGTACGGTCGAAAAATCAATTGGCAAAGAGCGCACCGAAGAATTGGCCGTTATGATCGATCCTTTTCGACCACTCATGCTCACCGAAGATGCGATTAAAATCGAAGACGAAAACTATCATAAAAGCTGGCAGGAGAATGTGGAGTAGTAAAAAACAGGACATAATTAGTAGCATGGGTTTCGATTGAAGCACTTAAAGCCATTTCAAGCGCGGATGGGTAATTTAACGAGTTGTGCGAGTTGTTTATTTTTGTACAATTTATTTTATCCTATTATTTAACAATGGTTTGGCAAAAGTGGCGATTCAGTAATTTATTTAATATTTACGCTTCACATCAAGTTCAGTTACGGTAGACAAGTTCGCGCTTCGCGAGCGCCACCTTCACCAAGCACCAAAATTTCAGGCATCATTATAAAAACTAAACCACAGAAATGAACACACCAATTTTAATAGCAAATATTCTGACACTTTTAGCTGTTGTCGCTCACATATTTGGAGCTGACAAAGAACTAAGAATTATTCAACCATCGACTGACACTGACCAGTATATTGACAAACAAGAAAAATGGACAATGGCAAGAGGTGCGTTTCACTTGGTTACTGTTGATTTTATTTGTTTATCTGCACTGTTGTGGATTATCAACTTTACAGACCTTATACCCAACGAGCAACTTATCTTAAAATTCTTAGTTTTCTATATGTTGTTTTGGGCCTGTGCCTGGTTGCTCGTTGTTTGCATTTCAAAGCGATTTGCTAAAAACTATTTGAAACTTTGGCAATGGATATTATTTCTCATTATTGGTGGACTAATTTATTGGGGAACAATCTAAATATTATGCTTCGACCAGACATATTGTTGGACTTCTAAGGTAATAGGATATAAATAGTAGCTTGATTTTCGATTGAAGCACCTAATGCCATTTAAAGCGCGGATGGGTAATTTAACGAGTTGCGCGAGTTGTTTATTTGTGTGCAATTTATTTTGCCCTATTGCTTATTTCGTATTGAGATATGCGTACTGAAATTTCAACACTTTTTGATTTTTTATCTGCATGACACCATATATAACCATAATTCGGTCAACACAGTACAACACACGAAAATATAATCGCACGACCCAATACGAAAAATATGAAAACACAAACCTTAGAAAATCAAACACAAACAACCGACTTTTTACCTCTCAAAGGAACAGACTACATCGAATTATATGTGGGAAATGCGAAACAAGCTGCTCATTTCTACAAAACTGCTTTTGGTTTTCAAAGCCTAGCTTATGCTGGGCCAGAAACCGGAATTAAAGACTATGCATCGTATGTGCTCGTACAAAACAACATCCGATTGGTATTGACGACTCCTCTCCAGCCCGAACATCCCATCAACAAACACATCCAAAAACATGGCGATGGCGTTAAAATATTAGCTCTCTGGGTAGATGATGCTTATGATGCGTACCAACAAACTATTTCACGTGGTGCAAAAAGCTATTTAGACCCTCAAACACGGCGTGATGAACATGGCCAACTGCGCATGAGTGGTATTTATACCTATGGCGAAACCGTGCATTTGTTTATTGAACGAAAAGATTATACCGGACCATTTATGCCAGGCTATAGGAAATGGGAAAGCACATACAATCCCGAAGCAATTGGCTTATTGCATGTCGATCATTGTGTGGGCAATGTAGGTTGGAACCAGATGAATAAATGGGTTAAGTTTTATGAAGACGTGATGGGCTTTCGAAATATTTTAACCTTTGATGACAAACAAATATCCACCGAGTACTCTGCTCTGATGAGCAAAGTAATGAGCAACGGCAATGGATATGTGAAGTTTCCAATCAATGAACCAGCAGAGGGCAAAAAAAAATCACAAATCGAAGAATATTTAGATTTTTATGGAGACGAAGGCGTTCAACACATTGCCATTGCCACGAACAATATTGTGGATACCGTAACCCAATTACAAAGCCGTGGTGTAGAGTGTTTAAAAATACCGAGTACGTATTACGACAATCTAGAAGCACGAGTTGGTCAAATAGATGAAGATATTGAACCACTAAAAAACCTAGGTATCCTCGTTGATCGCGACGATGAGGGATACCTCCTCCAAATATTTACTAAACCTGTTGAAGACCGCCCTACCCTATTCTTTGAAATCATTCAGCGAAAAGGAGCCCAATCATTTGGTGCTGGAAATTTCAAGGTCCTTTTTGAAGCCTTAGAAAGAGAACAGGATGCCAGAGGAAATTTATAATCAGTACACATCAAAAAACCATACTAAATTTGGTATATCTTGTTTTTTTAATTTAGATATTTTGATTTAATTGTGGATGGGGTGTCTTGTCCTGAAATAGGTTGAGAATCCAGGTATTCAATACTACTTACTAAAAAAACATGTATGCATATGGAAAGATGTCCTTATTACAGCGATTATTTACACCTCGATCAATTATTAGATGCACAAGAACTAGAAAGCTCCAAGCCTGGATCTGTGGCAGCGCACGACGAAATGATGTTCATCGTCATACATCAAACACATGAGCTGTGGTTCAAGCAGATAATCGTTGAAGTAGATTCTGTACTAGAAATCATGCGTAAACCTACGCTCAACGATAATTCACCAGAACTACAAACCATTGTTCACCGCTTGAACAGAGTCGTTTCCATATTGGAAATACTAGTGCATCAAATCGACGTGATGGAAACCATGACGCCAATGGATTTTCTCGATTTCAGAGATTTATTAACCCCCGCCTCTGGATTTCAGAGTTGGCAGTTCAAGGTACTGGAGGCAAAATTAGGACTCAAATATGAGCACCGTTATGGACAGGAGTACTATCTATCCCAACTACAACCACCACATATTGATCTCATCAAAACTGCAGAAAAGGAAAAATCGATACTCGAATTAATCAATACATGGCTAGAGAGAATGCCTTTTTTTGACACAGATATATTTTGGCACAACTATCCTTCTATCTCAAAAAAAAAGGACAGTCACCCTTTTTGGGCTGACTATGAACAGATTTATATAGACAATTTATCAGCGGCAGAGAAAAACAACATTGAATTTTTTAAAACAGCATTTAGGGATACCACAGTCACTGCAGAAAGACAACTCAGTCCTAAAGCTTGTCGTTCGGCACTGTTTATTATGCTTTATCGTGGATATCCGATGCTAGAACTGCCGTTTCAACTACTCCATGTTTTGCTTGAGATTGATAATCAATTAGGATCGTGGCGATATAGACATTTGAATATGGTTCGTCGAACTATTGGCTCAAGAATGGGCACTGGCGGTAGTAACGGAGCTGGTTATTTAAAAGGAGCAATGGACAAACACTATATATTCCATGAACTAGCACAATTAAATAGCTTTTTAATAAAAAGACAAAAACTACCCCCTCTGCCTGAAGATTTAACACAACAACTGGGATATCATTTTTATGCAAACAATACCGTTTAAATCTAAAAGGATACACCACGAAACCAAAATGGCCCATAAAATTATGGCCATTTTGGTTTATTCAGGTTCTGAAAAAGCACTCCATTTTTATTCAAGAAAATGATCAAAAGTATCACCACGCAAACCTAAACGCAATGTTTCAACTGGGATAACATCTGCCGGAGCAATATTTCCCAAATTAATATTCGAACCAATCAGTTTAATAAACCAGACCTGCTGCGCTTTTTGAGGAGCTTCCCAGATAATTGATTCCTGAGGTATTTGAGTTAATATTTCGTCAACTAGCCCCTGACGAACCTCTCCAGAATCCCGATAAATACCGACATTCCCACTCTCACGAGCTTCTGCGATTACTTTCCATGAACCAGCATCTATTTCTGCTTTCATTAAGTTAATCCACTTGTATGGAGCCAAAATTTTAGCTGAATCTTTTGATCCTACTTCTGATATAACGGTTACCTGCTCCTTCAACTTACGTATGTAATCACACTTCTCCTCATGTGGAATCGTTATTGAGCCATCTGAAACCTCTGCATATTCCATCTTATACTTATCTAGTACTCGACGATAATCATCAAACTGCTTACGTATAACAAAAGCTTCAAACAAAGTACCCCCAAAATACGTTGGAATACCCGCATTTCGGTAAAAAATCAACTTATCCTGAAGATTGGGAGTAACATAGGAGGTAGCCCACCCTAATTTCACAATATCTGTATGTGGCCCAGCAACTTCCAGAAAATTTTCGATTTCACGAACACTAAGACCTTTGTCCATAACCATCGTTAATCCACTTTGGCGAGGTTTTAACGTCCGTTCGGGAATATTTTTTAATATATAGTTCATTGCGCAAATCTCAGAAAAAAATCCAAACCAAAAAACTTCAACCCTTTTAATCTGAGGAGAACTATTCGCTGATATAGCGATTAATCACATCGATGATAATTTTATTATCATGTAAATGAGGAAGATATTCGAATAATATATGATGCTTTTCTGGATCAGTACTTAAAGCAGTTTCAAGAAAAGTAAGTGCTTCATTGTGTTGTCCATCAGCAAAAAGATAGGCCACCATCCTATAATATAACTCAGCAGCATCTGGATTATTCTTGATCGCTTCTGACATCACCTCAATGGCTTCCTGTAACTTGGTTTGCTCAAATAAAATGGATGAATAATCAAGCCAAGCCTCCACATCCAAAGAATTTAATTCCACCACCCTTTCGTATGCTTTTTCAGATTCTTCCAATTGATTTAATTTATACTGAGCATCTGCAATTGCAAACCAATAATCAGGATTTTTATCGTCTAACTCCAACGCCTTTTTATAATAATGCAATGACTCGAAATAACGATCTTCAAAATCAAGTGTTACACCTATCCCAAACCAGGCATCTGATTGCTGAGGGTCGAGCTTAACCGATTTTTTGTAGTATAACCGAGACTCATCCATTTGTTCTAGCTTCTCATAACACTCTCCTATGGCACAATAGGTATCAGCACTTGGTGGCTCGTACTCAAAGGTGTGTTTATACACGTCAATTGCTTCGTTATAACGCTCCAGATGCACCAAAACATTTCCTTTATTGAAATAAGCAGAAGCGAAATTATCCTTGATTAATATCGCGTAGTCGTAAGCATCAATGGCTTTTTCATAAAAGCACATCTTGTTATAAGCATTGCCTAAGTTATACCAAGCTGCATATGAATATGGTTCATTATCAATATACTGCGTGTAAAATTGAATACTTTCATCTTGTTTATCGAGGATATCATAACAAAATGCCAACTCATATAGGGCATCATGGTTTTCCATATTTTGCTGTAAACAAAGCTTTAGATAGATAACCGCCGTTTCGTAATCATTCAAACACTGATGTACTCCAGCTATATGCAACAGTATTTCATCCGTATGCTCTGCAAGATCTAATGCTTTCTCATAATTCTCGAGTGCCTCTTGATACCGTTCCAAACTCTCAAATATAGTACCCTTAATACTGTAAACATCCGATTCAGATGGCTCTAGAATTTCGGCCTTACGCAGGGAGTCAAAAGCTCGATCAACTTGATTGGTCATCAGAAAAAGTTGAGCTTGCTTAATAAAAAAGGTTGCAATAAAAGGATGCTGAGCGATGGCATACTCTACAACCTGAATGGCCTTTATAGGATCATTTTTTTCGATATAATAATCTACTATACTCTCAAAAGCCTGTGAGTCGAAGAAATATTGATCCTTGTTACGGATCATTTCTTCGTATCGCTCTACCGAAAATCTTGGATCTTCGGAAAAATCAAATTCAAAATCTTCTTCCATCCTAAAAAACAATTGCAATCGTATTCATTTGCAAAACTCAGCCCCCATTTCGTGTGAATATAGAATAAAAAATACATTTATCATATTTTATTATTTAAAAAATGCTTTTTTATTTACCTAGAGCCATTTTAGCTGATATCTTAAAAAACGATCGAATACATGCATTCAGACAAATTTAGAGCCTGTTTAAAAATGAGAGAGGAATAATGCTATAGGCCTGAGAAACCGATTGGAACGAGTTTTTTTGTTGTGACAAAACTTCAAAAAATGTATCCAACCGATCTATCAGAAACCCAGTGG
>Ga0214919_10011913_pt1 | contig 10778 bp, 14 predicted proteins | sample LL1503_MetaG_FD_177994 | JGI IMG/M metagenome (GOLD analysis project Ga0214919, IMG submission 177994) | Freshwater microbial communities from Lake Lanier, Atlanta, Georgia, United States - LL-1503 | ecosystem: Environmental > Aquatic > Freshwater > Lake | place: USA: Georgia | collected...
TCCTTTCTCTTATCTGAAACGGTTCAAACCGAATCAGTTCGATGTCCTGCGTCTTCGGACTTGGTTCTCGGGGTTGGGCAAAGTTCGCCCCGTCTTGAGTCGGTCAAAACTGGATCTGGTTCCTACGGCGATGATGTTGCAGCTTGGTCGGAAAGAGTCCAGGGCAAAACATTGTTTGAGTGGCAGAGGATTGCTTTGAACGGCCAGTTGTCTCATGATGAGAATGGTGACCTTGTCTTTCGTGAGTCTCTGGTTGCAACGGCTCGTCAGAATGGTAAGTCTGTTGCGTTGACTGCTTTGATTGGTTGGGCGTTGACGGAGTGGGCGGTCACTCGAGGAAAGGCTGTTCATGTTCTTTCTGTTGCTAACAAACTTGATCGCGCGGTTGCCATCTTTCAGGAATTGGCTCCGGTACTCGAGGCGCAATTTGACGCTCATGTGACGTGGAGTTATGGACGCAACAAAGTTGAGATGCTAACGGGTTCTTCTTGGGAAGTCCGCGCTGCGACTTCGAACCTGCATGGCGGAACTTACGACTTGATTGTTGTTGACGAAATTTGGAATGTCTCGGAGGAGGTTTATTTCGATGCGCTCCGCCCTTCGCAGATTGCGGTCAAGTCTCCGCTCCTTTCCTCCTGGTCAACTTCAGGCGATGAATCTTCAAAGACAATGCAACGTCTCCGCGAAGCAGCGATTGGCGCAATAGATCAGCAGAAACAAACTCGTCTGTACTTTGCCGAATGGTCGCTTCCGTCTGTTGACCCAAACGACGAAATAAATTGGGGCTACGCCAACCCCGCACTCGGTCAGACCATAACCCTTGAGGCTCTTCAAGCAGCTGCGGAAACTCCAGACCGAGCAGCGTTCCTCCGCGCTCACCTAAACCTGTGGGTCTCGTCGGCGGACGCTTGGATTCAGCCTGGAGTCTGGGACAAGTTGTTCACCGAATCGGACTGTCCCGCTGGAGGCGTCCTTTGCGTTGACTCATCCACAGGTGGGGAAAAGTATGTGGGAATTCGTTGCGGACTCACCGAGGAGGGCAACATTATTGCAACTGTCCAGTTCTCCACAGAGTCACTCAAGGAGATGTGGATAAAGATTAACGAGGCAATGGAGGCAGACCCGAAGTTGCGTCTGGCAATCACTCCCGCCCTCGACCTTCATACGCCCGAGAAGTTAGAACGGCGACGTCAAATTTTCGGCTATGCCGAAGTACTTAAATTCACCGGACTGACCCGTTCGCTCATCCTTGAGAAACGCATCTACCACCGAGGCGAGGAACTACTGGCAACTCATGTCAACCGCGCCGTCCTTGCTCGCGCCAACGGTCAAGTCGTGATTAGCAGCCAACGCTCACCAGGCCCGATTGAGGCAGCCCGACTTTTGGTCGTTGCAGCAGCTCTTGTTTCTCGCCCGTCAAACACGGGACGCGCAGCAATGGCGTTCGGAAGGTAGTTGCATTTGCAACTACTTTGTGGGAGACTCCCTGCGTGGCGTTCTTCTCCCGAAAAATCACAACCGCAGAATTCGCATCGTCGCCCATCAAAGCCGCTGCCGGTGTCGGCACTTCTGGCATCCCTCCGATGTATGCGTGGTCAAGCGGAACCTTTGAGCAGATCGCCCTTAGTCTTCCGACGGTGTCGAGGGCGAGAGACCTTCTCGCCTCGACAATCTCAAGTCTTGAGTTTCGCCAGTATGTAAAACAATGGGATCCTGCAGCTGAGGAATATGAAGAAATTTATGTTCCCAACGAGTCTTGGATGGAAAACCCTGATCCGCGCGTTCCTCGCCAGTTCATATTGGCTAATACGGTCACGGATCTCTGGATATATGGGCGCTGCTTCTGGGCCGTAACTTCTCGTAATGCAACCGATGGACGCCCAATGTCTTTTGAATGGCTTCCCGCAGCAAACATTCAAACACCTTCCCAACAAGGCCCACAATTCTTCGGAATGCCCGATGACATTCAATTTAACGGCATTCCGTTAGACCCGAACGAAATCATTTGCTTTCTTGCTCCGACAACTGGTCTTTTGTACACAGGTCGACGCGCCGTCAGCATTGCAACTCACCTTGATCAGTACGCAGACCGTGCAGCAACCATTGAAACTGTCCCTGGCTATCTTCAGCAAACTTCCGCAGGCGAAACAATGTCCGGTGAAGAACTCGGAGACTTGGCAGCGCAATGGGCGCAGGCTCGTCGCGAAGGAAACGTCATCGGCGCATTAAACAACTACGTCGAATTCAAAGAATTCAAATCAGACCCGCTTGAAGTCAACGCAGCACAACGTCAATACCAGGCACTTGACCTTTCCCGCCTCTGCTCCGTCCCTGCATACCTTGTTTCGGCACCCACCCCTGGCGCATCCATGACATACCAAAACGCAACGCAAGCGCGCCAAGACCTTTGGCTATTTGGTGCGCAAATGTACGCAGAAGCAATCACTTCTCGCCTCAGCATGAACGACGTACTCAGTCGCGGACGCTTCATTTGTTTCGACACCGATGACCTCCTTGCCGTTGCCGATATGTCACAAGTACCAGTAGAACCACAAGTCCCAGACCTTCAGGAGATGCCTTCATGATCAAGTTCACCGCCATTCCAATCACCCTTGACGCTGCAGCTGGAGACTCAACCGCTCCACGCACCATCACCGGCATTGCAGTCCCCTGGGACACCGTCGCAACCGTCTCAGGCGGAGAAAAGGTCATGTTCAAGCGCGGAGCCTTTGACTTGAATGCCAAGCCCGCGCGACTTCTTGAAAACCACGACGGACGCCCCATCGGGATTGTCAACGAAATTATCGACCTTGAAAACGGTCTCGGCTTCACCGCATCATTTGCCCGCAGTCAGCAAGCCGACAATGTTGTTGAACTTATTCAAATGTCAGCGTATGACTCGGTCTCCGTTGGAGCAGTTCCACGCAAATTCAAATACGACAAGAACGGCGTGATGGTTGTTTCATCCGCTGATCTACAAGAACTTTCGGTCGTCAGCGTTCCGGCATTTGCCGACGCAGTCATCGAACAAATCGCAGCCTCAGAACACGACCCCGAAGAGGTCGAAGAAGAGGCAAACGAACCCCAACCCGACACAAGTCTCCAGGAGGAAACAATGTCACAAGAAACCCAAGTCGAAGCCTCCACGCCCGACGTCATCCCAACCACAATTTTTGCTGCAGCACGACGCGAATTCAAACTGCCTTCACCGGCTGAATACATCTCGTCATACCTTCGCGGTGGACACGAGTTCGCACAGATGCACGAAAACATCCGCGCAGCTGCACCAGACGTCATCACAACTGACACACCTGGAATCCTGCCAACCCCAATCCTTTCCCCCGTCTACAACAACTTTCGCGGACTTCGTCCAGTAGTTGACGCAATCGGCGCAAAGGCAATGCCAGGAGGCGGAAAAATCTTCATCCGTCCAGAAGTAACAACTCATACTTCAATGGCAGTTCAGTCAGCAGAAAACGCAGCCGTTCAATCAGGCACCTTCGTTGTTTACAACAACCAAGTCACCAAGAACACATACGGCGGATACGTCACCATCTCAGAACAAGACCTCGACTGGACTGATCCTGCAGTTCTCTCATTGGTACTTGACGACATGGGTCGCATCTACGCAAACCAAACCGACGACGTCGCTGCAGATGCTCTTGTAGCAGGCGCAACCACAACCGCAGTCCTTTCAGATGCAAACCTTTTGCTTGCAGACAAAGTTGTTGCCTTCGTTTATGACGCAGCAGCAACCATCTTGTCAGCATCAAACGGCAACCTTCCAACTCACTTGTTCGTTGCTAGCGACGTATTCGCAAGCCTCGGAAAATTGAGTGACACAGCACTTCGTCCGTTGTTCCCACAAACAGGCCCAATGAACGCATACGGCTCAATGTCACCTGCCTCAACAGAATCAGTTGCCTTCGGACTTCGCGTTGTTGTTGACCGCAACTTTGCAGCAAAGACAATGATCGTCGGAGACGCTTCAGGCTTCGAAATCTTTGAACAGCAAAAGGGCGCAATCAGCATTGACAATCCATCAACATTGTCTCGCACAATCGCTTTCCGCGGTTACTTTGCCACTTTGATGATTGACCCAACCAAGTTCGTCAAGCGCGTCACCGCGTAACGACAACTAAAGAAGACTGGCAGAATAATGGCTACTTACGATCTCGCGTTTCATACGCGCCTCGATGGGTACGCCGTTCTCCAGACCTTTGTTGAGACAGGCATACAGGTCGGAGACTCCGTGGTAATCGCAGGCGCAAGTCACGGATTCTCTGCAACCGCAACAATTGTTTCAACAGAAGACTTTGAATTCGTTGGCGTATCTGACGAGGGCGACCTCGAATTTGACTCCAACGTAATTCGTCTTTACCAGTTTCTTTATGTGAACGCAGGCACGGACTTTACTCGTTCAGTTGCCACCGGCACAGTCACTTTCACCCCATCCGTTTCATGGATCAACGCAGCTGATGTCACCTCATGGCTCGGCATCGACGTTGCAACCGCCAATGACACCGCATTCATCACAGTCTGCGTCAACGCTGCAAACAATTACATCTTCCGCAAGCGTCGCGAAGCGGGCTATACCGATTCGCAATCAACGGTGCCAGGTGCCGACGTCAAACTCGGCACAATCATGTACGCAGCAACCCTCTACCGCGAACGCGGATCAGCAGACTCATTCGCCTCATTCGACGCAATGTCTTCAATCCCCATCCCGTCAACTATGGGACGCATCATGGCTCTCATCGGCTGCGGAAGACCACAGGTCGCATAATGGCTGCAACAGGAATCCTCGTCGACGCAGTCAACGCCATCAAAACCGCCCTCACAACTCTGGGTCTCAAACCTGTCACAGATCCCCGAAACGCGCGCCCAATGTCCGTCATGATTGAACTCCCCGTCATGACCTCATTCACATACAACGTCGGCGACTTTCGGATTCCCGTCAGAGTCTTGGCAGCCCCCCCAGGCAACCAGGACTCAGGCGACTACCTCATGACAACGGTAGACACCATCATGAACTCGCCCATCGCAGTCGTAGATGCCCGTCCAGGCAACGCGGTCTACGGTGGGCAAGACATACCCACATACGACCTCACGGTGGCAATCGCCGTGCGGAGAAACTAAGGAGCCACAATGGCAACAAGTACATTCCTCGCTAACGCGACTTGCAATATCACCCCCACAGGCGGAACCGTCTACGACGTATCCGATCAACTTTCAAAATGTGAAGTCACAGTCGGCTACGACATCCTTGACTCAACATCGCTGAATGATGCAGGACACCAGGGAACAAATGGTCTCCAGACCGTGTCAGTCAACCTCGACCTTTTCCTTTCATACGGAGTCGGCGAAGTAGAAACACTTCTTGCAGCAATCATCGCAGCTGGATCATGCACAATCGTCGTGTCGCCTTCCGGCACATCAGAGACCGCATCGAACCCCGAATACACGATTACGAAAGCCACACTTTCAGGCGCACCAGTGATCATGTCAACTGTGGGCACCCTCGCAGTTGCCTCGATCAGTTTTGTCAATGGCACCTGGGCACGAGACATCACACCGTAAACAAGAAAAAGAGGGAAACATGAAAATCCAATTACAAGTCACACCAATAGACGGAGACCCGTATGAAGTCGAAACGAATCTTTTCGTTGTCGTCGCATGGGAGCGCAAATTCAAGAAGCAAGCATCCAGTCTTGCCAACGGAATTGGCGCAGAGGATCTCGCGTTCTTTGCTTTTGAATCGGCTCGAGCTGCGGGAATCATCACCCCGCTCGCATTCGATGACTTCATCAAGAAAACCAAGTCAATTGACGTCGTTGGGGGGGAACAAGCAGTCCCCACCGATCCGGCAGTTTCCGCCGGTCTTTAGCAGAAGTTCTTGTCGAGACCGGATACTGGATTCCCGACATACCGTTCGACACGGACGACCTTTTCACGGTCTTCGATGTAATGAACGAAAAACAGAAAGCACAAAGGTCTAGACGATGAGCACGAAGACAACTATTGAAGTCACAGGACTCAAGGAAGCCATTCGTTCACTCAACAAAGTTGAGCCTGGACTTCGTAAAGAGTTTGTCGCACAAGCAACCGCTATTGCTCAACCTGCCATCCTTGAGGTACAACGGGGCTACACAAAAGTTCCTCTTTCGGGCATGGCTCGCAAATGGACGAGCAAAGATGGGAAAAAGATATTTCCCTTTTCGGTTGCTCGAGCAATCTCAGGAGTCAAATTGAAAGTCGATGCTTCGCGCGAAGCAACGTCATTGATCTACATAACCCAGACTAATGTGGCAGCTGCCGTCTTTGAAGCTGCGGGACGCACTAACCCAAATAGCCTCGGCGACTCTCTTGGTGACCTCCGTCCAGGTACCACCCGTATTCTCGGACCCGCAGTCTTTCGCAAGCGCAAAGAGATTGAGCGTGAGATGCTGAAAGCATCAATGGACGCCATTGCGCGCGTACAGAAAGAACTCAACTAATGGCACTTGCAATCCCAATCATTTCGACCTTTGACGGCAAGGGAATTACATCCGCCATCAACGAATTCAAAAATCTTGAAACCAATGGCGAAAAGGCGCACCTGGCAATCACGAAGGCAGCAATTCCCGCAGCAGCTGCACTTGCTGGAGTTACCGCAGCACTTGGACTTGCAGTCAAGGCAGCAGCCGAAGACGCAGCAGCTCAAGAAGCACTAGCAAGTCAAATCAAGCGCACAACAGGCGCAACCGATGCTCAAATATCAGCCAACGAAGATTGGATCACAACTCAAGGCAAACTGCTCGGAGTAACAGACGATGAACTTCGTCCGGCACTCGCAGGGCTCATCCGCGCAACTGGAGACATCACCGAAGCCCAAAAGGCAGCCTCCCTCGCAATGGACGTCGCAGCTGCAAAAGGCGTCTCACTTGAGACCGTAACCAAAACCTTAGAAAAGGCGTATGGAGGTAACTTCACCGCGCTTGCAAAACTGTCCCCAGAACTCCGCGACATGATCAAGTCAGGCGCATCACTTGACGAAGTCACCAAAGCAATGGCAGAGACATTCGGGGGCGCAGCATCAGACGCAGCAAACACCGCAGCAGGAAAATTCGGAAGAATGAAACTTGCCCTCGACGAAACCAAAGAGTCAATCGGCGCAGCACTCATGCCTGCCGTAGAAAAAATCCTGCCAGTCCTTGTCGCTTTCTCGCAATGGGCATCAGATCACCCAGGCGTATTCCTTGCAATCGCAGCTGCCGTCACCGCCATCGCTGGAGCAATCGTGACGTATACCGCAGCATCAAAAATTGCCACAGTTGTCAACGCACTCCTGGCAACATCATTTACCGCCCTCCAAGTTGCGACTGGCTTAGTTGTCTTCACAGCAATCATTGCTGGAATCATTTTGTTGTATTCCCGCTTTTCATGGTTCCGCGACGGCGTCAAAAATGTTGTCAACGGCATATCTGATTATTTTGAGTTCATGGGTAATGCCTGGGTCAAAGCATCCAACATCATCATTCGTGGTATCAACCTCCTGTCACCATTCAAAGACATCCCATACATCAGCACAATTTCAATCGGTCACATGGGGGAAGGTGGCGCAGGGGGCGCAGCACCTTCCACCACCCCTGCATTCGTCGCGCCGTTCACAGGTCTTGTCGATACTTCTCCATCCCCTGGAAAGGTGTCTAAGAGCCCCGCAGAGCCCCCAATGACCCCATACAAGTCCGAAGGTGACACTTCGGGTGGATACGCCACCGCAGGGCTTCCAAGCATTGACTTCTCTGGTGTCACATTCAACATTGACGCAGGACTTATTTCATCCCCCGCAGCCGTCGGGCAGGACATCATCGACGCCATCCTCGCAGCCCAACGAAACTCAGGGGTTGTCTTCGCCCCTGCGTCGGGTCTCTAATGGCAGTCCCCACATACCAAGTTCTTGTCGGATTCCAAACAACAGTTGGATTCGGTCAACCTTTTCAGCTAGACGATGCGGTGTACGGAAAACTAAACACCGGCACACTTGGAGGTCTTGCATATGCCGATCTGACTTCTCTTGTTCTTGGCATCAGCATTCGTCGCGGACGCAACCGACAACTAGACCAATTCAACGCAGGCACCGCACAAATCGTATTTAACAACAACACTCGAATCCTTGACCCATTAAATACATCCTCGATCTATTACCCGTATGTGTTGCCTCGCTCGCCAATCATCATCTACGCCAACGGCACCCCGATCTACACCGGATACGTCGAAGACTGGAACCTTGACTACGGCAACGCCAACCAAGACCGAATGATTGCCTCATGCGTTGACACCTTCGGAACAATGTCCAACCAAATCCTCAATGCATGGACACCATCAGCAGAGACATCAGGAACCCGCGTCAATGCCGTTCTAGACCGTCCAGAAGTCCTCTATCAAGGAGCAAGGTCTATTGGTACAGGATCATCCACTTTGGGGGCTTACGCGGTCACTCAAGGAACAACCGTCTTGAACTATCTACAACAAGTCAATACTTCCGAGCAGGGCTACCTTTACACGGCAGCCGATGGAACACTCACCTTCAAGGGAAGGTCAAGTGTTCTGAACCCTGTTTCAGGGGCATCGTTCACAACTAACGGCACCGGCATCTCGTACATGACCTTGACCAATCAATTCGGATCGGAACTGCTCTACAACTACATTGTGACGCAATCACCCGCAGGAGCTGCACAAACATCATCCGACTCAACGTCAATCAACCTCTACCAAGCCCAGAACTACAACCTCCTCAATCTGCTCAATTCAACAACAACAGAAGTTGCAGGACTTGGTGCATACCTTCTCGGAAAATATGCAAATCCTGTTCTTCGCTACACAGGCGTCTCATGCCAACTTGCAGCTCTCACTTCTGCGCAATGGTCAACCATTTTTGCTATCGACTTGACGTCCATCGTCACAGTACAAAAGAGCTTTTCAACTGGCACACCAACAACAGATTCTCAAACCCTCATAGTTTCAGGCATTGATCACAGAATTGCCCCAGGGTCTCACATTATTTCGTACACTTTTGAAAGTACCGACGGCAACCAATACCTCACCCTTAACGACGCAATCTTCGGAACGCTCGACAACAACCTTCTCAGTTTCTAGAAAGGAAACAACAAAATGGCAGACCAGACATTCACATCAGGGCAAATCCTGACGGCAGCACAAATGACAACCCTTCAATCCAACATTGGTTTGACGTGGATTAGCACGAATACGTTTTCGGCTACAGCAACCAAACAATTTACGTCACTTTTTACAAGCGCTTTCACTGATTATCGTGTTTTGTTTAATTACACAGGAAGCGTCACAACTGCGGTATATCTACGCTGGTTAGTTGGCACGACAGTTCAAACAGGAAACATCCTCAGCCAAAAAATAGAAAGCCAGTTATCTCTTGGAACGGTCATTGCTGCGTCCCGAGCAGACCAATATGGGCTTATTCCACCGGCTTATGGAACGTATCCAAGTACATACGCGCTTGATATTTACAGCCCACAAGCAACTGCATACACGTCGTACGAAATGAACACAGGTTCTCTTGGCGTGAGTGTCAGTGATTCCATTTTACAAATTGGCTCCGGTAGAAATGTCACAACAACATCGTTTGACGGTTTTGAAATCACAACAGCCGGTGCACCCACATTGACAGGCACAATGACATTGTACGGATACCGCAAATAATGCGAAATAGCCTGATTCTATTGGTCTTTTTGACATCGCTTACAGCTTGTTCAGATCGTGAACGTGTCAACTGTTTACGCACAAAAAACAAAGCAGCAACCGCAACGGCGTCAATGACAACGCCAGGTGGCGGAAGATGCGGATGAAAATGCGACCAAGACTTACCGGCGATCAAATCAAAGCCCGGCTTATCCTCATGGTCGGCATCACACTTTCACTCAGTTTCGCAGGAACAATTTTTGTCCTGTTGTACGGATTGCTATTCGTGACACAGCCACTCGAGGTCTCTCCGAACGATACGGAAGCATGGAAAATCCTCAGCCCATTGACTTTGACACTCGGTGGCGCGCTCGGTGGATTACTAGCTGCCAACGGTCTCAAAGGACATCCAGAAGAAAAGAAGAAAACAGATGAGTAACTACACGGGAACTTCTGACGGCGTAGCAAAAGCAAAACGCCCAGGAACAGAACGCTTCGTAGTTCTTTGCAACAAAAGATGGGGATTCAAAAACCTCGGGACGTGGGTCGTTCGTGACATCGTCGGAAAGCCCGGCGTTCCTTCTGTGCACGGAACCGCAAGGGCACTCGATACCTCATTTGGAACTGACAAAGCATCGGGCAAAGAAGCCATTCTGTGGTTCGTTGAACACGCAACTGCTCTCGGACTGGAAGAGGTTCACGATTACTCGGGGCTCACCAAAAAAGGTTGCGAGACGTGGGGAAGAGGATGGCGTATTACCAGAGGTTGGAAGGATTGGTCGGCAAATGACAACGGTGGTTCTCAAAAAGCCACTTGGATCCATTGCGAACTTGCGCCCAAATATGCCGATATGTCAGGCGACGAATACGAGGCTATTTGGAGAAGCGTTCCGAAGCCATAGAACGCCCGAGGATGTCATTCTCCTCGAGCCAGACTCCAGAGGTTCGCGTGTTTCCCTCCTTACCTCTGGGGTCGAATCCGCCACTATGACGCTGACTTGTGTTACAACATCCAGACACGTCTAGCGAAGGGAAACGCAATGACATACGAGCAATACCTCGTCACATTCACCACAGGATGG
>Ga0214919_10011915_pt1 | contig 10775 bp, 11 predicted proteins | sample LL1503_MetaG_FD_177994 | JGI IMG/M metagenome (GOLD analysis project Ga0214919, IMG submission 177994) | Freshwater microbial communities from Lake Lanier, Atlanta, Georgia, United States - LL-1503 | ecosystem: Environmental > Aquatic > Freshwater > Lake | place: USA: Georgia | collected...
GAAATTACTGAAAAGAGAGAGATAGATGAAATCCAAACCGAGCATGACCGCACCAGAAACGAGAAGTTGCGAGAGTTTCATATATATAGTATTATAAATATATATAAAATTATATAAAATCCGGTTTGGACCCATCAATAAAAGCCGGAATCGTCGGTCCATCGTAATTAATGGTTATTTCGGTATCAGCCGGAATAAACGCGCGAGCCACTGCGTAATAGTTGCCATCGGTCATTTTTCTTAATTCAATATTGTCTTCTTTGGCGTGGTTGAGCAGGGACCCAAAATAAGGCGTAATTTGAAAGGTATCCGACCGCATTCGAATGGCGAGTTCGATGGTTTCGTTGGGTTTAATCGCTCGGGTGGAAAAAACACCGACCCCGTGAATGGGCGACGGGCGAATCGCATAGAGGGGTGCCGGCTGCACCAGGAAAACAACCAGAAAGCAGAAGGCCAAAAAGAGAAATTTAAGCATACTATATTATAGTTTGATTAAACTTTTTTACACCTTTTTACATTTCAAACGCCGATTTATTATAATTCTATGCCTTATAATTTTATAGCTTTATATTATAATGTATACCAAAAAAAAAAGTAGAAAAAGTAGAAAGAGCAGAAAGAAGTTTAAGAGAAAAAATATGAAAACGAAAAAACATATTAAATATGGTGGAGCGCCACAACGGGTCTGGTCGCAAGTGCCACGCAAACATCAATCACTCTGTATTAAAAAATATCCAGGAGATTTAAGAAAACTAGGCAATGAATGTTATAAATATAGTGACAAATTATGGGTGCGAACCAAATATGATATGAATGATGTGACAGACGAATTGGCGCCGCTGAATATATTCAATGAATCAGATATGAACAATTATGCTGCTCTTCAGGAAGGCATTCACAATTTTATGTTATTTTGGGATGATGTAGCGCAGCAGTATACACTCGTCACCACTTATTTCAATGCATTTGAATTTGGTATAAAGCATAATATAATGAGTTTGCGTTTAATAGATAAAACACCAGATACCTTTATCGTATCAGGTGAAATAAAGAAAAAGGGTAATAGCATATATTTTCACGATACGAGTTCCCAATATTTCAATCAGGAATGTAATCTTAAACAGCGCGCACCGATTATTTATCTCTATGACTTGATTAATGAAATGGGTATAGAAATAGATGAAGACGGCGATATTAAAAAAGACGAATTAGATAAGATTAAAACCATTATTTTGCATAATAACAAATTTAATGAAAGATTTACATCTAATATGAAGTATTCGGTGATGATATTTGAGGATTTAAAAAATTTATTATTGGATTATTTTCCGCTTGGGAATTTAGAAAATAGTGTTATTTACAAAAATTATGTTGATTTACTAAAAAATATTTTAACGGATGCCTTTCAGCGTATTTTTAACAAGGTTATTCAGGTGAACTATGTTTACAAATTTGACGATACAGAATACAACGAATATGCCCAGAAAAATGTGCACAAAATGACCGAAAGACTCTGTCCCAAAATTCCATTTGATGTTTATAATACACAAGATGCATGTAATGATGAACGAGCAACAGATAAAGAACCGTTTAATTCGTGCAATATGCCAGAGGATGGGCGGAGTAGTTTTTAATCGAAAGAACCCGAAAGGAAAGAAAAAATTAAAACATATTTGGAATATATTTATCTTTTATAGTTTGCCAAGAATAGACTCCATATATTTTATATTTTTTTAATGATTCTTCTAATACTGGAATACGGAAAGGTTTATTATTATTTAGAATATTTATAGTATTACAATCAGGATTTATATCTGTAAATTCACCCCAATAATAAATACAATCTTTATTTTCTTCTAATGGTACAATTAAAAAAACAATAATGAATTAAATTAATATTATAACCCATTTCTGTTAAATTATCTAATGCTTTTTTATATTTTCTTGAAATATCGTTATTCTTACCTGAAATAATATTATATTTTGGATTTATTTTACCATTCCCATCATATTTTTTCTTGCTTTAACTGAAAAAATATAAACTTCATCATCTTTTTTTCCAATAATATCAAATATAGGAAAATTATATTTGATATCATTTAAGTTTTGAATATCGGTAAACTCTGAATGTGGTAAGTCTTCTCCTATTTTTCCAATAATATTTTTAGATAATGTTTCAAATGAATATACCATATATGTAATATAATAATTTGTATTTATACCATTATAGCATTTATTATCTCGGCATTTTAAATGTTAAAAGGTGTAAAGAGGAGCGAAGCGGGGTGGACTTTGGACGCATCAAAAATGAATGTTTTTTTGTTTTTCTTCGTCAGCTTGCGCTTGGGCTTTTTCTTATGGGTTTTATATAGTTTTGGCATATATATAAAGTTTATATTATAATGCTGTCTCGGCTATAGCTTCCTTTGCTATCTCCTCAATAGGCGCCGCTATCTCCTGAGCAGGCTTCAGTGTGGCCACGTTGTTCCGTTTGACATTTTGTGTCTGTAAGAGTTTCCGGACCAGTTGTGGGAGAATAGCCACCGCATTCATATAGGTTTTATACTTGAAGGTGGCGAGCGTGGTGGTGGGGCCGAACTCAAGACTGTACCACCAATAGGCCGGGATATAGAGAATCTGCCCTTTTCGCATAACTAAATCTAAACATTTGATTTTGTCAAAATCGGCTTTGTACTGAGGCTGAATCTGCCAGGGATTCAAAGGAGAGCTGAATTCGAGATTTTCGTAGTCTTTTTGCTGGTAAAGATATTTCGCGCTCTTGGGTTGGGTCAGCTTGACTTTCACAGTGCCCTCGGTGACAAGTAAATAATTGCGGTAATTTAATTCGTACTTGAAGGGCGTCCGCGTGCCTTCGGCGGCCAGGAGAAAATCATAGCCGCAGTCGGCCACCATATAGGGGCGCAAAAACATGTCATTGTACTTGAAACTTTTCACGAGACCGGTTTCCTCGAGAAAATCCGCATTGTTTTCCACGAGATATTTCTGCTCGGCGTCTTCTTTGATGACGTTTAAAGCATTGCTAAAAGCGAGGGGGACATAGACATTATTGTCGTTGTCCGCGGCGGACTGTTTGATGTTGCGGATTTTAATATCAAAGGCGCCGTAGGTGTCGAGCATGGTGGTCCGTTGACAGGACTCGAATATCCGGTCGTTCTGGAAATGGAAAAGCACGGGTTGGCGCAAATCGCAGATTTCTTCGAGCTTATCCTTGGAGGGATTGTCGATTTCGTAGATTTCTAAATCATCGCTGGTTTTTAATTGGAAATAAATATGGAGATAGAAAAAAAGCACGAAACAAAAAATCAAGACAATATAGATTAGATGCATCAACTATTTTATTTCAATACTTCTTTTTTTGCGTAGATACGCGGCTTTTTCTTTTCTTGTGCTTCGCTTATACTTGCTTCGCTTATACTTCGCTCATTCGCAGATACAATCGGCGTTGTTCCGCGGCGTTCGCATCATTTTCCATTGCTTCCTTGTTCATTTCTTCAACAAATTGCTTAAAGAGGTCCCAGTTGATAGAACGCCACGCGACATTGCCCGCATAGCTGCGTGGATAGTTGTAATGCAGTTTAAGCTCGCTATTTTCTGCGGCATTGAAGGACTTCACATTACTGATGATATGATAACTGCCGAGCCGCGTGCCGCCAATATCAAAATGCCCCAGCATCAATAATTTTAACAGCATCCGCCGGGTATAGGGATTTTTCTTCAGGTGCCGGTAAGTTGGCATATCAATATACCAATTGTCTTTTGTCACCGCGTAGAGACACACACCGTCGACCGTTTGGAAATGGAAGGCCAAACGCAATTTGCGCAAGTCCATTTGCGCTTGAATGGCAACATAGTCGTCGGGGTTGACAATAAATTCATACCCTTCTTCGGTTTCATAAATCGGTTCGAGAACAACGACACAGTCCGTCATCTTTTTTGGTAGCTTGGTTGTTTTAAGATAAAAATATGAAAAGGATTTCAATTTTTTCACATTATTACAAAACTTAGATGCCTTCGGCCTTCATATGAATACGCATTTTCGTAAATATTCTCTAGGATTTCCATATAATCATATGAGTTATCACAGCCTTCATCCTGTTCTTCTATGAGAAATGTGCCATTGTTGTACGTTATCCATATATTTCTTCCTAAATATGCCTCTATAGTGTCTTTAACCGTGTAAAATTCATACGTGCCTTCTTCGTCGCCCCAGTAAGTAATTACTTGCCCGTCCACGTTCGTCGAGGTGACCATAACTTCTATTGCTTCCATTTATTTTTTAATATCATAATATAACCCTATTGTAAAATCAATTTTATTATATAAAAATAAAGCTCTAAACTATATAACAGGAATGCTTTGCCATGTGTGCCATAAAAAAACAACCTTAATTGAACAGACGACATGTAAATGTAATAAATGTAGTCAGTATTATTGTACGAAACACCGGTTGATGGAAGCGCACGCGTGCGCGTATGATTGTAAAGAGAAAAAAGCCGAAGAGGTGGAGAAATACATTGCGGCGAATAAATGCGTGCATAGCAAAATGGTGCGCATATAAAATTGACAACCGCCATCTCAAATTTGAAATCATTCAAGTAAAATAAAAAATAGTTTATTCTTTTTTATATACGCTTATTCATCGTCGGGAATCTTGGGGGCCAAATGAATACGCACGAAACTCTCCGTGTCGTTGTTGTCGCCTACTGCGTATTTCATGACCATCGGCATGTCGGCACTAAAGCCGAGCTCCATCTCGGGCGCGAGTTTGTTGAATTGGCACATCATTTGGATGTATCTAAGGCTGTAGGTTTGCTTGAGGACACTGTTTTCTAGCATGGCGTATGCAGCTAAATCTTCGGCCTTTATCTTGGCTACCATTGAACCGTCGACGCCGCTCGATGTGAATTCAATATCCTCTTCATTGAAATTTATTGATAAGGTATCGGCGAAGATGGCCAGCTGATTGATGAGCGAGTGGAAGAGCTTCGAATTTATAGTTAAATCTGTAAGGGTTTCACTGTCAACGACCGACATTAATTCACTGCTTAAATCAATCAAACTTAATTCGTAATATTTGTTAAATTGACTCGTGTCATCTTCCCCATTTTCAAAGCTGATGTGGATTTTATCACTATCCGGCTGTATCTCAATTGATAATTCTTGATTGTCACTCCAGGTGTTCAGGACCTTGTTCAGCATGACGACGTTGATGGCAATTTGCCCCATATCTGTTGCTGGGTCAAAATCATATTCTTTGAACCATTTACTCATCAAGCGGCACTCGAAGAGGGCGCAATGGCTATCGTCCATCGCTTGTATATAAAATTGGTCGGTTTTGAAATAGATGGATACGTTTTCCGTAAACGCTTTCAGGTTGGCGAAGATGGCCGCAAATTGTTGGCAGCGCTTAGCGTTGGCGAATACGAGCTTCATTTTCTTTAAGTGTGTTTACTTTATAATAAAAAAGTTATTTTAAATCAATTTTTTTATTAAATACTTAATCTAGGTAATAACCTTTCACATGACGCGTTGCGTAGCATTCGGGCGAATAGTGGCCTGAATTTCCACACCGATAACAAGCATTTTCTTTATTTGTCGTTTGTTTCTTGTAATACGTTTTGGTGTTATCTCTTTTACATGATTTTTCGTGTACTTCGCACCCAAATTCTGTGGTAAAGGTTCTCTCACAGTATTCGCATTCCCATTCGTCTTCGTCAGAGTCGTCTTCGTATTCTATTTTTTTACCCGAAGCATCGGTTTTGGCATAACAATCCTTTACAAAATGGCCCGGTCTCCCGCATTGAGTGCATAAGTCTTTTGCGCTCCAAATTTCCATTTTTAAGGCTGCTGTATGAAACTCACTAAGTTCTATTTCAACATAAGAACCGCCACGAACTTTATCAATGCCATACTTGGCCATATATTCCTTTGTAATCTTGTCCTCTTCAAACGAAGATACATTTTCAATCGTCTTTACAAGCGAAATAGGTTTATATTTTCTCGTCCACGCTGCGCCATTTCCGTTTAGATGTTGTTGATATCTTTCGATTATATCATTGGTTTTTCCCACATAATATCTGCCGCCTTCCAGACATAGGACATAAATAGTTGTAGACATTTTGGGGATTTTGAACTATATACGAGGGTAAAAAGCAATTCAATTTTCCTCAAATAAAAAAGAATCGCAATTCTCTCTTTCTTTTAACATTTATTGGTAAGTATACGATTTTTTTCCTACAAATATTTCTGCGGGTTCATCATGGTTTGTTTACAAATCCGCCGTTAATTTTTTCATAAGGTCAATTTTTTTCATAAGGTCGGTGAACTCGTTTGCGATGGAGGAAAGTGGTGGTTCAGCGACGGCCACTTCGGAGACGACGTCATTCCCCTCCTCCCCCTTTGATACCACCTTCTTCTTGGGCGCTGCCCTCTTTTTGGGCGCTTCCACTTCGGGCTCCGCCCGGCTTCCACCAACCACGGCTTCCACTACCTCTGTGGCTATAGCGGTTATTATCCCCTGTGTAATTGCTGGGTGATTGATAAGTTGTGTTGTTAAATATAAATGTTTCATAACTTCTTCACTTGTGGATTCACATATAACCCGATAATAATTAAAACCGAGTGTTCTCTGAATAAACATTGGTTTATTTGGAGTTGTATATTCATATTTATCATCTGCAGCAAAATTGTTGTAACACCCATCAATTGATTTAGAAGTTATTGATGATTGTTGAATGTAAATAATACAATTTTGAGTAGCATTTATAGAAACTTGTATCGTAGGCGCAGAACCTTTTGCTGTAAGTGTTCCAATGAATATACCCTTTCCAGCTAACGGATATTGTCTACTATTGCCGTTGTCTTGTTCTTCAAATTTAGGGGTCGTAAGTGTATGTCCCACTTGCGCTCTTTTTCCATGTGACGACGCCATTCCAATTTCTGCTTTTGCTGTTTTCGCCATTTCAATTTCTTTTTTTGCTTTATATATTAATGTAAAAATCATTTCAATTTTTGCTTATATATAAAAAATAAGTCGGCGTTTTACACCTTTGGACATTTAAACCGCAGATTAAATTAATAACATATAATTTAATTATTATTGCGACTTTTGTATTTGCGCCAATATTCTTGAATTATACTAGTCTTATTTCTAATATTTATCCATTCGTGTTCCCATATACAAACATAATTATATCCTTTATTACGACATAATAATTCCTTATGTAGTGTATTTTTAAATAATTGCCCGTATGTTTTTTTACAAGTAGGATTTACATCTTCATGATTATAAAATTTAGGGTTACCGTGCCAATAATCTCCATGAAATTCATAAATAGTTTTTGTTAAACAATTATAACCATCAACCGTATAGTTTGTTTCAGATATTCTAAATTCTTTCTCGTCAGACAAGTCGTGTTGTAGTATTGGTTGATTTACAAGCAATAAATTAATCCATTCATTTGCAGGTTTAGATGTTCTGCTATGTCTACATTTAGGGCAGCCCGAATATCCAATTAAATGTGAATGTGCTACTTGTTCAAAATTCCTATTATGTTCTTTGCAATGTATTTTAATATATGTTCTCGCATTAATATACGGTCCGGTTATAGTAAAATTATTATCATATAGTTTATTACTACGGAGTATTAATTCTTCAAGCGTCATACGAGTATTATCTGTCATATTTTTAATAACTTTGTCTCTTCCGCATTTATAACATCCATTACCATCAACGTGTGCGTCATATCTTTGAGTAAATAATCCGTGTATTTTACAGGATATATTTTGAATAAACAATCTACGCTCTTCATCTCTTATGAATAAACTATTAGAATAATCATATTTATCTCCGTGGATTTCATTAAATGTATTAATACAATCTTCAATTTTACTCATTTTATTTTTATTAACCGCTCTTAAATAAATACTTAATTTTTCTGTTTTACATTTTGTGCAATTAATTTTATGAGATAAATAACTAGTAAGACATTGAGAATATATAATGTCATGTTTTAAACATTTTACTTTTAGTTTTGTATTATGACCTATGTAAATGAAAATATTAATTTCAGATATATATAAATTATCTTTCTCATTATTTATTTGAATTAGTTGTTTTTCAATATATTTTTGTTTTTCTGTATATAATTTTTCATATTTTTCCTTTTTTTTGTTTGATAATTCTTCACCCTTGCACAATAAACAACCAAAAACTTTAATTTGGTGCATTTGTGGTGTTTGTGAAAATGCGTTGTAATTGTGTTTAATACATTTAATAATAATTTCTTCATTAAATTTTTTATAAACAGTTTCTTCATAACTAAATATACCTAATCCAAATAATTGGATACATTCATCAATAAACTCTTCGGTAGTTTTTGAAATTGCTTTAGACATTTTAATTGACTTGCATTCGCTACATGCGGTACATCCTCTTATGCGTTCACTTCCTTTTTGCTTTACTATAATATTGTGTTTTAAACATGTATATTCAATAATGCTTTTTCTACTTTTATATGTTAATAAATCTCCATATTCATAAATGTAGTCACCATATGTTTCAAAATCATTATTTTTACATTCATTAATGAATTGATTTTTTGATTTACTAAGTTTTTTTGATGTAACCTCACTTCCGCATTTTCTACATCCATCACCACTTATATGTTTATGTAATGATACATTAAATTTGCCATGTTTTTTACATATTATATCAACTCTACATTCTCTTTTTGTAATATCTTTTACAAGAGAATAATCGTATTTTCCTTTCCCATGTTTTTCTTCGGCTTTATTTATGTATATTTGAGTTTTATCTATATTCGTTTTTGTAACCCTGGAGATAGACATTATTAATATTAATAATGTCTATATTTATAAATATTATTTCAATTTATTATAATATACAGATACTAAGTTTAAAAAACGGCGTTTTAAATGTCCTAATGTGTAAATGTTAAAAGGTGTAAAGTTTTTTATTGTGAAACATAAGATTTTTTTCCTACGAATAGTTCTTCCGGTTCATTTTCATCATCGGGTTCAACTTCTTCCAAAATAGAACTTTTGGCAAAGTGTGGGCTCATATAGCGCTGGAGGTTGAAGTAAGTCAACTCTTCGCCGCTTTTTAACTTGAGTAGGGCAGCCAGCTTACAGTCGGAATTGATACGGCGACCATTGGTTTTATCTTGCAACTGGTTTGTGCGAATGTAATCATTTATATCGCGTGTCACTTCTGTGCGGGCCATCTGAATTCCCTGTCCCTTTCCGAGAAAAGCGGCCAACTCGTCGCTAATCAGTGTGGGCTTGACAATCCCGCTTGGGGCGCGATTGCCAGTCTTGCGCTTGCGCTTGTGGACTGCTGTTGCAGCGGCCTTGGCTTTCACAATACACCCAACATCGGAGACAACCTCTGATGATTCTATCGACTTATTTTTAGGTGTTGCTTTTTTTAACATTGTTATCTTTAATTGTAATTATATACAATTAAAGCAATTCAATTTTCCAAATAAAAAAGAATTAAATCTTTTTCTCTTTTCTTATAATTTATTTTCATCACCTAACGTCGTCGGCACACTTGCTTATGCTGAGGCCAATCCTCTTCTTGGCATTCCGACGAGCAATACCGCACTACATTACACCGCCCACACTTTTTTAGATTCTCATGCGAATCCTCACACACTTCACATTGCGGCGCATTAGGCACATTGTGCTTCTGGTCATCGGCATAATTGCGCAGCTCTTTCATGGCGGCCTTGTAGCCGGTTTTCCAGCCTTGCTTGAATTCATAAGGGCAGCCCGCGCAGCCGAAGGTGCGTTCGTCTTCGCTCTCGGAATCACTTCCCGGCACCGGTGAGGACGGCAGGGATAAGGTAGCGCGACCACATTGCGGGTCCGCACAGCATTCCTCTAGGGGCTCTGCCCCGTCTTCGTCTTCGTCGTCGTCTTCGCTTTCCGCTTCGTCGTCTAAATCATCTTCCTCCTCTTCTTCCTCGCTTTCGCTGGAGGGCTCATAATCTTCGTCGTCGTCGCTTTCACTTACCTCTTCATCAAGTGGCTCTTCCACTTCGTCTTCTGATTCTTCCTCACTTTCCACTACATACTCACCTTCACTTTTGGTTTCCTCTTCGTCATTCAGACAATTCTCGCACACCGGCTGCTCCAATCCATAGGCCGTGCTGAAGTAAAAGACCGCTTCGCCTGTGAAATTACAAATGGCGCACGTGGTGTTTTCAAAACACGTATCGTTCAACTCCTCCGTAATGATTTCGTTTTTGTGAAACCAGTTGTGGACCGACCAGTTCAGATTGGCAATTGACTGATAGGCAATCGGCAAACTGGTGGGCAAGTGCTTACACAAGGCGCTTACCTTCGCATCGTGATTCAGATTACACACTTGTTTGAACAACTTTTCTATTACGTTGTAGATGTGTAAGGCCATCGCATAAAAGGTGCCTTGTACTTCGGCATCGTGGGAATTATTAAATTTGCCTAGGTAGGCTGGCTTTTGCGTTTCGAGCGCATCACGGAACACCCGATAGGGTTCAATCACGGCGGCCTTTTTCATAGCCTTTTTATAATTTTTCACCAGCCACGTGGCTTCGGTACGGGTGATTTTATAGAGCTGGCGAATGCTGACTTGCTGAGCAGATTGAGCGGATACTTGAGTTTGCGACATTTTAGTTGGTTTAGGGTTATCTTTTCTTTTTTTTGCAAAAAGGATTTCAATTTTTTGCAAAAAATGCAAAGCATACAGG
>Ga0214919_10011916_pt1 | contig 10775 bp, 9 predicted proteins | sample LL1503_MetaG_FD_177994 | JGI IMG/M metagenome (GOLD analysis project Ga0214919, IMG submission 177994) | Freshwater microbial communities from Lake Lanier, Atlanta, Georgia, United States - LL-1503 | ecosystem: Environmental > Aquatic > Freshwater > Lake | place: USA: Georgia | collected 2015-03-15
ATCTTAGAAGTTATGCAGCTGCTAGAGGACTTAGTATACCAGATAGTATGTTAGAATTTGATGCTTGGTTGAATGGTGGTGGAGGAGGTGGAGGAGGTTCATATACATATGGATTTTATGTAGCAATGGGAACAAGCGGGCCAAATGCTACGGCTTGTTTAAGTGCCGGAAATGGAAATTATACAGATACACTTTATAGTAATGAATATGGTGATTTGATGGATGGAACGACATATTATAATTCGGATGGTACCGAATTTAATGGTAGAGGAAGAGTTTATTCCGATGCAAGTTCATATGGTAGAATAAATACAATTGGTTATTTTACATATTTAGGACAATGTACTTTATAAAAATATTAAAATAAGTTATGATAGTATTTATTACAACAGGTTACGGAAAAAATATTATTGGTGGTGCTGATATTTGGTGCAACAATTTTATTGAGAACATTTTACCATTAGTCAAAGAAGATTATAAAATTATTATTGATGGTCGACCTTTAATAAAAGAGTTTGGTGCAATCTACACTTACGAAAACGAAAAAGAAGTTGATAAAATATTAGACGAATGTGATAAGATTATATTCTTACACCATACTTACAAACCAAATCCTATTATTCAAAAATACTTACACAAAACATATCTTACATTTGTCCATGCTTTTATTCCCGATATGGTTGGACTGAATGATGAGTATGAAAATTTAATGACAAGATTAGATTGGCATTGGCAAAAAGATATTTTAGACAATTCTGAAAATATTGTTTGGATTGGATATGAGAAAGATACAATACATACTTACTATCCAAAAACTATTACAATTCCAAATTACTATGAATGGAAAAACAAAAAACCATTTGTTGGTATAATTGATAATAGAATTGGTTATGCGGCAAGATGTGAGACGAGAAAGAATGCACACTATTTAGATTCAATACCTGCTTTTATATTCTCAAACAAATACGATTACAAAAGAATGTTAGAAGGTAGTAAAATAAACGCATCCGTACATACATTCATAGAATTTGATTATCGTTTTCACAATAAGTTTTTCGAAAAGAATTTCCAAATATTTCATGGAGCATATACAAAAGAACCATTTGGATATGCAATTTTTGACGCAATTGATAATGGCAAACTTCCAATATTAGATGGTAGTTGGATGAAAGATATTAAATACCGATATAGAGCAATCAATAAAAAACAATTCCATTATCAATACATAAAAATATTAGAAGATGGGTTTGAAAAAAATAAAAAACAATTTGATAGGTTAAAAGCCGGACTAGAAAAATATACTAATAAACAAAAATGGATTGAACAAATATGCAGTTACTTAATAAAACCCTTGTAAAAAAATATCTAACAAATAATCATTCAATAGATAAAGATGGTGATGAAATTTTAGAACCTGTAAAATATCGTTGGACACATGGTGCAACCGATTTACATTTAGGAGATGGACTTTTGATATATTCCTTCATTCAGTTTATTAGAGCAAAGGTATGTGTCTGTATTGGGTCAGGAGGTGGATTTATTCCAAGATTGATGACACAGGCAAGAAAAGATTTATGGGAACAAAAAATATTTGAAGGAAATAATTCTACGGAGTGGGGAGACATTGGAACTACTATTATAATTGATGCTGCAAATGGTGTTGGTGGATTTACTGATTGGACAGAGGAAAATAGTTTTTTAAGACAGCACTTTTCACCGCAAGTTATTTTGGACACATCAGAAAAAGCATTCTATGATTATTTTGTAAGACAAGATATTAAAATAGATTACTTACACATTGACGGAGACCATTCATATGAAGGAGTTAAAAAAGACTTTGAATTATATTCTTCAATTATGTCTGAAAATGGAATTATTACTATTCACGACATAGACCAAAATTATCATGATACATTTGTAGTAACCGAAAATGCGAAAGAAGATTTCGTTCCTTTTGATGGGCCGGCAAAATATATTAAAGATTTAGAAAAAAATAGTGATTGGAATTTGGTAAACTTAAAAAATTATCGTATGTTTGATAAAAAGGTTACAAGTACAGGTATAACACTACTTACTAGAAAAACTTAAAAAAAGAATGAATAAAAAAATAAGATTAGTTACAGTAACAGGTTCACGAACAGATACATTATGGCATATGTTAAATCATTATAAAGATTTGGTAGACGAAATGTATGTTGTAGTTTATGAGTGGGAAGGTTCAAGTACTTATAATGAAGTTTTAAAAATAACTAAACAATTTGATAAAGCTAAAATAGTAGAAAGAGTAACAAAAGAAAAATTCAATTGGGAATATGTTACTCAGTTATATAATGAAACAAAGATGTTATTTCCTGATGATTGGTGGATAGTTTCTGATGATGATGAATTTCACATTTATTCAAAACCATTAAATCAAATTATATCAGCATGTGATAGAAATGGTTGGGATTTAGTAAGAGGTGGATTTATTGATAGAGTAGGACAAACGGGTGATTTTCCAAAGATAAATAAAAAAGAAAATATATTTGAACAATTTCCAGTTGCAGGATTTTTTAGATACCCAATGAGTGGTGCATGTCCTAATAAGGTATGTATAATGAAAGGGTATATTGAAATAACACCTGGACAACACTATGCAAAAATAGATGGACAAACTACATGGAGATGGCAAGGTTGGAACCATCCGTTAATTGCACCTGTTGATGAATACAATGTTCAGGTACATCATATGAAATGGGATTCAACTTGTATAGAAAGAATTAAACAAGTTGCAGATATTAAAAAAGATTATTCATTTTCAGACGAATATTTAAAAATGTATCAAGCTTTAAGAAGTAATAATTTTGAAGTTGATGTTACAAATGAAGAATATATGTTCGAATATATGGGAGACAACAATTATAAACAATGGGATAAATTATTTAAAAAAATTATATCTATATAAACAACAAGTTACATTAAAATGGTAGATTCAAAAAAATTATCAATCATAGTTCCATACTCAAATCGTCTTGAAGATTTGTATACATTTGTGGGACATATGGAATATTTTCTAAAAGATAAAGTAGATTACGAAATTCATTTCATTGAACAAATCGATGCAGATGTTTATTTCAATTACGGAAAATTATGTAATATTGGTGCAGAAATTGCAAAAAGTAGAGCGGAATATTTTGTATTTCATGATATAGACATATTACCCAAACAAGAGTCTTGTAATTATGAATTTGATTATTATCCAACACATCTTTGTCCAAATTTAAAACCATATGCACATTGGATTGGTGGTGCATTTAAAATAACTAAAAAAGATTTTTATGAAGCAAACGGATTTAGTAATGATTATTGGGGAGGTGCATTCCATTGGCCAGACTTTTTATATAGACTAAAAAAACATAAATTATTACCTACAAAAAGGTTTTTTACTAAAAATATTTATAAACCACACATCTTAACGGAGGTAAAAGAAGTTAATAAATTTATTAAAAAAACAGTATATCCGTTTGAATTAAATGAAAGTAACTGTTGTTTTATAAAAGCAAATAAAACAACAGATTATATTTTTGAAGATTCATTTACAATATCAATGAATGTTTTTATAAATGATAATCAATCAACAAATGGTTGTATTTTGGGAAAACAAGGATATGATATGGGTATTTTTATTGCAAAAAATGAAGCAATATATGTTCAAATTTGGGATAATGATAATAATTTACATCAAATATGGTATCCTCATAAAATGTATACCAATCAATGGATTAATTTGTCATTAAAAGTAGATATGGCAACCAAAAAAATGGGATTATACATAGATGGAAAAAAAGTTAGTGTTACGGAAGGAATATCAGAATTTTTAATGGACTTTAAAGGAAAAGATTTATGGATAGGTAGTTTAGCATTTAAAGATTCGTTCCAAGGTAAAATTTCCGATTTGTGCATTTTTGACTATGCATTGACCGATTCTGAAATTTTAAAATTATATACGGATGGATATAAAACGGAAAATAATTTAATAAATACAAATTTCCAAGCTGTAATTGATATCCCTTTTAGTAAAAAATTTGGAGAATTTTATGTTGATGAATCGAAATCATTTTCAAACGCAAGAACAATATGTACAGGCCTTCACCAAGAAATTTATTCGGAACAATTAAACTTATCATATGAGTTTGATATGCCGGAACAATCCAATGGTAGATTTTCTGTTTTGGAAAATTCAAAAAAATTTAGTAACTTAGAAAACTATGAATGGAAAAGAAAAGAAGAATCATTTGAAGAAAATGAAAACATATTCTTTTACGAAATAACAACGGGGGTGTTAGATACTGATAAATTTGGATTAAATACTTTATCATACGATTTAATATCAACAGAACAAATTAAAACAGGAGTTTATAAACATCAAATAAAAATATAAAATTAAATGGCAAAATTAAAGTTACAAACGGCCGGTTCAGAAAATACTGACCAAAATTTAGAAAATGTAGTTCTTGAAACTAGAAAAGTAAAAGCATTAGAAAAAATTGCAAATTCATTAGACGCACTTACAATATGGTTTGAAGAAATCAACAAATCAGAATGGAGTGATAGAGTTGCATATTATTTATATGAATTTTATAACATTGCAAAAACAAATGGTACTACAACCGATTCAAAAGAACCATTTGCAGGTGATATACAAACAATTAATCCTGATTTACAGGAAAATGGTGAGTTACCACCCCCTCGTAAAGTAAGACCTAAAAAAGATATTGAAAAAGTATAATAAATGAAATTAGGAATAATTGTTCCATATAGAGATAGAGAATCACACTTGTCTAAATTTTTAGATGCAATGAAATTGTATTTTAAATCAAAAAAATTAAAATATGAAATAATTGTAGTAGAGCAAAGTGATGACAAACCATTTAATAGAGGAAAACTTTTAAATATTGGTTATTTAAAAGCTAAAGAATTGGGATGTAGTTACATTGTATTTCATGATGTAGATATGATACCAATTGAAGTAGATTATTCATTTTCTGAATTACCGATGCACCTTGCAACAAATTTTGAATTAGAATATGATAAATCAAAAAATTTACAATTTGATGATTATTTTGGTGGAGTAACTATGTTTAGTTCTGATGTTTTTGAAAGAATAAATGGTTATTCTAATTTGTATTGGGGCTGGGGATTTGAAGACGATGACCTTTTATTTAGAGTTAATCAAAAAAAGATTCCATTAGATACAAAAATCATAGGTAAAAACGAAAGTAAAAAATTATACGGATTAACATTTTCAGGAACAAATTCTTATATTAAAATACCTAAAAAAGATTTATTAGATTTCACAAAAGATACATCGATATTGATATCATTTAAACCAGATGAGATTATATCAAATCCAAATAAAGATTATGATGAATATACTGTATTTTCTGTTCCTGGATATGATACAAATATAAGTTATAATTCTTTTAGAAGATATAAATGTGATGTGTGGGATGAAACAAATAATTGTACATCAATTAATTCGGAAATACTTACAAATCATTTTACACAAATTTGTTTAACATTTGATTCAAAAAGCCAAGAAATATCTTTTTATAAAGACGGAGAATTGGTAGATACAAAAAAATTAACACATAATATAAAAGATTATTCTTCGGAAGAGTTTTTCTATATAGGTGTAGGTTCTCCTGAAAGAGAAGAAAATCAAAATTATTTTTATGGATTAATTTCTGAGTTTGCAATATATGATTGTAAATTAAAAGAAAAAGAAATTGTAATCCTTTCGGAAAATGTTTTAGAAAATTCATTATTAGAAAATTTTAGAGCATACAAATCTGCACAATATTTAAAATTGTATTATGATTTTAAATTTCATAAAGAAGAAAAAATGTTAGATTTATCATTTAACGGAAATAATGGTGAAATTCATAATTGTCATTTTATAAAATCTTTAGAATCTTTAGGAAAAGAAATGATAGTACCATATAGAAGAAAATCTTTATTTAAATTATTATCACATAAAAATAATAGTTGGAACGAACAAAACTGGGTTCATAAAGAAACCAGAACAAACCAATTAAAATTTTTAAATCAAATCAAAACCAAATTATATAACACAGACAAAGATGGTTTAAATAGTTGTTTATATCAAGTATTGAATGATATATCAATAAATAATTACCATCATCTATCAGTTCTTTTATAATGTCACATAAGTTAGGAGTTTGCGTCCCATATAGAAATAGAGAGGAACACATGAATCAATTTGTTCCAATATTATCTAATTTTTTAGAAAGACAAGGTATTGACCATACTATATACCTAGCTCATCAATGTGATGAGTTTCTATTTAATAGAGGTTTAATGAAAAATATTGCCGCAAAACATGCATTTGATGATGGATGTGATTATATAGTATGGCATGATATTGATATGATTCCTGAAGATGAAAGTTGTGATTATTCGTATCCAGAAAAAAATCCAAAGCACATTGCAGTTCGTATTTCTCAATCACATTATCATTTAAAATATCAAGAATATTTTGGAGGTGCTGTACTTTTTACAAAAGAACAAGTTGAGGCAACAAATGGTTACTCAAACGATTATTGGGATTGGGGAATGGAAGATGATGATTTATTTTGGAGATGTGTTAAAGAAGGATTAGCGGATAAACAATCGATAGATTTTGCAAAAACAAAAAAAGTTGGTATATTCAATGGAACCGATTCTTATATAAAAATCCCCATACAAGAAAAAACAAGAATAGCAATATCTAATTCACATACCATTTCAGTTTTAGTAAAAGCAAATCAACAAATTGAAAAAGTACCAATTTGGTTAATAGGTGATGAAGATAGAAAATTTGTAGAGTATCCAATAATTAGAAAACCAGGATTTGATTGGGGCCTATCTTTTAATAATAGTAGAGCCTATACTGCAATGTTATGGAACTCACATAGAGAACACATTTATCAATGGTTTAAAAGATATGAGGGTGAATGGACTTGGGTAACTATGGTTGTTGATGATTTAGAAAAGAAAATGCATTTTTACTTAAATGGAAATGAAAGTGATGCAAGAAACGGAACAGGAACACAATCACCATTTGAATATAATTTTAACTTAAAAAGATATGGTAGTGAACCATTTTATATTGGATATACTCCAACGGTTGAACCATTTCAGCCAAATGCATTTTTTAAAGGTGAAATTGCAGATATTAAATTATGGAATAGAGTTTTATTAGCAGAAGAAGTTTCTAAATTACATAAAGAATATTCAACAGAAGGTTTAATATTACATTATAATTTTGATGAAATAACCGACAATAAATTTATAATTGACCAAGCAGAATTAAATGATGGTATATTGAATAATGTAACAATAGAAGAAAAAGAAATTCAAATACCACATGTTGTTTTACCACATAGAAGAGATGGTAAGTTTTTTTGTTTACCACATCAAACGGAAGGTTTAATAAATGTTGGCGGAATAGATAAATGGGCTAAGGGTGAGACAACTGCAAGAAACGAAAAAAGATATATATTAGAAATGCAGCAAGGTAAAATTGATTATAAAAAAGACGGAATAAATAATATTAATAAAAAATATAAACATTTAAGTACATTAAGTATATTTGATAAACATAAAATAATTAATGTACATTGTTTAAAATAAAAAATTATGGCAGAAGATAAAACCTTTTTAGAAAACCCAATATACCTTAGAGTTAAAGATGAATTGGATGCAGTAGGTCCTGGTATGTGTGCAGCAAAATGGACACAAGTAACGTTACAATTACAAAGTGGACATAACCACTCATGTCACCACCCTAAAACACACAAAATTTCAGAAACGGAAATTGCACGAAATCCATCCGCACTTCATAATACAAGATATAAAAAACTTCGTAGAAAAGAAATGTTACAAGGTAGCAGACCCACCGAATGTGATTATTGTTGGAATGTGGAAGATAATTCAGATAGATTTAGTGATAGAGTATTTAAATCAGGTGAGAGTTGGTCTTATCCATTTTTAGATGAAATTATTAAATCAGATTGGAGAGAAGATTATAATCCAAAATATGTAGAGGTTGCATTTAGTAATGCGTGTAATTTTAAATGTTCATATTGTGGGCCAGCATATAGTTCAAAATGGGTAGAAGAAATTGAAGAATTTGGCCACTATCCAACATTAGATAGATTCAATTCAATAGATTGGATGAAACAAGAAGATAAAATGCCAATTCCATATAAAGATTTTAATCCATATGTAGAAGCATTTTGGAAATGGTGGCCGGATTTATATAAAGACTTACATACTTTTAGAATTACTGGAGGAGAACCTTTAATGAGTAAAGACACATGGAAAGTTTTAGACTATATTATAGACCATCCAAATCCAAACACAGAACTTAAATTAGCATTTAATTCTAATTTAGGAGTTCCTGATGCATTAATTGATAAATTTATTGAAAAAATAAAAAGAATAGAAGATGAGGGAAGAGCTAAAGAAGTTGTAATTTTTACATCATGTGATACTTGGGGTGAACAAGCCGAATATATTAGAACGGGATTAGAATTTAATCGTTTTTGGGATAATGTAAACAAAATACTCACCGCATGTCCAAGAGTAATTATTACATTTATGGTAACTTATAATGCATTATCCGTATTCAATTATGAACAATTAATTCATAATGTATATGATTTAAAAGATAAATATGCAAGTTCAGATAGATATTGGAATTCGGCTGTATTTTTGGATTCATCATATTTAAGATATCCATTACATCAAACTGTACAAGTTCTTCCGTTTGACTATTCTAGATATATTTTAGACCAAGCAAAATTAATTACTTATTATGCTGCACCATCATTTGACCCAAAACACATTGGTTATTCCGATGTTGAGGTTCAAAAAGTAAAAAGAATATATGATTGGATGTTGGCACCACAAGATGCACAACAACAAATGAAAAATAGATATAGTTTTTATCAATATTTTTCAAATCACGATATCCGTAGAGGAACTGATTTTTGCAAAACATTTCCTGAATTAGAAGAGTTTTATCATTTTTGTAAAACAATTAAAGTTTAAATTATGAGTTTAAGAGTAAATAAAGATAATATATTTTTTATATTACCAGAAAGTAGATATTCTGTATCATCTAGAATAGATAAATTTATGGATGAAGATTTTACATTGTATATAAAATTCAAACTTTTTCCAGAAACTATGGAAACGGAAAAATCAGGATATGCAATTGCACGAAATGGAATGCATTCCGGTATTAGTGCTACAAAAGCAGAAAGTGGATTGATAATAGTAAGTTACACATACTGGTTTACTAAAACAAATGAAAATGATACAACGGAAAATGTTGTCAAACAAGTAAATATTGCACTATCAGATAACGAAATTAATGAATTCAACGAATATAGTATGCATTGTGATAATTTTGTAGAAAGAAAAATTGATTGTTATAAAAATGGTGAATTGGTAGGAACAATGCATTTTGAACAAGATGAAAAGGTTTCATATGCACAGGCATTTTATTGGTTCGGTTGTGGAAGTATGATTGGTCCAGAAGAACATTATTATTTAGGAGAATTTGAATATGAAAAATGTTATGTTTTAAATAAAAATATATCAATAGAAACTGTTATTGATTTTAACAAAAATTATAAAGAAAAATATTCTCACATAGTATTTAATGATTTAAGAAAATTAAATTATGATTACCCATTAAGACAAAATTTTGCATTTTTATGTGATTTTAATCATCATAATAGATATAAAGTTTGGGATGTAAGTTTTAGTGGAAATTATCCTCAATTTTATATAGAAAAGAATATTTATTTTTAAAAGAGTTATGAAAGTTTTAATTACAGGTGGTGCAGGTTATTTGGGTTCAGTATTAGTTGGAAAACTATTAGAACAAAGTTATGAAGTTATCGTATTAGATAAATTGTTATTTAATCAAACTTCTCTATTACAATATACTTCAAAATCCAAATTTAAATTTATACACGGTGATGTTCGTAATGAATCACTATTAGAAAAACTTTGTAATGAGGCCGATATTATAATTCCATTAGCAGCAATTGTAGGATTTCCTGCATGTGAACAAGACCCAAAACTTGCAAAAGAAATCAATTTCCAACAAATAGTAAACATAGTTAAATTTACAAACGGAAAGGGTAAGAAGATTTTATATCCAAACACAAATAGTGGTTATGGTTTAGGAACAGGCCAATTAGAATGTACCGAAGAATCCCCACTTACTCCGATATCGGTTTATGGACAAACCAAATGTGAAGCTGAAAACTTTTTAAGAACATCAACCGATGCAATCATATTTAGATTAGCAACTGTCTTTGGAGTTTCACCAAGAATGAGAACTGACTTATTGGTAAACGATTTTGTTTATAAAGCAATAACCGACAAATATATTGTTGTATTTGAAAAACAATTTAAAAGAAACTTCATTCACATACAGGATGTAGCATTTACTTTTTGTTTTATGATTCAACATTATGACAAATATAAAGGTGAAGTTTTTAATGTAGGATTGAGTAAAGCAAATCTTTCAAAACAAGAGTTATTAGAAAAAATACAATCTCATGTAAAAGACTTTTCTGTGGTCTACGATGACTATTATGAGGACCCAGATAAGAGGAACTACATTGTATCAAACGATAAGTTAGAAGCAACAGGATGGGGCCCACAATGGGATTTAGATAGAGGTATTAAAGAACTTATAATGGCATATCAAA
>Ga0214919_10011917_pt1 | contig 10774 bp, 10 predicted proteins | sample LL1503_MetaG_FD_177994 | JGI IMG/M metagenome (GOLD analysis project Ga0214919, IMG submission 177994) | Freshwater microbial communities from Lake Lanier, Atlanta, Georgia, United States - LL-1503 | ecosystem: Environmental > Aquatic > Freshwater > Lake | place: USA: Georgia | collected...
AAAGATGTTGGTTCTAAAAAAAATGAAATAATGGATACTCGTGGTAATACTTCTATTTTAGACTCGGGAAAAGTGTTAATGATGATAACTAAAAAAGAAGGTAATTACTGTTCTACAAATAAATATGTTATGCTCTCTACCAATGAAGAAATGACAGAAAATATTAGAAGGCTTGTTTCGGATTTTAAATCAGTTAATTTGGAAAAAGTTATAGAGGATTATGTAACAAATGTAAAGTCCATACTTGAACATGGTATATTTAAAACGATGTATACAAAAAATGTAAATTTGTTATCCCTTATAAAGGGTATTTTACATGCAAATGGAAATCCTCAAGCACCTGTTTTTATATATGACCCTTCATGTAATAGTTTTTCTAATACACATAATTGGACTACTCTTACACCAGACCAATTATCTTCTATTAGGAGCACGGATGATGCTGTTAAAGGTAATGACATTGCTTTTGGTAAAAAGCGTTCCCGAAAGAAAAGTAAACGAAATAAGAGTAAACGAAAGCGTATTTAATATATTTACAAAATACATGTTTTGTAAATATAAAGAAATTTTTGGAAAGCCTGGCCAGGGAATCCATTCACACCGGTTTTTAAATGTAGCCATTATAGATGTTCTTGAGACAATTATCGGTGCATTTATAATCTCTTTTATTACAAAATACAAATTCTTTCATGTCCTGATATTTTTATTCCTTTTAGGAATTCTTTGTCATCGCCTTTTTTGTGTGAGAACGACGATTGATAAACTTCTTTTTTGAGCGTCCTCTTCCTTCATGAAAATTCAATTCAAGTTCAACATACATTCCTAATTTTTCATCTACGATTTTTTCATATTTAGAATATTCACATGGTTCAATTGCGCAAAAAATAAAAAACAGCATTTTGCGCATAAATACATTTTGCAATTTTATAAAGTAAATGTCGCGACAAACTCGCATGGGACACAATTCCGAGAAACATTGTTCCACTCTTTTAAAGTAATTACAAATTTTATCGGTCGGACTAATTTGAAAACATGTACCCGAGAACCGGTCCGTAGAGTTTTTTATAAATTTTGAAAAAAAAGGAATCCCCAGAGACTTGAATTGTTCAAAAGTAAAATGAATTAACGGAAGAATTTGTGGTTCCATTTCTTTTGCAAAGTCATTGTTAAATCCAAATTGTGAATACCAAGAATTTCCAATTGTTAATAATTTCAATAATGTTAAATTAATACTCGCTTCCTTCCCCGTAAAATTGATTTCGGAAAAATTATTTATTTTTAGTAAATCATATTTGTATTTTTTTCCAAATTCTATAATATTCAATAAGGTTTGTGTTCCGTTTTTTGGAACATCGCTACATTTGTTGATTTCAACATCATAAATAACATATTCAACTTCGTCATAACTTGGACAAGGCATTGTCAAACAGGTCATCCCGTTTTCATTCACAATAGTAATGGTTTCGTCGTCCACTATCCCGGTAAAAGATGGTGTTTTTTTATTAAAAATAGAAACCAATCTTTTTTGAATGACATCTAAATTTGTTTTTGGGTCCATATATTAATTAAATCTAAAACTATTTCACAAAACCGTGGTCCAATGCATTTAACAATCTAATTTGCCTAGTCGCCTTTTTCTTAGTAGTACATTTTGCATGAACTCTACGTGTCTTTTTGCTAATAACACGATAACAGTTTTTAGAACGAAGTTTATACATTTTGTACGGCATATTTATTTAAAATATTTTAAAATATTATGGCTATATTTCACGCAATTAAAAAAGACGGTGTACTAAACTTTTACAATATAGATGGTTATGAAACGCGAAACGAATCCACGTTTAAATGTATTCAAGAAGCCGATAAAATATACAATTGGGGAGATTTTAAAATACAAATTCATACGGGCGACGGAGATGAATCTAGTAAACACGAATATTGTTTCTCTAATTGTTTTTTTGGAAAATTAGTACCAGATTTCAATTTTGATGCTTGGCCTCAAGTTGGAATCAATGATTACACAGAAACAACCCAGGAAATTAAAAAAGCAGGGTCATTGCCACCTAAAATACTCAAGGTGGGGTGGATAGGAAATACAAACACAAATCCAATGCGAAAAAAATTATTGAAATACGGTCAGTCAAATCCTCAACTGTTTGATATCATAGACATGGCATGGTCTCCTTCATCCGGCACAAAATTGAATGCGACTACTTTTCTTTCCATGCCCGAATTGGTGGAGAAATATGCATTTTTAATTGACATTGAAGGGTATGGTTATTCAGGAAGATTAAAATATCTTTTGTGGAGCAGGCGCCCCCTTTTGTTGGTGGATAGACCACATAAAGAATATTTTTTTGAGTTTTTAAAAGAATGGGTTCATTATATTCCAGTAAAACGGGACCTTTCGGATTTACTTTTAAAGATAAAATGGATATTACGCAATCAAGAAAAGGCACAAATAATAGCAAATAATGCATTGGAATTTAGTAAAATATATTTGACACGCGAGGCTTGTTATTCAAGATGGAATGATATTATTCAACCTTTGCAAAAATTACCGGATTTGCAGACAGAGTTTCCCAGTGAATGCAATCCGTGAGAAAGATGAATTGCAGGATTCGCGGCGATTGATTTGCGCACAATATTTTCCAAAATCGCTCGTCGTTGCGCGCCGCATTCCACTCTCTCTCCACTATAGGCTTCATTTTAGAACCTTCATCAAACCACGTTGTCCATGAACCGGTAATAAACGATTCAATAATCACCAAAGCGTCCTCGTCTTCGCGTGCAGCCAATGTGTACAAATCAGTTTCTGTTTCAAGAGTTGGTTCCTTTGTTTCCAGTTTTTCCGAGATACGGCAATTCTTGAACATGTTTGGCGTGCTCTTTGTCTTTATGGAAACCCACCATTTTGCCAATTCGCATGGATTATTGAATATGGCGTTCCAGTCAATATATTTCCCTATTTTTTTCTTAAGTTTTTCATTATCCATCAAAAACATAATGGCCGGTTTTGATGGATTTGCACAGAGTAGAGGGATATCATTTTCGTAGCCATACATTTGAGTAAATAATTTGATGGCTTCCTTGCTTGAATTTTGCGCGAGGTTGCGTCTACATACCGGCAAATTTTCTCCCGCACATAGTAAATCTTTCAGATACCAATGAGATTCAAGCAATTTTATAGCTCTTGGATCTGGATTAGAAGAAAGTCCGCGGACACAAAGCCGGTTCATATCAATAGATGCGTGCAATCCAGTCATTTCGTGAAGCTCGTTACTTGTGTAATCCGTCATTTTATGTTAATATTTTTAATTAAAAATAATTTTCAATTTTTTTTAAGTATTTTAAAAAATTGTTTTTTTTAAAAAAATTGTTTTTTTTAAAAAAATTGATTTTTTTTAAAAAATATAGAGTTATTTACACAAACAAATCCAGATTTAAATCTTATGTACGAGGAATCCGAAAGTAAGCTCAGCTTGGTTGTCCGCAAGCCACAGGAGGGGAAGACCACCATTTGTATAACCAGTATTACAAATGATAGAAGCAGAAATATTCATATTGTCGTCACCATGAACACCCTTGCTTCAGGAATGCAGTTTTTTGGACGCCTTCAAGACGATATTGGACCTGAAAAAATTGTTGTCTTCAACAGTGACAAGAAAACTGCTGGAAATTGTCTCTATGCGAAAGATGTATCTGGTATTGTTAAATATATCAACACTGTCCCCGTCAAAGTTATCGTATGTTGTGCTCATAGTAAAAGAATTCGCGAATCTCTTCCTGACCTCTTTGATTTAGCAGCAGACTCTTTAAGAATTACTTCTTTAAATATCAAATTTACGATTCATGTTGACGAAGCGCACGCATATATCCCTGTTTACACAAAACAAATAGATGGTTTTAACAAGTCTCCCATTGTATCTGAGATAATTGGATACACTGCCACTCCTGATGGAATTTGGGGTTCTTCTCGCGACCCATTATTTCACAAAATTCTTATCCGTGATATTGAAAAAGAGCTGTCCATCATGTGTTCTACCAAATATTTTGGCGTCAAAGATTGTGAGTATTCTTTCTACGATTCATTGGACGTGGATGAAATCGTCCAGTGTATTCCCGAAGAAATTCCCGACCACATATTGACCCGAGTAAATGGCAAAACTGAACAGCCTCCCAAGTGCTGGTTTGGAAATAATTGGTGCTTTGACTTTGGAAACGAGCGCCTTCAACTGGGATTCCTGAATCATGTTCTTCCTCTGTTGCGTATTAATCCGAATCAGTTTAGTTATCATTTTGCTCCAGCATTTGCCCGAAAAGCGACACAATATCAAAGCATGGAAATTATCCTCAGTCATTATCCGACTGCCAATGTAATTGTTCTCAATGGCAACGGTTACGAAATGTTTCGTTCCCGTTTTGGAAGAATCACCAAAGTTGTTACTGGCGATAGTATTCGGCAAATGGCAGGCGACAAGAGAGAATTGGCTGCTTTGCGAGAACCTTCGTTTATGATACAAAAACTTATTCAAGATACACCTAACTTTCCTACTTTTATTACAGGTTTTCATTGCGTAGAGATGAGCGTGACAGTCATAAATCCCCAACTTGGAAACTTTGACAGCGTAATCTTGTCACACGAACATTGTAGCCGCGACAAACTCTATCAGTTGTGTAGATTTTTATTTAATTACGAAAGATGGCCTCGGGAAAGCAGAATAAAGAAGACCCATATTCATTCTTTGAAAGCTGATGTTGTCGGTATATGCCTTGATTACGAAGCCCATATTGAACGAATTACATCAGATTTTGCAGGGAAGACGTGCTCGTTGCGGGAAATCAATGGCTTGGCACCCGAAGAACCAACTGAACGCGAAGTCCGGAAAAAGGAGTTTGAGTCTATTGCTTTGGTGAACAGCAAATTGTGGAAAAAATTCAAAGTGTACGAAGATAATGACGAAGATGAATGGGAAAAAGCCAACAGATTTTACGAAAGCGTTTTGGGAAAAAGAATCAATGGAAGGTCCATGCCCAAAAAAACCGACGGGTTTTACCGTTCTTCAGATTCAAAAGGATTTGGTGTAAAAACGGCTACCACTTTTAATAATTTGGAAAAAGAAAAGTGGAGCAATAGATTTCAATTAAAAAAAGATTGTTTGTCCTATGCACATGTATTTGTAGGTTATGAAAATTTAGACGACCCTAGCGAGTATACGATTTTTATCAAATTTGCTCAACTTGTAGATACTCCCTCTACTCGCGAACATCTCGCAAAATGGTATGACGCCAAAGGCGACGACTCTAAAAGCGAAGATGGTAATTAATGTAGGGACAAAGCCCAAGTCAAATGTCAAAAAACTAAAAAAACTAAAACTAAAAAAACTAAAACTAAAAAAACTAAAAATTATTTTCGCATATGTTTTCTTGTTCGTTTTATCTTTCGTTTTGTTTTGCCAAATGCAATGTCATTATTTTTTAAATATGTGTTTATTACAGAAAGTGCACTTGAAACAATTTCCACTTCTGTTTCTGGCCTAGGGCCTTCCTTGTTAATTTTTACCGATTTAATTGTATTACACGAAGATTCGTACCAATCTATTTTAGTTTGCGAAAGATTAAATAAAGACCGGAGTAAATTTAAAATATCTTTACGGGTAATACTTAACCCAATACTTTTAGTGCCGATGTTTAATTTCATATTTTTTATATATTTATCTATTGCTTCTTCTTTATAATCCATTTCTTTTGAGAATTTACCTGAAAATTCCCCTTTCAATGCAAATTCCAATGCCACTTTATCCATATCTATATTAGGTTGCGAGGTTGTTAAAGTATTGGGTATACTTGGATTCACCCGAGGAAGAATTTCAATTTCAATTTGTCTCCCATCTAATTCAACAATCATTAAAATTTGTTGTTCATTTTCTAGATTCACCCTATCGTTATTTTGGTTACTATAATTTTTATCTGCCATCAAAGAAACTTTTTTGGTACTAGAAGAAATTAATCTATCAAATGCATCTGTTTTATTTTCAGAGGGCAAATAATCCATAAACTTTCGTGCTGCAAAATGTTTTTTAATGATTTCCGTATCATCTCCTGTGAATGTAGGTATACCTGATATACTTGGATTTTTAGTTTTATCTAATATTTTTTTAATTGAAGAACCACGAGTTACGGGTAGTCCGGCATAACAACCGGCGGTATGAAAATTCATATCTAAATCACCTGTGTATAAAACTGGCACATGGAATTGAAAAAAATTTCCTTCCTCTTTATACGAAACTTGTAAATTATAATTGCTTTGAAAAGGTCCATCTAATCTAGCGATAACTTCGCTATAATTTCTTGGATTTTCTGTATCTGCAAATACGGAAAAAGATTCAGGAAGACTTCTAAGTTCTTTGGGCATATTTTTTTTTCTTTTTTCCATATCTGATTGGTTTTCAAACGGTCTAGCAATATCTTGAGTAATTATTTTTAACGAACCATGGCAAATGATAAATATTTTAATGGAAGTCGGAGAAATAGAAGACATTGTATTTCTAGCAACTAAATTTTCACGTATTTTTTCCGACAAAGTGGGTTTCATGATTGCGCTTCTTGCCATTCTCGCACTTCTTAATTTTGAAATTTCTTTTTGGCGCAGGCGTTTAGTTCTATTTACGGCACTTTGAACTTTAAATTCGGTTGTAAAAATGGATTTTGGTTTTCCGAATTTTCCTCTTGAGCGTTCCGGTTTTCCTCTTGAATGTTCCATTTATTATATGGTTATTTTTAATTCGCTTGCCTCCTTTTAAACTTAATGTGCCTTGTATACCTTCTATTAATTTTGGTATTATTTTTAACCATTTGTAGTTTTTTTTTAAAAATGCAAACACAGATAAATTTGCAACTATTAATTGAGTCAATTCAAATAATCTATCATCTGTATTGAAATATTTTTTTATTATTTTCATAGAACCAGAAATAAAAGAAATTCCCCATAATAGTAAACGCACAGTAGTTATATCTTTCATTTGAATTAAAGTAATAATACTGATTAAAAACCCACCTTCAATGTCCGTTCCAAGTTTTTTTCCAACAAACCGATTTATAAGTTTTAAATGTTGACCATTAAAAAATTCAGACAATACAGATATTATATTATGTCTATCCAATTCTTTAAATTTACCAGGAACAACACTCAACACTTCACTGACTTTTGTAAGTGCATCTGGTAAAGTATTTTGAAATTCCGAACCTGTAATTAAATTTCTATGTAAATCATGGTAACCTTTTTGTTTTAAACCAAATTTAGTTAATTTACTAACCGCCTCACAATTAATTACAATAATTAAAAACAATATTATGGGTATAATACGATTTCCTCCAACCTGTACTTGGTCATCAATTGGGTTTTCATATATTGTGATAATCTCAGTAAGTAATTGTACAGTAATTAATTGTATTACATTTGTTAAACCTGGTTCAGTGACCATTGATTCTAATTGTGCAAGCATTTCTTTACAAAATGATATAAGGTTATATTGTACCTCTTCCAAATCTTGCATATCTCCCAAACCTAGAGAATCCATATATTAAGCCTACAAAATTATCTGATATTCTCGTATAAAATTTCCATTTCAAATGTCAAACTATAGTCCATGTTATTTAAATCAATAATTTCTCCAAATTTATCCATTAATTTAATATGTAGCCGTCGGATATTTACGGGGCCATTATATCTTCGTATTTTGGAAAGCGACAATCCATTGTAATCATTAGAAGTGATGGAAAATTTTCCATTTACGAGCGGTATTTTTGCAATGACATATTCATCCAGAATAGACTTGTCAAAACAAACGACATTATTTTCATTCACATTATTCTGATAATCATTCACGGAAACATAAATGTATCTGTCTCCGCCGCCATCGTAAAGTCCTTCAGAAGTAATACATGTTACATTCAAATAATTCATTAAACGAAATCCGAGGGTCCAACCCAAGCATTTCATAATATTTGCATTTGGTCTCTCATTAAAATATATGGAAAACGTCATTTCAGGGCAATCTTCTAGCAAGACAATTTCCGTTTTCCCATTATGAGGATGTATTTGAATTTTTATAAATTGTAAAAGAGTTTCGGTGTCCGACAAATAAAAATAACGCGAGTTCAACAATTGCGGCAAAGAAGTAATATCATAATTTCCATCAGGTACGACAATGTCGTATACAAAAACCTCGTCTGTATTTATCTGAATTTTAAAACAATTATTTTCTTTTAAACTGGAAAATAAATACCAAGCATTGGGCAATTCAATGGAAGAAAGTTGAATGGAGATGGTGCTTTGAATGGATACCGGTAATGTATAATAAAAATCGCATGGATTGCTTTTATAGTAATCTTCTCTAAAACAAGTATTCAGATGCAGATTGGTAAGCTGTACCATTCGTTTTAAATAATTAACATTTCCATCTGCAACTGGATTAGGAAACGAGTTTATAACTGGCTCTCTAGGCGCCGGTGTATTTGTGTTTGTATCTGAATTATAAAAAAGATTCGCAGGATTATAATTCATTTGCAATATCCCACCGCTCTCTTTTTTATTCAATAAAAAAGGTCGCGTAAGATGAATAAGTTCTTCAGCGTCTTTTGTATGATAATCTTCTACATTTTTTATTTTTTGAATATATTGGTAAATATTTTCATCGTCTTCCATATCTAAAATAAAAGATTGGTCCATTAATTCTCCCACACAAGTCAACAATACAAATACTTTTTTATAAAAGACGCTAATATGACTCGGATATTTTATTTCAAGTTCAACCATTTGTTTCTGGCGTTTTTCCATCTGTAACTTGAGTGGTTGTGTAGAATCTATTTTAAAAACATTCATCAAATCTTCAAAATCATAATTGTTTACATTCAAATCCTTGTCCATATTTGAATGTATGATATTTTTATTTACCGTTTATTGCAAAAGTTATCTAGCCCGTCTTCTGGTGGGTCTAATTCTTCTTGCGTGAGGAAATTGGCTATTTGCGCGCCTCCATCTTCGCGACCGCAATCTCCTTCTACTATTCATATAATTTCTCACTTGGGTTTGAGATATAAATGGCCGAGAACTATGCGAGCTAGAGCTAGAACGCGAGCTAGAACGCGAGCTAGAACGCGAGCTAGAACGCGAGCTATCAGACAGTTCGTATTTTGGTCTATCAGGAGAATCTATTGGAATAAGAGGCTTCATATAATATATTATTTTAATTCAAAATCAGTAATAGAGTAATTCATAATGACAACCACATTTTTTACATCTTGTGTGCTACTTATAAAAACAAGGGTAATACGTAAATTCAGAGGCTGGTATGGATTATAATTTGGGTCGCTTAAAACCATATTTACAATATCACACCATCTTAATGAATTTACTAAAGATTGGCAATGCAATTGGCAGAGTGTTTTGATACTACTTACTTCTTTATTTAAAATAATTCGCGAGGATGGCTCAATGGCTTCAATGCTAATATGCAAACATTCTTCAATATTTGTATAAATTTCATTCAATAAACTAAAGGGACAACCATCCACTTTATTTCTATATTTAGGCAAAAGAGAAATAAAAGGAATTAAGCAAGGGTTGTTGCATGCACATGGATTAATATTGAAACATTCGGTTTCGTAAAACAGATATTTAAAGGTGTTTAAAGAAATGGGTATGGGTTCTAATTGAATGGGAATAACATTATCTTCAATCAATTCAAAATTAGAATATTTTTGACAAAGAATAGCTATATTAATAGGAGCATTACATGGCTCTTGAATATCTATAAAATCTAGACAACAAGGCGGTGGTTCGGGTGGAGGGCAACTCATTGTATTAATATGCTATTTTTAATTTTCTCAAAAGTTATGTTTTCCTTCTTTAATAATTTGCGGATGTGATTTAATCTTCCTTTATCATATTCTTCCGGTATTCCAAAAAGAAGTTTGTATATTTCATATTCGGGTTTTAATTGGATTGGAGGAAGAACAAAAACCAATGAATTTTCTTTTTCCGACGGCTTGTGTTTTAATATGATTTCCAATGATTTCAAAAAATGAAGAAACACATCATTATCTGCAAAATAATTTCTCATTCTAGAATTTAATAAAATATAGTTTTCATTGACAATATTCCATTTTTGTTGTGTCAAAGGGATAAGCAATTTATCTACTAATTTTTTTGACATTTCGTCTGTATTTTTTTGAAATGTTCCCATTAAGTTAATTTCTCCTGGATTTGTTCCATGTAATCCGAGAACCATCTATATATTAACATTTATTGCATTTTTTATCGCATTTTTTATTGCATTTTTTATCGCATTTTTTATCGCATTTTTTGTAATATGTTTCACATGGATTGCACGGGTCATAACATTTCAATAAAGGATTCGTGCATATGGTAACAGGGATAACAGATTCGCAGTCAGAATCGGAATCACAGTCGGGTTTAGAACACGGGTGAGTCTGCTTAAAACAACAGGGTCTCATATTTCCATTTAAATTTGGTCGGCATGCTGTTTTACATGGCTCGCAAGGTTTGGGCGGACAAGGTGGATAAGGTGGACAAGGTTTACATGGGTCGGTCGTTATCTTTCGTGGAAAATAAAAACATTCATCACATTGACTAACATATTTTCCGCGAGGATATAATACCGGGTCTTCGCAAAATTTACACGAATTTTTACACGGGTTGCATTCATAACTACTTACCCCATTAACAATGGAAGAAGGCGGTTTCTTGCAC
>Ga0214919_10011918_pt1 | contig 10774 bp, 10 predicted proteins | sample LL1503_MetaG_FD_177994 | JGI IMG/M metagenome (GOLD analysis project Ga0214919, IMG submission 177994) | Freshwater microbial communities from Lake Lanier, Atlanta, Georgia, United States - LL-1503 | ecosystem: Environmental > Aquatic > Freshwater > Lake | place: USA: Georgia | collected...
AATTTCTAAATAATCTTCGTCATCAAAGTCATCTTCTTGATCATCCATATCTACATCCGTTTCTTTAGGCTCCTCAAAAATATTTTCGTTACACGGAACTCTTACTATGTCTTGTTGATCACTGGGTGCTATAGCTTTGATGTAACAATCACCATGATAAATAGTTTTGTATATTCTTGCTGGTTCATCAAAATAACGCCCTGGAATAACATACCAATTACCATTTTTTATGTTTTCAAAAGACAAATCTCCCATTATATTATAATGGGAGATAATTATTGAAATTTTTTATTATGCAACCATTTTCATTTTAATCGGTTCATGACATTGATAATTAGCAACATTAAAATCATCAACAATATAATCATTAATATTTTCTCTCTTGTTAATAATTTCTAATATTGGAAATTTAAACGGAACTCGCTCTATTTGCTCTTTTATTACCTCCAAATGTTCTTCATAAATATGACAATTTCCCATAAAATAAATAAACTCATCTGCTTCTAATCCACAGTGCTTTGCTAAAAGATGTGTTAAAAAACTATATGATGCTATGTTAAACGGAGAACCCACCGGGACATCTACAGAACGTTGATACATCGCACATGAAAGTTTATTTCCATTGTGAACATTAAATTGACATATAACATGACAAGGTGGAAGAACCATTTTATTCAATTGACAAGGATTCCATGCAGTCATGATAAGTCGCCTACTATTTCTTGTTTCTGGATTTTTTAATTGGTCAATAATAAATTGTAATTGATCTATTCCATTTTGATTTTCGTCCAAAATATTACCTGTTCTTACATCGTAAGGTGCATTAAAATGTCTCCATTGATAGCCGTAAATAGGTCCCAATATACCTTCAGTGTAATGCTGTAAACCAAGACCCTTTTTAAATTCTTTAGAAGAATTACCATCCCATATATGAACGTTCTCTCTTTGTAATATTTTGTTATCTGTTTCACCGCGAATGAACCATAACAATTCTTTTAAGCATGTTTTCCAAGCCACTTTTTTAGTTGTTAAAATAGGAATTGCACCATTTTTTAGAGAAAAACGCATAGAACCTCCAAAAACGCTTTTGGTTTTACCATTTCTACCTTCTTCTAAGTAGCCATTTTCCAAAATAGTTCTAAGCAAATTTAGGTATTGACATTCTTCATTGTTTTGGTTGTTTTTATCACTATCATTGATGTTTCTTTCAATATGTAATAAATTGGTTGTACATAGTAAACTTTGGAATTCTTCGTTTTCACTCATTTATAAACGTTTTTATTCAATACCTTTAATTAGTTTTTAAATTATTTAATTTCTTTTTATAAATCATATGGATAGTTCAGATAATTCAAAAAAAGGATTTTTTAAGCATGTTTTTAATTTTGATAATGATGCTAAATCTGATTTATTAAATATAATACAATACACTATAATAGCTATTATACCAGTTATTGTTTTAAATAAATTAATGCAAAAATATGTACCAGAAGCGGATGAAAAAAAGGGGAGTGTTGAAATTTTAGCAGAAGTTTTAATTCAAACTATTGTAATGTTTGTTGGTTTATTAATAATTCATCGTATGATTACATATGTTCCAACATATAGCGGTATGGAATATCCAGAATTTAGTATTATTTTTATTATTTTAGCAATTCTAATGATTACCTTAAGTTTACAAACTAAATTAGGAGAGAAAGTAAGTATTTTAGTAGATCGTCTTACTGAATTATGGGAAGGACCACAATCAAAAACAAAAAATGCTGGCAAAAATGGAAATGTCAAGGTTTCACAACCAATTTCAGGTCAAAATATGCCAATAACAATGCCAATGAACACATTGCCAACAAATCAATCTGCGATGAATCAAACATTATATGGTGGTAGTACTTCTATTAGTCAATTACCTACTAATACATCAGGATCATCTAATAATTATACACAAAGTAGTCAACAACTACCTAATTACAATAATATGTACCAAAATGACACAACACCTTTAGTTGGAGCTGCCACACCAGGGGGAGCACCTGAAGCATTTTCAGAACCAATGGCTGCTAACTCAGTATTAGGTGGAGGTGCATTTGGTTCATGGTAGCAACCTTTGAGAAAGGTTGTGACAATTCACTAGTTTTATTTGATTACTTATAAGAACGTTAAGATTTCAAATGTAAAAATACGCAAAACTAATCTATTAGATTGGTATTTTTAATTTCCTCTGAAATTGAATTCATTGATTTGTAGTGATAGTGTATTTTTAAAAGTAAAGTTAAAAAATTTAATGATGTATTGATAGAATAATTAACAATGATCAATGTATCTGCGTTATTAACACCACTATAAACTGTTCCCAGTATTCCACCTATCAACCATAACGATGATGAATATTTTGTAGAATCAACGTTTTTAACTTGAAACATTGTGAAATAAATTTCAGGTAAATAACCAACAATAATGAATGCTGATGAAATAATAGATAAATAAATATAACTCATTATGTTAGTAGAAATTTTTTTATATCTTTATGTTTTTATCGCGAATTATATTATCTTGTAAACTTTGAAAATATGTTAAAAGAAAAATATATATAAAAATAATTTTCATTTTTAATATATATTTAATAAAAATATATTATGGACGTTAATAAACTTATAAAAGCATTAGATGACGAATCAAATGAACAATTACTAAATTTTACATCAAAAAAAATCGTTGAAATGAATTTAAAAATTATAAATGAATTACAATTGGAACGTAAAGAGGCGTTAGAATTAATGAAAAAAATAAAAGGTTATAAATACGTAGACGAATTAAATGATTTAAAATATGGTACATATCTTAGATGGATTCCTATTATAGATCCCGATAATATACATATTACAAAAGGAGCATTATTTTGTGAATATAAAATAAAAGATGATGGTATATATTTAATATGTAAAAATTTTGGATATTCATCAAAACATTTTCAAATTAAATTAGATGAAAATTTAGTATTTCAAAAATTAACAGACCAAGAATTAGTGTTATTATCCGCATTAGATCATTTATCTAAATAAAAAGAACCTTTGTTGATTTCTTAATAACTAATTTCATATTTAAATGTTATATAATTTTTAACACTAAGAATTTTTGTTAATAACTTAATTGTCCTAATTATTTCTTCTTTATTTTCATCATTACTCATATTTTCCTCATACCAATCTGGTAAAGGCAATAAATCATTTAATTTTGAAAAATCTTCATGAATTTGTTTACATATTGATAACAATTTTTCTAATTGTTCTATTCCAATAGATTTTTCATATTGCTCCTCTGGTATATCAAAATAATTATTAATGCGAAAATTTTTTCTCCAATATCCTACCTCACATCTAGGGTATATTAAATCAACGGTATCCTTTAAATCAAATAATTCATTTACAAACGAAATTAATTTTTTATTTTTTTCCATATCAAATGGTAAAATAATCGCATATAAATATTGATCTAAACCCATAATTATTCAAATGTATTATATATAAATAATTATATAAAATACATTTATTTCAATTTTATAAAAAACTAACTCCGTACAATTTTAAATCTTTTAATTTGTAATATTATTCATTGCTAAATGTATCGTTTCATTTAAATTAGTCTTATTTTTATCGCTATATAAATCTAATGTTCTAGCGCTAGGATCAGTTGCGCTTGTATAACGCGGCATCCAAAAATATGGAACAGTGTTATCACAATATGGGTAATAAGAATCAAATAAATTTTTATAATATAATTTTTCAGTTTCAATACTAATAGGATATTTATTAATGATGTTTTCTTCATAATAATTTTCCAATTTTAAAGTAGTAGATATAAATTCTTGCAAAATTACATATAATGATCTGTCTTGACTACTTACACCATCACTAAAAGCTTCTTTTTTCCTCCATAACACTTCATCTGGTAATATTTGTTTTCCATAAACATCCTGAAAATTTGCATATGTAAAACTATTTCTAATAAAAAATTTTTCAATAATTTTATTTTGCTCAAATCTTTCTTTTTGTGGAATAGACAAATAATAATTTACAAATGTTTTATCCAAAAAAGGGGTTCGCGGTTCTAGACCATGAGAAGAAATACATTTATCTGATCTCAAAACATCAAACAAATGAATATCGTTCAACAAACGTCGTGTTTCACAATCAAATTCAATACAATCAGGACAATTTTTCATATATAAATAACCACCACTTAATTCATCTGAACCATCACCGTTAAATATTACCTTTGCATCACTATTTTTAGATATATACTTACCTAATAAATAATTTCCAATACTTGCTCTAATACTAGTTGTATCATAACTCTCAATAGAATAAATCACTTTAGGTATAGCTTCAAACATTTCTTTTTCTGTCACAACAATTTCTGTATGATTTGTTCCAAGATAATCTGCAACAATTTTAGCATATTTAAGATCTTCTGAACCTTTTAAACCAATACTATATGTTTCAATTGTTTTATCCAAACCATATTCCATTTTATAAAAATGATTAACAAGTGCCGTTATTAAACTACTATCAAGTCCGCCTGATAATAAACACGCAATCGGGCGTTCTGTGTTTAAACATCGTTTTTTAACCGCGTCACATAAATATTTAACAATATTTTTCTCATAAGGTTCATCTTCTATTTTAGAATCCATATAGGAATTATAATAATTTAAATTATGTGGAAAAGATGGTGTAAAATATCTTTGATTTTCTTTTATTACTTTCCACTTTGAGCATGCCAAACTAGACAATTTATACGTACTATAAGTACCTGGTTGAAATTGTTCAACACTAAAATTATTAACAGAATTGTTTTTTTTATCAATTCTTATAAATTCATTTAAACACTTTAATTCAGAAGCACAACCAATTGTATAATTGCTTTTTAATAAATATAATGGTCTAACACCATATGGATCTCTAGCAAAATAAATAAAATTATCTAGGTCATTTTCAAGTCTTAAATCATATAATACAAAAGAAAATACACCATCTAACATTTGCAATGCTTGCTCCATTCCATATTTTAGATATAAATGAATTATTACCTCGCAATCAGAATTAGTAGTAGGTTTAATACCCATCAATTTATATAAATATTTATAGTTATAAATTTCACCATTGCATATTAATACAATATTGTTTATATTAAAAGGCTGGTTTGAAATATTATCATTAACTCCATTTATAGCCAATCTATGAAACCCTAAAAAAACATTATGGAAGGAGATGAATTTAGAATCTTCAGGTCCTCTATTAACCCCTTTGATAAATTGTTCTTTGTAGAACTGTTGATTATTTTTTTCACCATTCAGGATACAAAATATACCACACATTTTTATTTATAACTATGTTAGTTAATGATAAATCCAAATCTTTATATAATTTAATAAATTAATAAAATAAAAATAAAATCATATAATAAATAAATGAACTACAATAATAATGATATGAAACAGGAACGTGTTTCAGAAATTCATAATGAAACAAATAGAAGGATTTATGATAGAAATGTTCCTTCTCAAATGCTTCAACAATATTTAGATGTTAGACCGGTAATGACAAAATATTCTTACTTACCAATTGTTGATCCAAGAAAAGAAATAGATGTAAGAATGAATCAATACCCAACATTTAATCCGCATTCAATGTTTAATCCAGGAAATACTCAATCGCCTTGGTCTGGTTTTGCTTCTAATATAAATACTGAATCCGAGTTAAGAAATCAAATATATGCTTTACAAAAATGCAGTCAATCTGTTTATGTTCCTGGTAGTAATAGTGATTTATATACATATTCATTTAAACCAAACATGAATCAATTTCAACAACATGAATTATTATTTAAAAAAGACACGTTTGATAGTTTTAATCCGAATCCAGAACCAAATAAAGTTGGAACTTATATATTTTCAAATCCAACGAGAGCACAGGTAAAAGATTTAGCATAAACTCTTTATTTTTTATTATTCGTTTTATAATTATATACATATAATAATATGAAAGGAGGTCGTTCTATTATATTAACCGAAGAGGAGAGAATAACTAGCGCTCTAAATGGTAATTATACACCTCTTATAAATGCTATAATTAGCGGAAATACTGCAGAAATTAGACGTGTATTACAAAGCGGTGCAGATGCAAATCAAAGAGATAATATATATAACTGGTGTCCATTAAAATGGTTTGATTTCGTTCATTTCTATGGTAATCTTTATAATGATGGGGATTATGAAGAATTATTAAGACTTTTTATGCAAAATGGTGCAAGAGCATGTTATGATGATTATCATATACAGGAGGATAGTTACAATTTTTCACCAGTTATATTAGATATAGATGAACAATTAGAAAGAATACGCAGAGAAGCAGAGGAGGATGAAGAAGATCAAGAAGTAAATGTACCAAATAGAATAAATATGGCAGGTGGAAGACATAGAAAAAAGAGTAGAAAGAGTAGAAAAAGTAGAAAACATAAAAAAACAAATAAAAAAGGCAAAAGACGTTCAACCAAAAGGCGTAAATATATGAAAAAATAAAATAATATATAAAATATATATAGTTTACAGATTTTTATATAATTTATATTCAAAATTACATAAAAATCATAAGGTAAGGTTCAATAATAATTAATACTTATAACCCATCCACCATACAGTTTTGAGATTTTTTTCTATTTCTACGCCATTACTATCTTTCAATAAATATGTATCTACACACATTAATATTTCACATTCTCTAGAATGCATACTATTAGTACTATTAATAAAAGGTGTTCCAATATCAAAATGATTTTTGTAACTAGTGAATTTCCACACTCCTTTTGTTGGAGCCTTATCCCTTTTTATATATCCTCTTAATGTTTTAATATTAAATGTTTCAAAATCAAACTTACCAGTTTTATCTTCAAAAGTACACTCCCCACTATCAACATATTTTTTTAATTTACTTAAAAATTCAGCTTTTTTCTCATCTGTTCTATGTGGGCTTTCTTTTACTATATTTATCATTTCTTGTACAATAGTATCACCTGTATCAAGAATTATTTTAATTGGTATAGCGGTTATACCAGTACCAGTTTGCAGTGACGTACTATTATCAAAAGAAGACTCTATAAGAACTGAATTATTATCATTGTTATTACTCTTCGTTAACATTATATCTATTCTAGAATCGTTTTCATTTTCGTATAAAAGTGCGTTATCAATAAATTTTTTTGGACCTATTAAATATTTTTCAGGCATAATCCAATTTGGGTCTTTTTCTATAAATTTAGTAGTAATGTAATTAATACGAGATGCTTCTTGATAATCTTCTTCAGCATTTGTTGAAATTAAACGAATATTACCTCTAATTGTTCCATATGTATAATTGACATACGTTAGAGACTCTCCCGTAGGATTATAATTGCCTATAATTATAAAAGGTCTGTTAATATTAACATTTTGTTCTTTTAAATATGCAAAAAGCTTATCTAATTTAACGTTAAATTCTCCTTTATCCATAATATGAGATACTTCACATTCTTTTTTATCAAACATTAAATGGTATTTATCTCCTTCGCAACCATATATACCCAAAACAATTGGATTAAACTCTTTTTTAGTTGCTTCTTCGCATAAATATCTTGTCACAATTCTTCGGTTAGGTGTTGATATTATATGTATATTAAATACATTAGGGATATAATAATCAAATCCAAGTAATTCATTCATATTTAAACAATTTAATCCATTATTCACAGCTTCTATTTCTTTATCGCGTTTCATAAAATCACAAAATTCTAGTGTTCTTCTTCGTTCCGTATCAACCACAATTATTTTTTCAATTAATTCATCTTTTGAATATCTATCCATATTGTTTATTAGATCAAAAACATCAAAATCATTTGTTGATATTTTGTTATTTTTAAATAATTCTATCTGGGTTTTTAGTAGTTCTAGAAGCTTATCTGATTCATAAGTATTCAATGCAGAACATTTTATTCCATTATGGTTTTTTTGATGTATTTTCATAAAAATATCCTTTGGTATTTTTTTTATGTCATAATCAAGCCATTTGGGATTATTTTGTAGTGATTCAAATGAAATTTGAATTGCTTTATTACACGACGAGAAATGTGGGTCAGTTGATTTTGTTTTATCAAATTTTGTATAATCTAATGTTTGATTCTCTAGATTGACCTTTTTCCATAAAGGATTTTCTTCATCAAAAATGGGATTATTTGTTCCTGTAACAGGTGTATAACTTAACACATTTGGTTGAATTATTATGTTTTCTATTAAATATCTAAATGCAGGTATTCCTTCTTTTGAATTATGTGATTCATCGTGAAATATTCTTAAGTTTTTTTGTAAATCTAAATTCAAGTTTTGGAAACTTTCGGAAATTTCTAATACATCAGATATTCTTCTTTTATTGCTACAAAATAATATTATTTTAAAATTATTTTCTCTCTTTAATAAGTTCCAAGCGTCATTAACATCCTTACAATGTGTGGCTTTGCCATTAAAGTCTTCTTTTTTTGATGATATTACCATTATTTTGTCCTTTAATTTAATTTGAGGGTACCTATTATTCAAATCTTTAAACAATCGTTCTAACCATTGTTTACTTGATTCTATTAAATCTTTTGTAATACATACAGATATAGTTTTTTCTTCTGATAAACCATTAATGATTTGTAAATTACAATACCCAGTTTTTAAAGCTTGTGCGTGTTTATACACACCTCTAATTTTTTTTATACAGTATCTATAAATATTCTTCTTATCTTGTCTAGTAAAATTTTCAAGATACTTGGAATATTCTGGGTTTTCTAATATTTCATGTATATATGCTTTTGCTTCAATTTTTCTTGTACGTTTTGTTAGACGTTGTCTTTTTAAATGTGGATATTTTTCATTTATAGCTTTCAATAAACTATGATTTGGATTATCCAAATATTGTTTAAAATCTTTTTCAATATCAGAATTAATTTTTTTTAAAACATTTATAAAATTCCTAACCAATTTATTAAGATTATCTTCTTCCGTTTCATGTCTTTGAATATCATTTTCATCGGGCATTTGATACAAGACAATATTTTCACACTCTTCTATTGTGTTCGGTAAACTCATTTTGATAAATATTCTGTACAGATATTTTTAAATAGTTTGTACAGAATATTTATCAATTTTTTTATTTAACATTTGAAATTATAAAATATTATACAATAATTAATATAAAATATTATATAATGTCAGAAGATTTAATCAACCAAATAACTTTAGATTGTTTAATCAATAAAGAAGTTTATGAAAAAATGCATGAATTTAAAAAACAAAAAATTGTGAATAAAAAAGATAAAAAATTTTATAGAAAAAGAATATTAAATTTAACAAGAGAATTGCTTTTGAAAAAAGACGATGATTATAGTGAGATAAACCCTGATATTAAGATTAGTTTTGACAATTATATAAAAACATGTATTCAGTATTTCAAAATAATAGATAATAATGATATTTTACAAGAAGAGTACAAAATTTTTAACGCAAACAATGATAATGACTGTGATAATAATATACTAGATACAAATAATAATAAATATGATAATGAAAAAGACAGATTATTTATGCGTTCAATAAAAATCCCAAATGCTTTAGAAAAATTAGTAAAAGTAAAAATGACTAAAGTACCAGATGAAATAATATTGCCAAAAATAAAAGAAATAGATTTACAAGAACCAAATTTAAGAAATAAAGGAATTCAAAAAAAAGAAAATATCAATATAAAATAAGATGCCAAATAAAAAATACAGTAATAATAAAACAAAGAAAAAATATCAAAAAAAATATAATAAATCATTACGAAATTATCAAGCAATTAAAAATAATAGAAACAAACATACGCATAAATTAAAAGCAACACCAATAGAATTAAATAAAGTTAACTGTAGTCCCAAAGATAAAAAAGATATTAAGGATTTTACATGTTACACAGTTTCGTCATTATTTAAACTTAGAGATAAATGGAACGTTCGTCATCCATATGAAAAAATAACTACAAATGATCCGAAAAAAATTCATGAATTATTATCAAATTACTTATCTGATCTATGCAACAAAGAGTCTTGTTGGTTAAAACAAAATCACGAGTTTGGACAAATAGACGAAAATTTTAAAGATTCATTTGCACCAGAGTCTCCATATGAATGGAAAAAGAATCCAAATGAGTGGCTTTCAAGTATTGATATCATTAAAGTTATGAAACAATACGAAAAAGCCTATAAATGTTTTGATTTTATTGGACCATCACCAATAGATTTTGACAAAAAAAAATTATACGGTCAATGTGTTTGGGAAGAATTATGTAATTTTAATTTGAAACAACAAATAAAACAAGGTAAAACCAAGATTGGAATAATATTTAATACTGATCCACATAACTTGCCTGGTGAACATTGGATTTCTATGTTCATTAATATTAAAAAAGGTAAAATATTTTTCTTTGATAGCGTAGGTAGAACAGCTCCTAACGAAATTAAAAATTTTGTAGAAAAAATCAAAAAACAAGGTGAACAACTAGTACCTAGAATTAATTTTAAATATGATGAGAATCATCCTGTTGAACATCAATATGGTAATACTGAATGTGGTATTTACAGCATATTTTTTATAGTTCACATGTTAGAAGATAAATTAACAGAACATTACTTGAAAACTCATCTTTTAAAAGATAAGTATATGGAAAAATTC
>Ga0214919_10011919_pt1 | contig 10773 bp, 10 predicted proteins | sample LL1503_MetaG_FD_177994 | JGI IMG/M metagenome (GOLD analysis project Ga0214919, IMG submission 177994) | Freshwater microbial communities from Lake Lanier, Atlanta, Georgia, United States - LL-1503 | ecosystem: Environmental > Aquatic > Freshwater > Lake | place: USA: Georgia | collected...
GGCTGTACTAACTAATAAAGTCCCCATCAAAAAAATAAGTGCTGTGCTGAAAATACCCATGCGGCGTCCAGCCAAAGACGTTAGTGGCCTGGCAAGAAAAGCGCCAAACAATCCTCCAATCACCACCATACCCACAATAAGTTCTTGGATAAAAATATGGTCTTTCAGTTTAAAATATTGACTGACAAATCCCAACGCCCCTGAAATCACAGCGGCATCAAAACCTGTTAAGAGCCCCGCCATCGCCATGATTGAAATAAGAAAATAGAAGGGCCTATGAATGGGCATATTTTTCCTTGTTTTCTAGGAAACGCTTCAATGTCACTCTTAACATCTGATCAAAATTATTACTCGCCTCCCAGCCCAATTGATTTTTAATTTTTGAGCTGTCTATGGCATACCGCCAATCATGGCCCTGACGATCTTTCACAAAGCTTATTAAATTTCGATGCGGCGCCTGTTCTGGCATTAACACATCCATCTGATCACAGATTTTTTTAACTAAGTCCAGATTAGATAACTCGCAGTTCCCACCAATGTTATAAGACTCGCCAGGAATGCCAGAGATCAGGATTTTTTCGATGGCCTCACAATGATCTTCGACAAATAACCAGTCTCGAATATTGGACCCATCGCCATAGATGGGAATATTTTTTTGATCTACGCAAGATTTAATCACGACTGGGATTAATTTCTCAGCATGCTGATACGGCCCAAAATTATTGGAGCAATTAGAGAGTGTCACTGGCAGGCCATACGTATGCGCATAAGCACGAACGAGATGGTCTGAACTCGCTTTTGAGGCTGAATAAGGTGAATTAGGCGCATAAGGCGTTTGTTCATTAAATCCTGGATCTGTTTTATTTAAAGCCCCAAACACTTCATCCGTTGAAACATGATGAAAACGGCATTGATCTTTATCCCAGTGTTTTTGCTCCAGCCAATATTGGCGAGCACACTCCAGTAAATTAAACGTCCCTAGGACATTAGTCTTGATAAAAATTTCTGGACCTAAAATAGAATTATCGACATGAGATTCAGCAGCAAAATGGACTATTAAATCAATCTCAAATTTTTCTAAAATTTCTTTGATTTTATTCCCATCACAGATATCACCCTGAATAAAGCAATGATTGAGATAATTAGGATTATTTAAAATATCTTCTAGGTTTTTCTTGGATCCCGCATAAGTTAATAAATCAAAGCTAATTATTTTTAACTCAGGATTTTTTTTTAAAATTTTTCTTACAAAATTACAGCCAATAAATCCAGCAGCACCCGTAACTAGCACACTCTTAAATTTAAAATTAGGCATCCACCAACCCCACCAAGTTTTTTAAATAACGTCCATAGTTAGTCTTGATTAAACTCTCTGCCTGAGCCAATAACATTTCTTTTGAAATAAAGCCTTTTCTCCAGGCAATTTCTTCTAGACAGGCAACTTTCAGGCCCTGCCGATTTTCTATGGCAGCGATGTATTGCGAAGCATCTAAAAAAGAATCATGGGTTCCCGCATCTAACCAGGCAAAGCCACGACCCATGAGTTCAACAGACAGAGTGTTATTTTTTAAATACAAATTGTTTAAGTCCGTAATTTCTAATTCGCCCCGAGCGGAGGGTGTTAAAGTCTTTGCATACTCGACCACTTTTGGATCATAAAAATACAAGCCAGTCACGGCAAAATTAGATTTCGGCTTTGCTGGTTTTTCTTCAATAGACAGCACTCGACTAGCACTATCAAATTCAACCACTCCATAACGACCTGGATCATTGACATAGTAGCCAAACACACAAGCACCTGCTTTTTGACCTTCTATTTTTGCTCTGGCTTTGAGCAATAACTCTATAAAGCCCTGCCCATGAAAAATATTGTCCCCCAAGACCAAACAAGCAGAATCTCCTGCCAGAAATTCTTCGGCGAGTAAAAAAGCCTGGGCCAGGCCATCCGGGGACGCTTGTTCTTTATAGCTTAAAGAAACACCCCAGAGAGACCCATCGCCTAATAAAGCTTTCAGCATGGGCAGATCTCTGGGTGTTGAAATAACTAAAATTTCACGCAAACCAGCAAGCATCAAAACAGACAAGGGGTAATAAATCATCGGCTTGTCATATATAGGCAAGAGCTGCTTACTAATGGCCTGTGTTAATGGGTAAAGGCGCGTACCCGAGCCGCCCGCCAAAATAATCCCTTTCATTGTTTAGCACCTGCTTTCACAAAAATATTTCGAATTTTCAAAGGTCCGAATCGTAAGCACCTAAAGCTCCAACAGCAATCCCGTCATGGATAAAAAACACTCCCTCAAAGCTCCACCCCAAACTGACATCTCTTTTCTTATTTACTTCGTCTTATAACTCCCGAATAATCTCGCACCTCAAACACCCCAAAAAATCAGACCATGCCGCCTAAACACTGGATTCCCAATCTCTCCAATCTTCGATATGGCGGTTCCTTACAAGTCGTGAGTTCTTTTATTCAAGAACTTCTCCCTTATCCTAATAAACCAATTTTATTTTTATCGCCCTCATCCAAGAAAGAAATAAGCCCTGAAATTCTTAATCAGTTTACGCATTATATTTTTGACTTTTCACCCGCAAAATCCCGATCGAGTCGAAAAAAAATTCTTGCACTCTCACAAGAACTGACTCCTGATTTTGTTTTCACTCTTTTTGGTCCGGCTTACATAAAGTTTCAGCGCAGCCATGAGTCACACACCCCGATAAAATCGCCTTTAAGTCGCTCAGTCCAGCAGGAAAAATTTATGCGCGTTTAGATGAGCTATATAAAAGACATTACTTTAAAAAAGCCACCCATTGGGTCACTGAGACGGCCATCTCCAAACAAGGCGCCATCAAGAAAATAAAACTCCCTGCTGAAAATATTTTCATAGTCCCCAACGAAATTGCTGTTTTTTATAAGCCGTATTTAAATCAAGAGCCAAAATTTATTAACACCTCCCCTTCAAAACCTACTTATCCAAATTAAAAAATATGACCTGGGCCATTATTTTATAAATCATGGTCCCATCCGACCTCAAGAGGGCCCCGCGCTTTATCAACAAATGGACGCTTTATTATTTCCCAGTCTTTTAGAAACTTATTCTGTCACGCCACTAGAAGCCATCACGATGGGCATCCCTGCTTTAATCTCTAAAATCCCAGCCCATCAAGATTTATTTTCTGAAGATCTGGTTACTTTTTTTAATCCACTGGATCCAGAAGATATTGCAAATAAAATTATTAATTTAATTAACTATCCAGAGCAGACTTTGATTAAACAAACTCAGGCAAAAGCTTGGCTGCAAAAAACGATGTCTGACAGAGCCCCGAGAACGCAGGCGTATCTTGAATTGATTGAGCAGATTCTTAGATAGGGCGGGACACACCGATCCACTCCTAATTTTTAATCAAGACTTTCTTCCCAAAAAACACGATGGCTAATTTTAAAATCTTATTAATCCCTCTGGCATTTAATTCAGCTTGGTAATTCTCAGCGTCTATTTGTCTTAAAGCTAAATCAGCCTCTTTATTCATCTCTTGATCTAGCTCTGAATCTGCGACTTTGAATTCAATAATGATTCCTAGCTTTGAAATATCTTTAGGAATAATTAAAACATCATATCGCCCCGTTCCAGACTCTCGATTAGATACGACCTGATGGGAATTTTTTAAATAAACCAGCATGCCAAGCACTAAAGCATGATAAAACTTTTCAGGATGGGTCTTATCTTTCCCAGTACTTAAATCAAAATAAGATAAAGTTTCTTGTAAATAATTTGTAAAAATTTTACTAAAAATAGCCACATTGCCTAACAACAGCGCATCAAACATGTCTTGACCCTGTCTTGACCCTGAACTTGATTTTTGCAGCCAGCTTAAAACATACCCCTCATAGGTCCCCTTGATTTCTTCATTGGGTATCTGCAGCTGACAAAGCGGATTTTGATTGGTGGTTATATAACTCACTACTTTTAAATACCCAGAGAATAATAAAAAGCTCCAGAGTGCGTCTTCCACTCGATCAGTAATTTCAGGCAGAGAAATATTTTCATCGATGGGCTTGGTAATACTTCTGCCTTGAATCAAAGCCTCAAGATCAAATTTAAACCCATCAGAAGCTTTGGCCATCAGATCTTCAATCAACTGACTTGAGCCTGTTTTAACCCAGTAGGGCCCTAGGGTTTTATTTTTCGCAAAATTAATAATGGACCATGGGTTATAGATATTTAATTCACCAAATTTATACCCGTTGTACCACTCGCGAACTTTTTCTCTTTGATCTTTTAAATCAGCCTCTTCACAAATCCAATCGACTTCTGATTCTGTAAAGCCAAAATATGGGCCATAAAAATTAGAAAGCATGGAGTAGCAAGTTACATTATTTAAATCTGAGAACATGCCTTCTTTTGAGACCCTCATAATCCCAGTCAGCACACTTTTATAAACCGCTGTATTGTCTTTTAAACCAGCGCCTAGAAAGCCCTGCATAAAGATTTTCATAGGCTTATAAAAATCAAATTCCCAGGCTGCGTGAATCGGCGTGTCGTATTCATCAATTAAGATCCAGACTTTCTGCGCGTATTTTTTCTCTAAAATTTCAGAGAGAAATTCTAAGCTCTGGGTCAGCTCTTCTTCTGGGGCGGTTAAATTTAACAATCGATCAAATCGGGCTTGATAGTGGGGTGCTAATTCTTCATAAAGATCTAAATGGGCTGTCAATAATTTTTGAATTAAAACTTTGATTCCGCCCATGGCTTTATCATAATTGTCTTTTTTAATTTCTTTCAAAGAGAGATAAATAACAGGGTATTTTCCCTGGTGCTTCATGATTTCTGGATAGTGCGATACTTTTAAATCTTTAAATAAATCTTTGTTTTTTTCTATGCCTCTAATATCTAAAAAACATCTCAGCATGGTCATATTTAAAGTCTTGCCAAAGCGTCTTGGCCGAGGGAATAAAATGACGTTCGAAGCATCTTCTAGCAATTCTTTGATCAATAGGCTCTTATCAATATAAGTAAACTTACTATTAATAATATTCGCGAAATCACTAATACCAATCCCAAAATCAACGGTCATGTTTAAAAATCTCCAGAAAAATATAAAGCAAAATATAAAATTCATAATCCAAAAATAGGCGCGTATTTTATAGTGCGATTAAGCTGGGGGCTATGGAAAATCACCCCCCACTCACCACTCCGCCCCAAACTCATCCTCCAAATCTCTCTCCAGCGCCCTCGCCTCACAGGCCATCAACATCATTTTAATATTCTCAGGCGCATCAAAACTTTCTATGTCTTGCTTCATCCCTCGAATCAATTTTTTTAATTCTTTAATATCCCGATCCAAGTTTTTTAATAAAACCTCTGGCGCGCCCTGCTTATTTCTAGATCCTTCTGGTACTAATAAACCAAAGGCCTGCAAAGAGTATTTTAAATCTTCAACTTCCATCTCCAACTCTTCTAGCTGCTCTTTTAACACTCGGTTGTAATGCTTGAGCTGATCCTCTGCCACTGAATCAATAGACGCTGAGTTGATCTGCTCTATTTCTAACTGCAGCCCTAACAAACCTAATAAATCTTTTTTCTCATAGGCCTCATTGGCCCGCTGCATTAACTCATGCTTACGATCCTTCTCAATCGGATCCTGCTCCCGATCGGGATGCAACTCTTTGGCTAATTTTCTAAAAATATCTTTAACCGCACGACTGGCTTCTGTTTCTTGCTGTTCTTTTTGAATCTGTTTTTTAGATTTCTTTTTGTCTTCTTCAAATTTATGTTCAAAATTTTCAGCTTTATCTCTCTCAAAACCCTGATTAAAATCCTGCTCAAAATCAGGCTCAAAACTAGCCTCATCGCTCCCATTAGAACTAAACAAATCTTTTAGTGCTTCCGCCTCTATCTCCATCTGCTCAAACCGCCGCTGCTCCGCCTTGGTTCGATATTGGGCACAGAGTTCCTGATATTTAATTTCAAGATCACGCATGGTTTTTAAATTTTCTGGATCTTCTAATTCTTTCAAAACATTTTGAATCAAAGACAAAATCATCTCTGATAAAACTTTTCGTTCTTTCTTTATAAATTGATGTTTAGTTAAAGCCTGGTCTAGCTTTAAAATCATATTCATTTGCTGGTCTTTGTATTTTTTTAATACGGGCACAAACTCTGCAAAATATTTATCTTTGCAAGCTTCAACGGTCTGATGCCAAGTTTTTAAAACTTCTTTTTCTTGCTCTATTTTTGTAATTAAATCATTAAATTTCTTTTGTTCTTTACTTAATTTTTTCTCTGATTTTTCGTTAATTAAAAAAACAGTTTTTTTATTCTCATCCATCTTGGATTTTTCTCGCCATTATAAAAAAGCGCGGATCTTATCGTTAAATCTTATACAGTCCACTGCTTAATTTTCTCCGTGAAAAATTCCGGACCCCATAAATTAATACTTGCTTGGTACGGCCTATTTACAAATCGGAGAACATCCAATTTTGCAGCATCCCAATCCATCTGATTAATTTTCTCTCTCAGCGCCTCACGCAGCCACGGCAAATCTACCGATAAAGATTGCCCCGCCCATGGCCCAAATTGCTGAAGCGCATTTTGCAAAAATGTTAGATTTACTGACGTTTTTCGTGCCAAGTACCAAGTTAAATCAAACCAATCACGGCCTTTAATATAAGGCCTGCACAATAAAGCATGGCACTTTCCTGCAAAATTACTGGGAAGATCCTGCACACTAATTCGATAATCCATCGGAAAATCTAAAAATTTATTTTCTTCATGAGATCCCAGCGGTGGGTTCGTATCAATCTCCAATTTTATTTTTAATTTTTTATTAGCCATGTGCTGAAATTGCAATGTCAGCAATTTCCCAATCGAATGATCCTTCAAAAACATCGTTTGAATCGCAGCGCCCGTTTTATTTCGATCGGTCACTTCAGGGTTAATGCCAAACACCTCGAAAACTTCGAGCATTTTGTCTAAATAAGGCTGCCAACGAAATTCTGGATTAGGGGATTTTAAAATAAAATCTAAGTCTTCTGAAAAACGCGGTAGTTGATACAAAATACGCAAGGCTGTTCCGCCTTGAAATAAAGCATCTGAGAAAAAATCAGTGCTTGCCAGAGCATATAAAGCAATTTCTTGCAGAACTTCTTTCAGAATATTTTCTTCATCCTCAAGCGTCTTAGGATCATATCGCTTCATTCGATCTTCAATGAGGCTTGGCAGCATGCTGGATCTCCCGTTTAAAATGCTTAAGAAAACGCTTGATACGTAGTGATGTATAGATGTCTTGCATGGCGTCGAGCTCTGATACGGCCACGCTCAAGAGCATCTCTTTTTCAATCCGTAAACTTTTTTCTAAAAAATCGATCGTCGCCCCCTCTACTTTATTAAGCATCAGATAATCCAATAAAGCCCTTAAAGGCTTAGCCATCCAAAAAAATCTTGGGACAGCTTCTACTCGTTCAACACCTTGTAAAAACTGATGAGAGACTCCTTTGAAAATAAAATAAGAAAAATGGCCAAACTCATTAGAAAATTCTTTTTGACGCCCGAACACCGACAAACTCACGACATCTGTCACGCGTTCTGGAATCCAGCCGTGATAACTTAAGGCAGATTCAGCGGTCACAAAACTACAAGGGACCATATGATTGGCTAAATAATACTGGCTGAATTGAACCGGTCGATGAGCAGAACGAGCCAAATAAAGCCCCCTTCTTAGTGGAACCAACTCATTGGCCTTGATCGCTTTATTGACTAAGCCGTAACGGCTAGCGTCAGTGCCATCAAATAAAGTCGCAAGGTCAATATCTCGAATAACATGACTCTCAAACCCCGAGGCAAAAATTTTCTCAGTCGACTTCAGCATCATTCCCCCCTGAAAAAATCAAAATAATAACAAGAAACTTCCTAAAATAGCAAGTTTCTTGCAAAATTTTATAAAATACCCTCAATCGCCGCTCTTCCCATGGCCTCCACCGCCTCCAGGGCATTCCCGCCAATATGCGGCGTGGCAATCAAATTCGGCAAGCTTAAAAATTCCAGATCTTCACAAGGCTCTGTCTCATAAACATCGACTGCCGCCCCTGCAATTAAATTATTTTTCAAAGCCAATTTTAAATCTTGTTGATTAATAATTGGCCCCCTAGCCGTATTAATTAAAAAACTAGTTCTCTTCATGATTTTTAATTCAGCCTCAGCAATTAAATTTTTAGTTAAATAAGTCAGGGGGGTGTGTATAGAAACAACATCTGACTGGGCTAATAAATAATTTAATTCACAAGGCTGCGCCCCCACCGCTTTATAAAAATCCTGCTGAGACTGGGTCTCATCTAACAAATCATTCACCAAAATTTTGCAATTAAAATTTTGCAATAAATTAATTAATTTTTTGCCAACATATCCAACACCAATAATCCCCATAGTCTTATTAAACAGCTGGATCCCACCTGATTTTTCCCAAATCCCTCTTTTTAATAAATTGGCTGTTATATAGCTGTTATGAGTCAACGCTAAAATATTCCCCAGCGCTAATTCAGCCACTGACTGGGCATTGACGCCTTGGGCATAATTAATTTTTACGCCGTATTTTTCGCAAGCCTCGAAATCAATATTGTCTAAGCCCACGCCGTACTTACTAATTAATTTTATGTTGGGACAGGCTTTCAATACTTTTTCATCGACAAGTTCAGTGCCGACTAACCAAGCATCTGCATCTTCTAAAAAACTAATTAAATCTTCTCCAGTCAATCTCAGGCTTTCAAGATTAAATTTTATGCTCTCAATATTTTTTAAATTCTTAATCTCTTGAACTAACACTGGGTGCTTGCAAAAAGACGGCGAAGTTATTACTAGTTTCATTATTTTTTCCTAATTTCAAACTCTACTTTGGCTATTTTAATTTAAAGACAGCCTGTGGATCTTGAGGAGAAGTGGCAATCCTATTAACCAAGCCTGCTTCAAGCATTTTATTGAGCCTGGTGCGCGCCGTTCTTGTTGTGACCCCCCAAAGCTTTGCTATCTCTGTTGTCCCCAATTCTTGTATTTTTTCCAGTTTTTCGATGAGCAATTTTTCCCAAACATTAAGTTTATTTTTTAACATATCAACACTGAAAAGTGTGACTCGAAAATGCGTATTTAACTCTTGAAAAATGGGTGGCTTCGCATTGACCTTCTCATACACACTCAACATTCTTTTTAATCCAGTTCCAAGTTGCTCGATTAATTTTATCTCTCGAAATAACCGTCCAATGACTCTGTTTCGCATTCTAGAAACGCCTGACAAGGCAAGCGCCATCGTTTGCCCATAAGCTAAAGAACCTGGATTAGTAATCTCTATACGATTGGAAAAAATAGAGACCTGTATTCTAGTCCCTCTCATTGAGTAATCCGCATGAACAATGGCGTTAATCAATGCTTCCCGAACTGCTTGCGGTGGATATTGTGGAATATCTTCACGCACACTTGCCTGAATTTTTGCACCTAATCGAGTATTACGACCAATAAAAGAAAGTACTTCTTCATGCGCTTTAATCAAAGGCGCTTTAATTTCTTGTTGATCCAGAATTTCAGCATGTGTCTCATCAGAAAAACACACGCATGCAATCGTTGAATCAGGAAAATAGCTCAGACGTTCAGACACACGTCCACATAATAATAAACCTGCATTGGTCGGATAAGACTTATTATTCTGCCGAGCAAGCAACCCCAAAGATTCATAATTTTTTTGAGTCAATTCTCTATAAACAGGCATCAAACAAATTTTAAGTAGCTCATCATCGATATCAGAAATCTTCGCACTTAAAACTGGTAGCTCATCAAATGACGTATTCTTCGCCAACAACTGTAAAGACAGAATGGTCTGATGATCCGCCACTCGGTTTGTAGAACCTAAACGAACGAAAGTTCCTTTCTCCAATCCAGCTGATTTTAGATAAAAGGGGCCCACCATATGCGGCACTTGGACAAGCAAAAGCTCTCGATTGCGAAAACTTACTATCTGAATATCAGGAATAACGAGGGGTTCAATGGAGTCAGCAATGACACTGGCAAGTCTTTCTTCTTCTAAAAGCGGGTCCTCAAGACCGATAATTTTTTTATCCTTATCAGAAACACCAATAATAATGACCCCACCAGCAGTGTTGGCAAAAGAAATGACTGCTTTGACAATCGATTGAAGTGATTTCGTATTCTCTTTGAATTCGAGTGTCTTCCCTTCGTTTTGAGTAATAAGCGATTCCAACATATGGCCGTCCTTTAAAAAACCTAAAGCCCAAAAACTACTAGGAAATTAACACGGAAGATCTGTGAAGTCAAAAAGTTTCCGTGTTGTGATTAATTTATTCGCTCAAGCCCAAAACCTTCAAAATTTTTAAAGCATTTTCCAGGCTAATTTTAGTTTTTCCCTGCTCAAAGCTATTCACCGTCGGCTTACTTAAGCCCACAAACATCGCCAATTCATGCTGAGTCATCCCCTGACTTTTTCTACGTCTTACAGCTTCTTTGACAAGTTCTTGCCAATTAAGGCGAAGGTTCCGTTCCATCGTTTTTCCATCCAGTGCGTTAACTTATTTTTTAAATTTAAATCCCCATAGCTGAATGCAGCCAAGTAAAACATAATTTACTTTATAAATCTAAACCAATCCATAAAGGCCCCGTTGAAAACGGCAGAAATTTAACGCCATAAAAACAAAAAAATTTATAGAGGCAAAAAATGCTCATTTTTTTGAATTTTTATGCGAAAAGTTTCAATTTATATCTCGAATTTCAATTA
>Ga0214919_10011925_pt1 | contig 10770 bp, 21 predicted proteins | sample LL1503_MetaG_FD_177994 | JGI IMG/M metagenome (GOLD analysis project Ga0214919, IMG submission 177994) | Freshwater microbial communities from Lake Lanier, Atlanta, Georgia, United States - LL-1503 | ecosystem: Environmental > Aquatic > Freshwater > Lake | place: USA: Georgia | collected...
TGAAAGCATTAACATGAAAATATTAGATAAGATTTTAGAATACAAGAGAACTCCATATGTTATTGCGGGGGTAATATTCTTAAGCAGTTTGGTCGTACTTAGCTGTTTCAAAAGCGCGGAAACTCAATTGACCACACTTAATCACGCAGCGTCACTTAGTCGCACTATGGCTAAATCATCCGATGATTTAACTAACTATGCTAGATTTTTTGTAACAACTAAGAACGAACAATGGAGAACAGAGTTTAACAATGTGCTTAAAATACGCAACGGTGAGGTAGCGGATGAAAAGGGAGTTACAAAATCATTTAAAGTTAGGGTAAAAGAAGTACCGTTTTTACAAACTGAATTGGATAAGTTATTAAAGGCAGAAGAATTAAGTAACAATCTTGCTAAACTAGAAGTTGAAGCATTTGCTTGGATTGACAAAGGTAAACCAGAATTAAATTTTGAGATACAAACACATCATTATACAGCAGCACAGATGTTGATGTTTGGAGATGATTATAAAAAATACAAGAAAGAAATTGTTGACACTACAAATGAATTCTATATAATGGTAGTAAACAGATTACAATCAGAATATTTGTTTTACATGACAGCAGCATGGACAATGATTATTGTTATAAATTTAAGTTTAATTTTACTAGTAATGGTTATCAAACATAAAGAAATAGTTGACAAGAAACCAGTTAGAACAGTTGCTAAAAAAGTACCGGTAAAGAAACCGGTAGTAAAAAAAGTTAATAAGGAGATTAAAAATGGCAGAAGAATCTAAACCACTTTCTCGTTCCGAAAGAGAAGCCCATATTAAAGATAGAGCCGGATGGACCATCACAGTAATTGCAGCATTATTAGCAGTTAACACATATGTTGCCAATGGGATTAGCAGTAGTGTATTAACTAATACAATTAAGGCTAATGATACATGGAACTTTTATCAAGCAAAAAGTATCAAACAAACTATAGCAGAAAATGCTAGAGATGATGCACTTGCTCGTAAGGATAACAAAAAAGCACAAGAGTTAACAGCTAAGATTGATAGATACGAAAGTGATCCTATCAAGAATGAGGGCAAGAAAGAATTAATGGCTAAGGCTAAAGGACTAGAGGCCGAAAGAGATGAGGCTAAAAAGCACAGTCCATGGTTAACCTTTTCTGGTTCAGTATTACAACTTAGCATAGTACTATTATCTGCTAGTATTTTAGCAGTTAGTATGGGAATGTTCTACTCAAGTATCTTAGTCGGGTTAATTGGGGCTGTATTAATGAGCCAAGGTATTTGGCTATGGGTACCTTTATAAAGTTACTTGCTAGTTTATTACTATTATTGACAATGGTAGTATCCAGTGAAGAAAATTCTAACGGATTAAAAAAAGATGAAGTGTGGTTGTGCGTTCGTTGGCAATGGAAAAATACTCCGTTTGAAGGGAAAACTAATTGTATTGAGTGGGCAAAAAAAGATTGTTCTAATAGAATGTACCCGGAAATATGTAAAAGGGGAGGGTAAATAATGGATCCAATTACTATAGGACTTGCCTTTACCGCAGCACAATCAGCAATAGGTCATATTAAGCAAGCCATAGCCTTGGGCAAGGATGTTAATAGTATCATTGGACAAGTAGGTCATTTCTTTGAGGCTGCTGACCAAGTGCATTTAGCCAGCATTCAGGCTAAGCATACTGCTATGGGTAAAACTGATGCTCAACTTGGTCGTCAGGCTCTTGAGTTTGCAATGCATAGTAATCAATTGCGTGAAGATGAAAGAGCATTGAAGGACATGATCTACTGGCAACTTGGTAAACCTCAAATCTGGCAGGAGATGATTGCTGAACGTACCAGATTATTAAAAGAAAAACGTGAGGGTGAAGAAGCAATAGCAAAAGCCAAACAAGCACATAAAGAAAAGATGGCCAAGTACTTTATGATTACTATGTATACTATAGCGTTTGGAATTGTTATGTCCGCATTTATTATGATAGGGATTCAGTTTTACAGCATGGCTGAAGAACAAAAAGCATTTGAGGCTGCTCAAGCAAAACGTGCAAAAATAATTAGAGAACAACAATGGGCTAGAGAACAAGAACAGAAAAAACAAATTGAAGCAGCCGCAAAAAATGGTGCTTAATGTCTATTTCTATCGTTAGACCAGTCTTTGAACATTACCCAAAATATCATAACTAGTGGTACACAACCAAGTAGGAATAATAAATCGTTAAACGTGATGATTATATTGAAATACATATATTATTTATAATTTTGGTAAAGTAATAAACTAACGATAAATATCATATGAAATACTTAACTATCCTTTTATTAAGTTTAACTTTACTTACTGCTCAGGCAAAAAGTCCCGAAGAAGTTGTAACTACCGAGATATCATGTTATGATACAGATGAGTTGATGAAAATTTTACGTGAAGATTATAAAGAATATCCAATCGCTATGGGAATAACCAATGACAGAGCAAACTCTACTATGTCTATTTGGGTAAGTCCAAGAAATAAATCTTGGACTATAACTGCTACAAAACAGTCTATAAGTTGTATTGTTGGAGCAGGAACCGCGTTTGAATTGGTACCATATAAAAAAGAAAAACAACTTTGAAAAAATATATACTAGCCCTTCTGTTGTCTACTTCTCTTTGTGCAATAGCACAACCCACACTAACGGCTCAGTCTTGGTTGGTTGCTGATAGTAATGGAAATATACTAGAAGGTTCACATACCACTGATGTTCGTTCTATTGCTAGCATCACAAAACTAATGACAAGTATGGTTGTATTAGATAGTGGGCAATCACTATCTGAAACTATCCCAAAGAAACTCTATAACAGAACATTCACTAGACAAGAATTACTCAATCTAGCCATTGTCAAATCAGATAACAATGCTGCCAAAATGTTATGTGATTACTATCCAGGTGGTATACTTAGATGTGTTGAAGCAATGAATAGTAAAGCTAATACATTGGGAATGTATAGGAGTAACTTTACTGACCCAACTGGACTATACAACACTAATGTAAGCACCGCAGAAGATTTAATCAAGTTAGTAATGGCGGCACAAAACTATCCAACAATTACTAACGCAAGTAATACATCAAGTATTCAATGGCAAATCAATAAAAAGAAGTTTGCTATTTTTCACAATACAAATACCTTAGTTGGCAAGGGTGTTGATTTCATTGTCAGCAAAACAGGATGGATCCGTGACAGCGGCGGGTGTATTGTTATGATGCTTAAAGGCGATCAGGGAATCAGAACAGTTATCTTATTGGGAAGCAAGAATACTAAGACACGTATTCCTGAAGCCTACTCGCTAAGTAAAGCTATTTAGTTTTGCGTCTGACAGGGAGATAATCAACGTTGGGGATAGGTTTGTGGTCCTTGACAATGCTAGTAATAATATCCTCCCCGTATTTAAGCACAATGTAACCTAAGATGCTATCACTTATCCCGTACTTAAACCCCAATATTAAATGCATATCCCAGGATATTTTGGTGGCAACATTTGATTTGATAGTCTTGTCATTTAAGATATCATCAAATTTGTTATCTTCACGGTAAAAAGTATAGTGTTTCATTTTTTCCACACAACAAAGGCTGTGTAATCTCGTTCTTCTTCAAAGTAAAATTCATACATGCCAGCATCACGCCCTGCAGGTACTAAGCAAGTATAACCCCATTCACCAATGCAATTTCTCTCTAGCCAACCGATCATTGGTCTTAGTTTACCAAAATCAATAATGATTTCAGACCTGAGTTTCGTATTTAGTAACACTAACACCACTACTTTCTAGGAATGTTATTCCTGCAGTATCTCTATAAGTATTACGATAGTATAAACTATTGATACCACTTTGATAAATCAGTTTAGCACAATTGATACATGGGGCATGAGTACAAAACATTGTTGCACCTTCACTAGATTCTGTGCTTGCAGACACTTTAGCGATTGCGTTAGTTTCCGCATGTAATACTTCATCTTTAGTTTTCAAACGATATCGTCTAGCATATCCTAAATCAGGATCTATATCATCTTCAACAAAAGGCCAGCGTTCATAAATTTCTTCAGGATCTAACCATCCACCGGCATCACTACTCATATACTCAAAACTTTCGCAATTGTTATCCCATCCACTCGGCATACCGTTGTAACCGGTAGCAAGGATTTTGTTACCATTAACTATAACAGCACCAACTTGCAATCGTTTGGCATAGCTTAGTGTGCTGGTAAGTTCAGCTACCTTCATGTAATAATTAATGAATTTTTGTTTCATTCTTTTTGTAAGAATTGAAGTTTATCTTTACGTTCAGCCCATTCAACTGCATCGGGCAATCCCGGCTTCATTTTTGTTATACCTGGCCAGTTCCTACTTAAATCACTATTAATAGCTTCCCACTTGTTAAATTCTTCAGTTGGTATATCACCCTCAGCAAAGATAGCATCTACCGGGCATTCGGGAATACATACTCCACAATCAATACATTCGTCTGGATTAATTGCAAGAAAGTTTGGCCCTTCATAAAAGCAATCTACTGGGCATACTGTCACACAATCGGTGTGTTTACAGTTAATACAACTTTCTGTTACTACGTGTGTCATTTTATATAAAATTTCCTGATATGTTCTCTTGCAGCTTTATTGCTTAATATACTTAGCACATAATTGTATTGACCATATTTTTCAAGAAATGATTTACCTAACTGTTTACCTTTGATTTCTTCAAACAAAAATTCCCTACAAAAATCTTCAAATTCTTGTAGAGTTATGTAAAAATCTTTATTTTCTTTACCTAATATCTGTGATTCTAATTGCGTTGCTATTCTATCAAACATATTAATCCCACAAGTTACGATAATACTTAGCAAACAAGTCTAAGCCCTCTTGTATTCGTTCTTCATGCATTTGATGACCGACATAATCGTACCAGTGTTCATCGGGATTAGTATCTACCATTTGAAAGGTATCTTGTATCTTACCGGAAATTGGATTGGGGAATTTTTTAAGAGATTTAACAAAATCATATTTAGCCTCGCCGTGATGATATTGGTCATCATAATCGTCTATAGCAATTTGCTGAAAACTCCAAATCATTTTGTCCAGAGTTTCATCCCATCTCCTTATACTTTCTTCAAAGACAACATCAGAATCTTCGTTGATAAAATCAAAACATTGTTGACCATTACCATGATTCTCATCCTTGGTATCAACAAAGTTACTGGGTAGCCCGTGCTTTGTAGCTTTAAGTTGCAACAATGCAGGATAGATAATTAATGCTAGGGTATGATCTAGACTCCATGTATCATGGTTTTCTATTTTGATATCAATTCTGCGATCACCGCGCCTAAAGAATTTACCTAATTTAGCCTTCATATAGTCTTTCTTACTTCCCCATCAACAAACCATAATATTTCTTCATTATAGCTTACGCCTACAACTCTAGCTTGATCCTTAGCAAGAATAGCAAGTTCATCTAATGATTTACCTTGACCAATAAAGTTATTGGTCGTGTGTTCATAGAGATATAGTGATTCATTAATATTTTCTATAAAGCATTTTTTGACCTTAACTACTTCTACTTTTTCTTCATCTTCAAAAACTACGCCTGCCTCTTCTAGTTCTTTGCGAATACGATAAAAGATAATTTTATTCATCAACCACATTCCAAAAACAAATGCGCTGATAATATCAAATAGGTATGATAGAGAGTATTCCATAGTATTATTTATTAATTTTCAAGTTAGACCATTGTTTCAATTTTTCAAACTTCTGTTTCTTTGCTTTACTGATACCATTCTGAGTTACCCCAATCTTCATATCAACTAGCAATTCAACCATAGCAAACAGATCACCAATTTCTTCTTCAAGCATATTTATGTTAGTTCTATCTTTGCCCGGCTTCATTTGATCGGGACCAAAGCGAAAACATTTGCTAATTGCTTGAGTAACCTCAGCGCATTCCTCTTGAAGGATTAATAATACTTCTCTTGTTTGGTCGTTCATTTGCGATTCCATGCAGCATTGTTAAGTTCGGCCACAACTTCTTCCAATGATTCAGTAACTTCCCAAGTACCATGGGGCGGGCAAAAAACGAAGGTAACATTCTCTGTCTCACCTGTTTCACGGATAACATTACTATTGTAAATGGTAGCAATTAGTTTACTGTCAATTGCTAGTTTATTTCCACGATGTGCAGGAGTTGCGTTTGTTAGTGTAATATACATAATTATTTCCTTTGTTTATTATAACACATAATTGATTTATGCACAAGTAACAAAAGGGTGCAAAGCACCCTTTTTGCTCATCTCATCCCGAGATTAGACTAGACCAGCTGCCAAGGCCTTGTAACCTGCTGCGATAACTTCGCGGCTAGGGGTACCCAAACGATACTTGGTATAAGTTCCACCAAGTTTGTTTGTACGCTTGTTAGCATAGATTGCTAATCCACCACGCAAGCGCAAATCGCTTACAGTAGCAGTTGGGTTAGCAATGCCAAAACGTTGGGTCATTTGCTTTGCAGTTAGTTCCTGCCCCTTTTCGAAAGCCTCGATTAGTCGGGTTTGTTTAGTTGAAGTCATTTTGTTTTTCCTTATTAAAATGTTTCATCGTTCGCACGATGTACAACAATTATACTATAATTCTAACTGTTGTACAACATGTATTGGGCAACTAAATGTTATTAGATGTCCAAAAACTTTACTTCAAACACATCGGCTTGACTTTCATGACCTGCATAACCACGAGGATTGCAAACCACGCGGGTTTCACCAACCATGTAGTCAGAAGGATCATGCATGTGACCATGCGTCCAAAGAACAATCTGTGGATGATCTAGTATCAATTCGCTCAAGTCGCTAGCATAACCACCATTCATCAATTGATCATTGCGATATTTTTCATGTATGCTATTCAATGTAGGTGCATGATGACCCACAACTACAACCTTGTTATCTTTTCTATCAGCCAATACTGTTTTCAAATAAGCCACAGTTCTTTGATGGCGATGCATAGTGTGAGCAGGACGTAACTTAGTAAAACCAAGTTCATCATTGCGAATGATACGAAAATCATTCATCATATCACCCAATGCATGTAATGTCAGCGGATCACCTTTATTACAGTCAGTCCACAATGTTGCACCAATGAAAGTCACATCATCGATGACCTTAAGTTCTTGCTCAAGGAAATAGATGTTTGGAAACTTACTATATTCATCACGCAGGTACTGGATACTGGCTTTCCAATTACCATGATAAAATTCGTGATTGCCTGCAATTACCACAACATGCGGGAATTGAAAACTACAGCGTTTCATAAAGTCACGGAACCGTAGTGCCGATGCTTGTCTACGACCCAAGTTAGGGATGTTTGTAGGGTCCATAGGATGCACTTCAGGATGGTTGTGTAGGTCCTCGGCGACAAGAATATCGCCGGATAAGATTAATACATCAGCATTCTCTGTATTTTGAATGTTGATGTCCTGAAATTCTAAGTGTAAATCACTACATAGTGCTATTTTCATTTTTAAAATCCTAATACTAAACGATCCGGTGCAGTAAAACAAAAAAATCTTTTGTTAGTTGCCCGACCAATGGCACATAAATTAAGTTTTTGTGCAATATAATATCCCATTTCTGTAATGCCGCTTCGTGATATAACAATGGGTACTCCCATTTGTGCAGCCTTAATTATCATCTCGCTCGTTAATCTACCTGTCGTGTAAAACACTTTATTATGTATTACTTCAGGATGAATAGCCATCCATCCGGCTATTGAATCTAATGCATTATGCCTTCCTACATCCTCAATAAACACACGCATACTTTCACCTTCAAATAAAGCACAACCGTGTACCGAACCGGCACTTTTATAAACGCTATCATTTATACGTATAGTATTTACTATAGAATATAATTGACTTTGATTAATAGTTGACTCTGGTAATTGTATATCTGCTATGTTGTCCATTAAATTTCCAAACATACTTCCTTGCCCGCACCCGGTAGTGACAATATGTTTAGCAGTTTTTTTCTTTAGATTAACGATTCCATTATAAGTTTTTACTGCGGCAGCATTTACTTCCCAATCTACAGTTATAGATTCTAACTCTAATACCGAGTTTATTAAACGCTGATTAAGCAAATACCCTAATACTAACCATTCGGGATATGCTCCTAATGTCATTAGTGTAACAATTTCTTTTTTATCTACATAAACCGTTAACGCACGTTCAGTGGGAATTTCTAATGATTGTTTTTCTCCAAAATTATTTATTACTTCAATAATTTTAGTTAATGAGGCTTGTGCATTAGTTAACTTTGGTAGTTGATTACCTTCCCATTGGGATGTTTTCATTTTACTGCTTTTTTCATTTGTTTATCATTTATATAAACATCATATGTGTTTGGACCAGTTTGATGTAATGATAACAAGTCTGATTGACTTATTGATGTCCCCACAACACTAGCCTTTTTCCCTACGGGGACATTTTCATTTTCCTCGTGTGTAATATTTAGTTCCATAGGCTCACCTGTTTCATCTACTGCCATAGAATTCAACAGATAGTCGTCCTCATCCAATTCCATAACCAACCCACTCATATACTTTTTATCATGTGGGTTATGAACATCAAAAATTTCTAGCCCGTAATATTCTGGGAAGCGAGAAATCAATGTTGCGCCATTCTGTTTCAATTCTAGTATGCGATCAAATCCGTTCATAATCTACTCCTAAGTAATTAAAATAGTAGTATATACTATAATTGATTTGTTGTCAAGTTTATATCCGACAATAAATATTTAAAAGGGAATCCTTAATGAACATATTTATAAGTCCACATGTTGGGCAAAATCACTCACTTTTTTTTGAAATGAATACTGACTTTAATATAGTACAGGATTCTGACCAAGCAGATATTCTTGTAGTGTTTCCTAATGATCAACCGTTGATTGCATTAAAAAATAATAAGGAAATGATAAAACCTCATCATGTATTATTAGTTCCAGAACTGTTTCATATTGATAATGACCATAATATTTGGCATTATTATAATAATGTTAAATCTAAGTTTATTGATATAACTAACAAGGTTATAATTATGCATACCAATTTGGGTATCAAAGATGAACCCAACTTAGTTTATTATGATCATTTATTTGATAGACAAAAGTTATATTGTACAGATTATGACGCTGGCATTAATCTTTCAGGCAGGGTTTGGACTTACCATAGCACAAAAGAAATGTACGCACTACACTACATTCATAAACGTCCATATAAAAAATTCTTAGCATTAATGAGAATATATAATAGTCATTTGCGCGGCAATGCTGATCTAGCACTTAGTCCTAGAATGATATATCGCAAAAGAATTAAAGAAATTCTAAATATGACAGATCAATCTTTTACTAGTGATGACAATACTAGCGCATCTTTTCTTCCCGATGATGCTAATAGTTTAATTCTACCAAATGTTTGTGGAACCTTCGGGGGAAGTTGGTTTCCGGTATCTCATGTCTACTATGATTCTTCATTAATAAGTGTGTATACTGAAACGGTAGTTAGTAATAATCTAACTTGGGAGACCGTTGAATCTAACGATAATAACAATAAAGTAAGTACTATTACAGAAAAAACATTTGATCCATTAATACAGGGTAATTTTATATTACCTTTTGGTTATTCAGGTCTTATAAAAGATATACTTGACTATGGATTTAAATTGCCAACATGGATTGATTACTCTTATGACACAATACAGGATGATGAAGAACGGTTTGCAGGATTTACAACCAGTTTACAAAAACTAATTGATTGTCCTCACGATGTATTATTTCAACAAGCAACCAACGACATTGGCATATTAGAACATAATCGTTCTATATTCTTTTCTAGACCTTATATGTATCCTACACTAGTTGATAAAATCAAATCATGTATAGAATACAATGAGGCTAATGACTGGCAGTAATCAATTCTGTTATATGTTTACATGCACCGCGGAAAACATATCCAGGACATGTACATGTTTTATCTAGTGTGTCAATAGAATAGACCTGACCTTTGCTACCGGACACTTTGATAACTGTAACCTTTTCCTTTACTTTGAAAGGATTAGATTTGAGTGGGGCAAATTTACGACCACGCTTGTCAATTGTCAATGGAGTTTTGAGATAGAGTGGCGTAGTAGAACCCTGCTTGATATACGCAAGTACCTTGGTACCATCAAGCAAGTATTTATGATTGGGCTGAACATCGCCAGACCATTCTGTTGTTTCTACTACTGCTTCCATTTGTTACACCTTAATAAGCATATGACATGTTAGCGGAATGATCCATTGCTATATCACCCCTATCCATTGTAGATTCTACAATGGAATCGTCATGAAATGACCGATATACAACACTTTGGCTATCAACACATATTAAGTAATAACCTAACTTTTCTAGTTCATCCTGATCAGGCAACCCGTCCTTAAAACGATAAACTCCACCGCCCTTATAACGCTTATCTTGTACTAGTCCAAACTTCTTTATTAATTTTTCAAGTGATTTCATTTTATTCTTCCTCAATTCCAAAATGTTCTAAAATCTGATTACGAACTTCATAGTTACCATCAGCATACTGTTCACCGATATCAGCACATTTAAGAACAACCAACTCGGCAAACTTTTCTAAATCTTCTGGTTTGAAAACTACTGCTTCAACTAATCCTAGTCTTTTGAAACAACTGGCATCGCCTAGATCACAATACTGTGCTTCAGC
>Ga0214919_10011927_pt1 | contig 10768 bp, 10 predicted proteins | sample LL1503_MetaG_FD_177994 | JGI IMG/M metagenome (GOLD analysis project Ga0214919, IMG submission 177994) | Freshwater microbial communities from Lake Lanier, Atlanta, Georgia, United States - LL-1503 | ecosystem: Environmental > Aquatic > Freshwater > Lake | place: USA: Georgia | collected...
TCTTCGCCCATCACACGGGGCATGTCGTCAATGGTGGACATGTGTCTTACTTGATGGAAACCACACGATCCCAGTCTTTCTTGTCTAACTTCATAGATGGAAAGTCAATCGCTTTGAGGACGCGTTGCTGAAAGTCATTGCGGTCGACAGTGATGATGTTGATGCCTTTCTTCTTGAACTCGTCGACCAGTTCGGCTTCACGTTTGCGGATTTGAGCACTGGCTTTATCGGCTGCTTCTTGCGTGACTTCGGCCAAGATTTTTTGCTCAGCGGGGGTCATTTTGCTCAAGGTGCCAGGGGCCACCACGGTGAGCAATGCGTCGGCAATGTGGCCAGTCAGGATGATGTGCTTTTGCACTTCATAAAACTTCTTGGCTTCGATGGTGGGCAGTGGGTTTTCTTGTGCGTCCACCGTGCCGTTTTGCAGTGCCAAATAAACTTCGGCGAAAGCAATCGGGGTGGGGTTGGCGCCGCAAGCCCTGGGCAATGCGGTGTAGGCCGGCGCATCAGGCACGCGCATTTTCAGACCCTTCATCTCGTCACAATTTTTGAAAGGCTTGTTGCTGCTGGAGTGGCGCACACCGTAGTAAGTCATGGCAGTGATGGTGTTGCCATTGGTGGCTTTTTTGTAGCCCTCGGCCAGTTCCTTGAAAATATCGCTCTTGCCATATTTCAGGACATGGTCTGCATCGCGAAATGTAAAGGGGTAGTAGTTCACTGCCAAGCGTGGGAATGCGTTGGCGGCAAATGAAGCGCCGGTCAAGATGATGTCCACCGTGCCCAGTTGCAGGCCTTGGTTGATGTCGCTTTCTTTGCCCAAGCTTGAGGCCGGGAAGACTTGAATTTCAAACTTGCCGTTGGTGCGTTTTTTAAATTCTTCTGCGGCCCACACCGAAGAGGTGTGAAAGGGCTCAGAAGATTCGTAAACGTGTGCCCATTTCAGTTTGGTTTGCGCTTGCGCAACGCCGCTGCCGATGGCGCCTAAAAGGCCCAGAGCAATGACGCTGGCGCTAGCGAGCGATTTCAATGCATTTCGTTTGGTGGTCATATTATCTCCTTGTGGTTAGATGAAATTTTGAGTTGCTGGCGAAAAACTAAGGTCGGGAGGGTGCGCTTCGCCAGCTAGCGCTGAATCGTTTGTGGGCTTGTCGCAAATGTTTCTGCATGGCTTTGCGGGCATTCTGCGGACTTTGCGTTTCAATGGCTTGAATCACTTCTTGATGCTCAGAAATGGCAGCGGCCCAAGCCGCGGGTGATTCAAAGTAATCGCCTAAGCGTTCAAATAGGGGGCCTGTTCTGGCCTGCAGATATTGGTCTAGCGTGTCAAGCATGACGCTGTTGGCGCAGGCATTGGCAATGGCCATGTGAAATGCGATGTCATGGTTACGAGGAATTCGACCTGCCTTGGCTTCTTTTTGCATGCCTTTTAAAGCCAGTTTCATCGCATTGATGTCGTCTGCTGATGCTTTTTCTGCGGCCAAGGCCGCTATTTCGGCTTCGATTAAAAACCGTGCCCGCATCACCTCAAGCGGCCCCCATTCAAGTCTCATGTTGAGTGTGCTTGCCTTTGTAAGACCTCGTTTGCCAAGTGATTTCACGTAAATGCCAGAGCCCGTTCGTACCTCAATGAGGCCTTCCACTTCCATCGCAATGAGAGCCTCGCGCACGGAAGGACGGCTGACCTTCAATTGGGTGGCCAAGTCTCGCTCGGCAGGCAAACGCGAACCCACTGCAAACTCGCCAGACAAAATGAGCGCCTGGATTTGTTTGGCAATTTGGCGGTAAAGCCTTTGAGGTTCGATGGGCCTGTCTGACATGAAAGCTGCGGGGTTCTGAAGAGGATGGCGGTGAGTTGACTAAGTCAGGGAATACGTGAATTGGACAATTGGTCAGACCAGTTGCACAATCTTCACATGGAACTGGAGTGAGGGTCAAGACTGTTTTCATCCACATAAACCCGAACTCTTCTCAATCAATTTTTCCGCCTACATGACTTCTGTCACCATCGATCGCGTTCACTTGCGTCAAGTCAACTTGCCGCCGAAGGTTGAGCGCACCGACGCCATTCAATCTTTTGTCATCCAAGAAACGATCTTGCTCACTTTGGTTTGCAGCGATGGCATCCAAGCGACCGGCTACGCCTACACCATTGGCACGGGTGGCAGTTCCGTGGTGGCCTTGCTGAAAGACCATTTGGTGCCGCGGCTGTTGGGCAAAAATCCCGTTCACATTGAAGCCATTTGGAAAGATTTGTTTTTTCACACGCATGCCACGGCAGTGGGTGCCATGACCAGCTTGGCGCTGGCCTGTGTTGACACCGCGCTGTGGGACTGGCGGGCACAAAGCCAAGCTTTGCCTTTGTGGCAATTGTTGGGTGGCGCTCAGAGCAAAGTGCCGCTTTACACCACGGAGGGCGGTTGGTTGCAATTGTCACCCGAGGTGTTGGTCGAGCAAACTCTTCAAGCAAAAGCTGAAGGCTTCAAAGGCGCCAAAATCAAAATTGGCAGGCCGCACGTCAGCGAAGATGTGGCCCGGTTGTCGGCTGTGCGTGATGCAGTAGGGCCAGGGTTTGAAATCATGACCGATGCCAACCAAGGCTTTCACCGCGCCGAAGCGGTGCGCCGCGCCAAAGCCTTTGACGGACTTGATTTGGCATGGCTGGAAGAGCCCTTGCCCGCAGAAGACATCAGTGGCCATTGGCAATTGCGCGAACAGACGGCCATTCCGGTCGCGGTGGGCGAATCGATGTACCACCCCATGCAATTTCGCGAGTATCTAGAGCAGGGTGCGTGCAGCGTGGTTCAGCCCGATGTGTCCCGCATTGGCGGCATCACGCCATGGATCAAAACGGCCCATTTGGCCGAAACATTTGATGTGCCCGTGTGCCCCCACTTTCTGATGGAATTGCACGTCAGTTTGTGTGCTGCAGTGCCTAATGCCACCTGGGTGGAATACATTCCTCAATTGGATGACATCACGCACTCGCGTATGAAAGTTGAAGACGGCTTTGCAATTCCACCGGATGCACATGGTTTGGGCATTGATTGGAATTGGGATGCCATTCAAAATCGGCAAAAGATTTATTTGGAGATCAAACATGCGACTTGAAAACAAAAACATTTTGGTAACTGCAGCGGGCCAAGGCATTGGTCATGCTGCGGTCATGGCCATGGCGGCTGAGGGCGCCACAGTCTGGGCCACCGATATCAACCCTGAATTGCTCAAAAGCTATGCAGGCGTTGCCAACGTTCACACAGCCGTGCTGGATGTCATGAACAAAGATGCCATTCACAAGCAAGTGGCGCTGATCCCGCGAATTGATGCGCTGTTCAATTGCGCAGGCGTGGTTCATGGCGGCACCATTTTGCAAGCCACCGACACAGACTGGGAATTTGCATTCAATCTCAATGCGCGCGCGCAGTTTTGGATGATTCAAGCGGTGTTGCCCAAAATGCTAAGCCAAGGTGGCGGCAGCATCATCAACATGGCCAGCGTGTGCTCCAGCGTGCGCGGCTTACCCAACCGATTCATTTATGGCGCGTCCAAAGCCGCCGTCATTGGCCTGACCAAAAGCGTGGCCGCAGACTATGTGACCAAGGGCATTCGATGCAACGCCATTTGCCCTGGCACTGTGGAAACACCCTCATTGCATGATCGCATCAATGCAGAAGCCGACCCCGTCCAAGCGCGCAAAAACTTCATTGCCCGCCAGCCCATGGGACGTTTGGCGCAAGCCCATGAAATTGCCCCCATCATTGTTTTCTTGGCCTCTGACGAAGCCATTTTTGCAACAGGCAACGCTTACATGGTCGATGGTGGCATGACCATTTAACGTGTCCTGACCGTCATTTCAAACCACACAAACCTAACGCATCACAATCGGCTCGATCAACTTTTTCAATTCACTGAATAGATCAAAATCCATGAACCAATATGACATGAAAGGCCGCCATGCGGTCATCACCGGCGGTGCAACAGGCTTGGGCTATGCCATTGCAGAACGTGTGCTGGCCTCGGGCGGCAGCGTCACCTTGTGGGATCGCGATGAAGCGGGTATGGCCAAAGCCGTTGCCAGTTTGAAGCACCCTGGCTTGGTGCACAGTGTGCAAGTCGATGTGTCCCAGCATGCCTCCGTGGTCGCTGCGACCGCAGCCACTTTGAAAATCGGCCCCGTTGATGCGGTGGTCAACTCTGCTGGCATTACAGGCCCCGTGACGCCAGTGGCCAACTATCCCGTCGAGGCATGGCAACAAGTCATGGATGTGAACGTCAATGGTGTGTTTTATTGCTGCCGTGAATGGACGCCGCATTTGAAAGAGCGTCCGGCTGGCCGCATTGTCAACATTGCCTCCGTGGCCGGCAAAGATGGCAACCCCAATGCCAGCGCCTACAGTGCCAGCAAGGCGGCCGTCATGGCCATCACCAAATCGCTGGGCAAAGAATTGGCCAGCAGCCATGTGCGTGTCAATTGCGTCACGCCGGCTGCCGTTAAAACAGCCATCTTCGATCAAATGACGCCCGAGCACATTCAATTTATGTTGTCTAAAATTCCGATGGGACGTTTTGGCACACCGGAAGAAGTGGCGGCCATGGTCACTTGGCTTTTGACCGAAGATTGCTCGTTCTCAACCGGCGCAGTGTTCGATTTGTCTGGCGGACGTTCTACCTATTGATTCGATTTCGATCACAATCAGATTTTTTCAATGTTGCGTATTGCATCTTTTACCTAATTTTTACTGAATCACTCATCAAAGGAAGTTCTCATGAAACTCGTGCGTTATGGCCAACCCGGCAAAGAAAAACCAGGCCTGATTGATGCCGCTGGCAAATTGCGTGACTTAAGTGGCGTGGTCTCTGACATCGGCCCTGAACAACTGTCCGACAAAGTCTTGGCCAAGTTGGCCAAACTAAAAACTGACAAGCTGCCCTTGGTCAGAGGCAAGCCCCGCATGGGTTGCCCAATCTCGCACGTGCCAAAGTTCATTGCCATTGGCTTGAACTACGCCGATCATGCGGCTGAAGCCAACATGCCCATTCCCAAAGAGCCGATTGTTTTCATCAAGGCCACTTCTTGCATTCAAGGCCCAGACGATGACGTCATGTTGCCCAAAGGTTCTTTGAAATCAGATTGGGAAGTTGAATTGGGCATTGTGATTGGCAAGCGTGCGAGCTATGTGACACAAAAAGAAGCCCTCGACTATGTGGCAGGCTATTGCACCGTCAATGACGTCAGCGAGCGCGCCTACCAACTCGAAATGGGCGGCACTTGGGACAAGGGCAAGGGCTGCGACACCTTCGGCCCCATTGGTCCTTGGATGGTCACCAAAGACGAAGTCCCTAACCCGCAAAATCTCAAGATGCACATGGACTTGAATGGCCAGCGCATGCAAGATGGCTCCACCAAAACCATGATTTTTGGGGTGACCAAATTGGTCAGCTACGTGAGCCAGTTCATGACCCTCGAGCCCGGTGATGTGATTACCACCGGTACCCCACCCGGTGTGGGCATGGGCGTGAAAAAGGACGGTCAACCAGCGCCCGTGTTCTTGAAAAAGGGCGACGTGATGCATGTGGGCATCCAAGGCCTCGGCGAACAAATTCAAAAGGTTGTGGCCTTCAAGCGCCAAGCTTCAAAGTAAGCGTTTTCACGCCTGCCGTTTGAAATGACGGCACACCAGGCGAATCGGGAATAACCCTGATTCGCCTTTTCTTTGTGCTGAAGCTTTCTTTTTCATGCAAAATAGCACGGGCGTTCTATTTTGAAGACATGCACACCATGACCGTTAGACACATCACCTCTCTCTCTCAAGTCCCTCAAGCCTCTCAAACCACCGACGATGGCAGTGGGCGAACCTTGATGAAAGGTCGACAGACCAAGGCCACCATCGTCAATGCGGCCTTGGGCTTGGCATCGCAAATTGGATTGGAAGGCCTGTCGATTGGCGCTTTGGCGGAAGTCACGGGCATGAGCAAGTCGGGTGTGTTTGCCCACTTCGGCTCGCGAGAAGAATTGCAAATTTCAGTCATCCGCGAATACCACGATCAGTTTGAAAGCGAAGTTTTTTACCCCGCCCTCAGTTGTGCGCGGGGTTTGCCCCGCTTGCAGTCTTTGTTTGACAACTGGATGCAGCGCACCACCACTGAAATTGATTCGGGATGCATCTACATCAGTGGCGCCGTGGAGTTTGATGACCGGCCTGGCTCGGTGCGAGATGCACTGGCATCTTCTGTCAACACTTGGCAAAACGCCTTACAACGCTCGGTGGCACAAGCGCAAGTCGAAAAGCATCTGACCGCCAAGGCGGATCCCTTGCAGGTGGCCTTTGAAATCCATGGCCTGATCTTGGCACTGCATTACGAAGCCAGATTTCTTCGCAACTCTGGTGCAGCAGATCGCGCCCGCAAAGGCTTTTCCGAAATAGTGGCGCGAAATCAAGCTTGATATTCCTGCCCAACTCAACTCTTTAATTTGCATTGAATTTTTTGAAAGTCAACCATGCCAAGCTACGTCCCACCCCTGCGTGATCTTCAATTCGTCTTGCATGAATTGCTCGATTTAGAGAGTGAATTGAAAGCCATGCCCAAGCATGCTGAGACCGACGCTGACACCATCAATGCGGTGTTAGAAGAAGGCGGTAAATTTGCAGCTGAAGTGGTGTTCCCCTTGAATGTGTCTGGCGATGAAGAGGGCTGCAAATTGGATCGCAACACGCATGAAGTGAAGGCGCCCGCAGGTTTCAAAGAAGCCTATGAAAAATATGTGGCGGGTGGTTGGGCGGCACTCAGCGCACAAGAAGAATATGGCGGTCAAGGCTTGCCCTTTGTGGTGAATCAGTGCTTCTTTGAAATGCTCAACTCTGCCAATCAAGCCTGGACCATGTACCCCGGCCTGTCGCATGGCGCGCATGCTTGCTTGTCAGCACATGGCTCCAAAGAACAAAAAGACATGTACTTGCCCAAACTGACCAGCGGCGAATGGACAGGCACCATGTGCCTGACCGAACCCCACTGCGGCACCGATTTGGGCATGCTGCGCACCAAGGCCGAGCCGCAAGCCGATGGCACTTACCGTCTCACAGGTCAAAAGATTTTCATCAGTGCGGGTGAGCACGACTTGGCAGCCAACATTGTTCACTTGGTGCTGGCTCGCTTGCCAGATGCGCCCGTGGGCAGCAAAGGCATTAGCTTGTTTGTCGTCCCCAAATTCAACGTCACTGCAGATGGCAATGTGGGTGAGCGCAATGGCATTTATTGCGGCGGTTTGGAGCACAAGATGGGCATTCATGGCAATGCCACTTGCCAGATGGTGCTAGACGGTGCAGTAGGCGTCATGGTGGGGCTAGCCAACAAAGGTTTGGCCGCCATGTTTGTCATGATGAACGGCGCGCGTCTGGGCGTGGGCAATCAGTCTTTGGGCTTGACCGAAGTGGCCTATCAGAACGCCTTGGCCTATGCCAAAGACCGCATTCAAATGCGCAGCCTGTCGGGCGTGAAAGCGCCCTCCAAGCCAGCCGACCCTATTTTGGTTCACCCCGACGTGAGGCGCATGCTGCTCACTGCCAAGGCCTATGCCGAAGGAGGTCGTGCCTTGGCCTGTTATGGCGCACTGCTCATCGACAAAGAATTGAACCACCCCGACGAAAAGGTTCGTGCCGATTCTGCAGAAATTCTGGCGCTGCTGACGCCTATTGTGAAAGCCTTCCTCACTGACAACGGTTTTCAGGCCACCACGATGTGCCAGCAAGTCTTTGGTGGCCATGGTTACATCAAAGAGTGGGGCATGGAGCAATATGTGCGCGATGCCCGCATCAACATGATCTACGAAGGCACCAATGGCATTCAGTCGCTTGATTTGCTGGGCCGCAAAGTGCTGGGCAATCAGGGTGCCAGTTTGCAAAAGTTTGGCAAGTTGATTGGCAAGTTGGTGGCCCAAGAAATGGGCAATGAAACCATGGCGGAGTTCATCAAACCATTGGCTGACTTGGGCCAAAAGATGACGCAATTCACCACCGAAATTGGCATGAAGGCCATGGGCAATGCCGATGAAGTGGGCGCGGCGTCGGTTGATTATTTGCGCGTCGCCGGTCATTTGGTGTTTGCCTACTTCTGGGCTCGCATGGCGCAAGTGGCCTTGGCTAAAATTGCAGCCGCAGAGGAGGACGCTCAGCGCCCCGACCCGTTCTACAAAGCCAAATTGCAAACCGCGCGTTTTTACTTTGCCCGCTTGCTGCCCGAAACCTTGAGCTTGATGAACACAGCACGTTCGGGTGCCGATGTTTTAATGGACACCGATTTGGCCTTGGCCTGAACGGCCCTCGATTTTATTTGCATTGACCAGGATGGATCTATGACGACAAACAACTTCACGGCTCGCTTTTTCAAAACCAGTGTGCTGATGGCATCATCTTTTCTGACCGGTATGGCCCTGGCCAATTCGCCTGTGGGTCAGTGGCAGACCTCTGATGAGAAAACCGGCGAACTCAAAAGCGTGGTCATTATTTTTGAGCAGCAAGGTGTGATGAAGGGGCGAGTTGAAAAGGTGCTTCGCAAAGATGCAGACCCTGCTGCCAAATGCGACAAGTGCAGCGATGATCGCAAAAACCAGCCTGTGCTTGGCTTGGAAATCATTCGGGGCGCTAAAAAAGTCAGTGGCAAAAACGTCTGGGAAGACGGTGAAATTCTCGATCCAGAAAATGGCAAAACTTATGCTTTGCGCTTAACGCCCATTGAAAACGGCGCCAAGTTAGAAGTGCGCGGTTCATTTGGCCCTATTGGCCGAACTCAGACTTGGGTGCGTGTACCTTAATTCGCGCACAACCCACTTTTATTTTTGAAAGAAGCTTTGCTTTTGGGCCAGGCCTTCTTTGCTGAGGCTGCTTTGGAAATTGGACGGGTCAATCGCCTGGCGTCCCCCCCACAGAAGTCAATGGCCATGCCCAGGCGCAGGCTGTCAGAGCCTGCTGCACGTGAGGCTTTTGGTGCCTTCATGGAAAAACGCAAGCCAGACTTCTCTAAAATCTAAGTTCTTCTGCCAACTTAGGCCTTCCATGACTTCCTCGCGCTCAGACCTTCCCACCGATGTTGAATTTGAGCCAGAGTTCATCTCAGCCCTGCGTGATATTTACGAACAGAAAATTCTCTTCAATCAGTGGATGGGCTTGAAGGTTGAAAGTGTCAAGGCCACAGGCATTGTGGCCAGCCTTGCCATGAAGCCAGAGTTGGTGGGGCACTTTGCCTATCACCGCATTCACGGAGGCGTCATCAGTGCTGTCCTCGATGCGGTGGGCAGTATGGCGGTCATGGCCGCTTTAGGTGCCAAGCACATGGACGAGCCCGTGGCCAAGCGATTGGAACGCTTTGCAAGCCACAGCACCATCGATTTGCGCATTGATTTTCTGCGACCTGGCATTGGCGAAAAATTCACCATTCATGCCCAGGCCATGCGCGTAGGCGCTCGCGTGGGCAATGCCAGAATGGAATTTTGCAATGCCGATGGCAAATTGCTGTCAACGGGCACAGCTGCTTATCTCACTTCTTGAACACAGAGTTTGAGGCGCCCTCTCAGACAAGTGCACAATGGCGGCTTGATTTTGATTTAGATTGTGTTCCATGCGCCACCACGGTGAAAGTTCTCCGCCTGCAGCCAACCTGGCTGCCAATGCCCCCCCAGATTCAGACAGCAGAACCCTGAAAAGACTGCTGCCCTATTTGCTCACTTACAAATGGCGGGTGGCCGCAGCATTGCTGTTCATGGTGGGCGCCAAATTGGCCAATGTCAGTGTGCCCCTCTTGCTCAAAGACTTGGTTGACGCCATGAGCTTCAAGCCCAATGACCCCGTTCAAATCTTGGTGGTGCCCGTGGCATTGTTGGTGGGCTATGGCGCGCTTCGGCTCATGACCTCAGCGTTTACCGAACTGCGCGAACTGGTCTTTGCCAAAGCCACGCAAGGCGCAGCGCGCACCATTGCGCTTGAAACCTTCCAGCATTTGCATGCCCTGAGTTTGCGTTTCCATTTGGCCCGCCAAACGGGCGGTATGACACGCGACATTGAGCGCGGTGTGCGTGGCATTGAATCGCTGATTTCTTATTCGCTCTACAGCATCGTGCCCACCTTGATTGAGGTGACGCTGGTGCTCACCATTTTGGCTGTTAAGTTTGATGCTTGGTTTGCTTGGATCACACTGGCGGCATTGAGTTTTTATATTTTCTTCACAGTGCGCATCACGGAGTGGCGCACGCATTTTAGAAAACAAGCCAACGAGTTTGATTCGGCAGCGCACACCAAAGCCATCGATTCATTGCTGAACTACGAAACTGTGAAGTACTTTGGCAATGAAGCTTACGAAGCCAATCGGTATGACGAAAGTTTAGAACGACTGCGCAAAGCAAGGTTGAAATCGCAAACCTCTCTGTCCTTGCTCAACACCGGGCAACAATTGATCATTGCAGCCGCATTGGTCGCCATTCTGTGGCGCGCCACACAAGGCGTGGTGGACGGGCGCATGACCTTGGGCGATTTGGTCATGATCAATGCCTTCATGATTCAACTTTACATCCCGCTGAATTTTTTAGGCGTGCTCTACCGCGAAATCAAACAAAGCCTGACTGACTTGGACAAAATGTTTGTGCTCATGGACCGAGAGCGCGAAGTGGCCGATGTGCCCAACGCAGTCGATTTAAATTGCGAACACGGTGCACTTTTGAAGTTTGAATCGGTGTCGTTTGCTTACGAGTCAGACAGGCCCATTTTGCACAACATCAGTTTTG